>Ga0299912_10001191_pt1 | contig 21027 bp, 14 predicted proteins | sample RVTome_2_FD_207667 | JGI IMG/M metagenome (GOLD analysis project Ga0299912, IMG submission 207667) | Soil microbial communities from uranium-contaminated site in the Upper Colorado River Basin, Wyoming, United States - RVT95D214 (version 2) ... | reverse complement strand
TCATATCTACCTGAATTCACTGTATGGTGATACAATTCAATAACTGGTGCTAAATCATCTAAAGATTCAATCTTTTCAGGTTTTGGCACTTTAGCAAAATAGTCGCGTAATTTTGAGTGGACACCTGTTTTATCTTTTAGTCTATCATAACAATATCTTCTTACAATCGGATGCAGGTCATATTTATTGCTTTCAGTATCCCTGAGTAATAAGCCTCTATCTTTTAGTTCAATTAAAGCTTCATCAAATTCTTTTTCTGTTTTAAATTCATTGAATATCTTAATAGAATCATATTCCATCGGATTTCGGAACGCAGATATTTTGCTGATAAGGACTTGCTTTTGTAGGTTTAATGAATTATACGCTAACTCCAATATATTATGCTCTTTTCCCTTTAATTCAGGCAGGGGATTATGTCTTGTCCAAGCGGATATATCAGCATTATATCTTGGATCTTTGAGAATCATACCTGAGAGCAATCTTAAAGACAACGGATGATACCCAAAAGGCTCACAAGCATCCTCAATCTCCACTCTTGTCCCTTTTACTCCTTGTCGATGGAAGAACTCCACTGCATCCTCTTTAGGCAATTCTTTTAAATCCTTGTGAAAACAACCATCTATATTGTCCATCTCCTTTGGACATAATCTGCTGGTAAACAGTGTCTTTGTCTTTATATCCTGCCCAGCTAACCATTGTAAGAAGGTTCCAACATTTGGGTCTATACAGGCACGGAAATCTTTTTCATCTTTTTTTACCTCATCCCCCTGATAAGGAGAACCTAAGCCTGCATAAGCCCGAAGCATTCTTTCAACACCATCAAGGACTAAAAGAAATCTCTTCTCACAAAGAAGCTTATAAAGAATATCCATCCTGTCCCGTGTTGAAGGTATCTCTTTTGCATCTATCTTACCCTCGCTCGCGTATTGAATAGCCTTGATCAATAAAGTTTCAAACCTTGCCTCCCTATCATAAAAAGACCACCAGATAATCCCCTCTGGTGCCAAACCTTTCTTAATAATGTCCTCGTGCAGCCAATACCAGGTAAGCGCAGATTTCCCCATCCCCCCCATAGCAACATAGGCAAACATCGGCTTATCACTATTGGTGAACCATTCGGTTAGCTCATTTCTCTCTGACAGTCTACCTGTAAAATTAGCCTGCAATGGGTATGGATGTGCAAAGTATGGAGCAGGAGGGGTAGGGATTTCCTCAGGTAAAGTCGGTTTTTCTGGAGCAGATGGTGGCACCAGCTTAACCTGTAATTTTTCCGGCTTTTCTTCTTCACTCTCCCTCTTCCTGCGTGAACGAGATATGAATGCTGCTATAATTGTGAATACTCCTAAGATTACTGCGCCAATTATCGCCGCAATAATTGTAGCAGCAATAAGTGGGTCCATGCCCAAAATGTTATTAATCAGCTTCCACATTTCCTAAACCCTTATTTATAGATAACATCTCTTTACTATTCTAAATTGAATGTTTAAAAGCCAAGCTCCTTTTATATTCATAATGTCTTTGGTAAATTATATACTTTTTATAGTCAATAGTCAAACAATCTTTATTGAGCTTCGGGAAAAAACAGATTTGCAATCCAGAAATCACCCATCTTGTGTGCAAGGCGAGGTATCCTAATTAAAAATAATAGAGACGCATGCGATGCGTCTCTACAATCTAATTCAACTCCCCTCTCCCTAACCCTCTCCCACAAGCCGATAACAGATTTACGGTCCTACGGAGGCTTCGCTCCTCGTAGAGGGGAGAGGGAATTGTGCCCAATGAATTGGGTAACTACAAAAGCTTATGCTTCCTCAAAAACTCTTCTGCCTCTTTTAATAGCAAATCTTCCTGATTAAACTCCGGCTCATCCAGGACTTTTTCTAAGAGATGATTTAAAACCTTGCCAATGGCAGGTCCGGAGGGAAGTCCGAATTTCTCCATAATCATATCCCCGTTTATTTTCAAATCCTTCACACTGAAAGGTGGTTTTCTCTCCAGCTCCTCTTTAATCCATTTTTCAAATTCATCCACGTCTTTTCCATCCGCACCTTTTCCCTGAGCAACAATATCAGCTCTTCTAACCTCTAATAGCTCAAAAATATGTTCAGGCGTAACTTTACGAATCAGTCTTCTTAATCCTTTATCTGTCACTCCCATAGCGAACATATGCTTATCCACTAACAGGGTAACTGTGGAGATAACCTCATTGGAGTATCTTAATCTTTGAAGTATATGTTTTGTCACCCTTGCCCCTTTTTTCTCATGTCCATAAAAAGTAGCACCATCTTCTGTCAAGGCTTTTGCCTGGGGCTTGGAGATATCGTGAAAAAGACAAGCCAGGCGGATAACCAAATCCATAGGGGCGCTGTCAACTGTCAAAAGCGAGTGCTCGAAAACATCATATTCATGATAACCACCGGGTTGCTCCACACCGACACAAGCTTCCAGCTCTGGTAAAATCTCTTTTAATAATCCGGTTTTATGCATCAGCCTGAAACCGATACTGGGATATTTTGCTTTAGTTAATAATTTATTCAGCTCCTCCTGAATCCTTTCAGCAGAAATTGTATTTATCAATTGTGCATTCTCGCACAGGCTTTTGTAAGTATCTTTTTCAATCTCGAATTCAAACCTGGCAGCGAATTGAACACCTCTCAACATCCTCAAAGGGTCATCTTTAAAAGAATTTGGATGGGTTATCCGGATAAGTCTATTTTTTATGTCTTTTTTACCATTCAGAGGGTCTATCAATTTTTTAGTTTGAAGAGCATAAGCCATTGCATTTATCGTAAAATCCCTTCTCGAAAGGTCGTCTTCCACTTTGAGATTATGGTCAAAATCCACCTTGAAATCTTTATGCCCCACTCCGATGCTGTATTCTTTTCGCGGCAGGGCAATGTCAAAGGTCTTAATCTTTTCTCCTGAGAATTTTTTATAAGGGGAAAACTTTATTACGCCAAACGACTTCCCAACCAAATCGACCTTGCCGAATTTAGACAGAAGTGAACAGAGCTCATCCATTGGCATGCCGCAGACCAGATAATCTGTATCCATATCCGGTAAGATTGGAGAGATAATCCTGTCCCTGACCACCCCGCCCACCTCATATATCCTCCCCTTTTTGAGGATTTCATCTATGATTATTTCATTCAATCTGGACATAACTTTAATTTATCAAAGCTAACCATTTTATCATTCTGAAGGGGTCCCGCTAACAAGCGGGACGACCGGAGAATCCGGCTCCCCGATGTGCCGAGACCTTTCGTCTCATAAATTTTGAATCTAACATCTGATGATTTGATGTCAAGGTATATTTCTAAGCTTTTTGTAAGAGTATTTTAACGTCTCATATAATATTCTCCTTCCTTCTTCTCTAAAACTCAAATTTAAAGCCCAGAGAGGGCAAGAAAGGAGTATAATGAAAAACTTTCTTTTTCATATAGTTTTCAGATCCCAAACTGGGATCGTAATCGTAGTATATAATATTTTTTCGGTTGTAGAGGTTCCAGACTTCTAAAAAGAGGGAGCTTTTCAAGCCGAATATCGAACATTCATACTGGAGCCTTAAATTGAGCTGATGAAATGGCGGATACCTTTTAGAGTTGGTATCTTCATTTATCGATACCCACACCCATCGATCCCCGATTTTGTGTGACTCGAAACGGATAGTCGGCGTATAAGGCCGCCCGCTGGCGTATCTGAATTGTAAATCCAAAGTAAACCTCCGGGAGAAGTTCCAGTCCAGCACAACTGATGCAATATGTCGCTGGTCGAAATCAGAATAAGATTCCATCTTGTTTAAAAATTCTTTTCGTTTTGCCAACCCGAATGAATAGCTTAACCAGCCGTTAAGGCTCCCTTTTTGCTTTTCTAAAAATAGCTCTAATCCACGAGAGTAGCCCTTACCGTCATTTGAGTAGTGCTCGAGTGAATCAACCGTTACCAGATCCTTATAAATTTTCTGGTATAATTCAATCCAGCCAGCCCAGTTTTGATTGAACCTTTTTGTAAGTCCCAGGATATAATGTATCGCCTTTTTTGACTCCAATCCTCGTTCTCTGGAAATGTATTCAACTTCCGGATTCTGGCAATAGTAACCCCAGGCAGTCCGGAGCATAGTTGTATTATTCAGCTGATAGCTCAAAGCTACTCTGGGTGAAAAGTCTGTGTTTTTATTATAGCTCAGGTAATCAAATCTTAACCCGCCGCTTAGTGAAAATTTCTCAGCCGGTTTCCACGAATCCTGAAGGTAGAATCCGCCCCTTCTCACCTTCTCATTCACCCTGTAATCCACTAATGGTGTTGCAGGATCATTAGGATCCACAATCGGGTCAAAATAGTAAACTGAGAAAGGTAATTTCTCCTTAAGATCATAGTTAGTATAGCCAAACTCAAATCCACTCTTTATTTCATGGGCCGGACTTAGTTCCCAGGTAAGATCCTGCCTAAAACCTAAATCTAATGCGCTTATGTCAAGTTCTTCAAACCATCCCATTTCAACCTCAAAATCAATCTTCTCCCGGGTAAAAACAGAGAGGGAATATAACTTATCGCTGATTATGCTTTTCCATTCCAGGCTTTGAGTATTTAATTTACCACTGTCATAGAGTTTTCTAACTATGCTGGGTCCCGGATCAGTGTCGAGGAAGTCGATCTTCTCATTGGTAACCATCCCGGAGAAAGATACTTTTTGCCCGGACCAGGGCTCATATCCGAATTTGAAATTAAAATCATAAAAAGCTGGTATAGGATATTCTTCAATTTTATCCATAATCAGGTCAAGATAACTGCGTCGTCCAGAAACAAGGAAGAATCCCCTGGAAGTCATAGGTCCTTCAATTACTCCCTGAGTATTAATTAATCCTAATGACAGATTACCACAGAGATGTTCCCGGTTACCTTCTCGGGTGGTTACATTAAGCACGGAGGACAAGCATTCACCATATTTCACCGGAAAACCACCAGTTAATAATTCAACCTTATCTATAATTTCCGAGTTAAATACAGACTTTGTACCACCGAAATACCAGGGCCAGTGGACTTTAGTCCAGTCGAGGAGAAATAGATTCTCCTCTGGTCCGCCACCACGCACATATATCTGCGAGGGTATAAACAGGTCTCCTAAAGAGGTAATTCCCGGTAAGGTTTGAATTACCCGGATCGGGTCTTGCATTTGTCCCTGTCTCATAAGAACAGATTTTCTATCCATGGCATGGTCACTAACGCAACTTCTTTCTGCTAAGCGCTCACCCGAAACCACGACCGCTGGCAGGGAAATAGCCTTAGATTCCAAAGCTATATTCAGTTCTATAATCTTTAGAGAATTAACTCTAACCAGAGAGGTATCAGATTTATATCCTATCATACTCACTATAACTTTATAGTTTCCCGGGGGTAAATCTCCAATACGGAAATATCCAGAAATATCAGTAGCTGTTCCTGACTTTGTTCCGGTTACAATGATACTCACACCTGAAAGTGGCTGTAGAGTAGATTTATCAATTATTGTGCCAGAAATTGAGCCAGTGCTTTCACCAGCTGATACTGCTGGAACGATCAAAGACAGCATTGTCAAGTTGACCAGCCATATAATTCTTAATCTTATTGCCTTTTTAATTTTCTGCAAGAATTGCATAAACCCACCCTCTTGAGAATCGACTTACTGGACTAACTGTATCTTCATTCTTTGACCAATCATACCAGTATAACCTGATTTGGAATAATTTAGTTCATAATTCTTACCAACTATTTCAAGATTTCTAAATTGGTATAGAGTACCTTCTGCGAGTTTAAATCCGTCGGGCATAAAGCCCGACACCACATTCTGTGTTAGCCATCCGCTTTAACCTGATAAAAAGATTCTAAAATTGTTCGATACTCCGTTTTATGATATCCAGACACTCATAGATTTGCTTTTCATTAATAACTAACGGTGGGGCAAAACGAATGATGTCATTATGAGTAGGTTTGGCCAGCAAGCCATTCTCAGCCAACTTCAGACAAACATCCCAGGCGGTCCTGGTTTCCCCCTTTACAGTGATTGAGTCAATTACCACCGCATTGAGCAATCCCCTGCCGCGAACGGTTTTGATCAAAGGAGAATTGAGTTTCATCAGCCCCTCTCTGAAAATCTTCCCCATTTTAGAAGCATTATCTGCCAGATTTTCTTCAATCAAGATATCCATAGCCTCCATCGCAATCCGGCAGGCTAATGGATTTCCGCCAAAAGTGGAGCCGTGTTGACCTTCTTGAATGGTTAACATAATTTCGTCGTCAGTCAGAACTGCGGAAACCGGCATAAAACCACCGGAAAGGGCTTTGCCTAAAATCAATATATCCGGTTGAACTTTTTCATAATCACAACAGAGCATTCTACCAGTCCTGCAAAGCCCGGTCTGAATTTCATCCGCAATCAAAAGGACACCAGTTTCTGTGCAAATTTCTCGACAGGTTTTAAGGTAACCATCTTCAGGCACATAAACACCGGCTTCCCCCTGGATCGGCTCTACCAGAAAAGCAACCGTGTTATTATCTATAACTGAGCGAAGTACTTCAGGATTGTCAAAAGGAATCTTGACAAAACCGGGAGTAAAAGGACCATACCCACTATAACTTTCCGGGTCAGTTGAAAAACCTACAATAGTGATAGTCCTTCCATGAAAGTTATTTTCACAGACGATTATCTTTGCCTGATTGGGAAGCACTCCCTTTTTGTCATAACCCCAGCGCCGGGCTAATTTCAGAGCAGTTTCAACCGCCTCAGCTCCGGAATTCATAGGGAGCAGTTTATCATAGCCGAATAGCTTGGTCATCATTTCTTCATATGGTCCAAGCCAGTTATTGTAAAAAGCACGGGAGGTTAAAGTCAAAATGCCAGCTTGTTCCTGGATGATTTTCACCAGACGCGGATGGCAGTGCCCTTGATTTACAGCCGAGTAAGCTGAAAGGAAATCATAATAACGCTTCCCCTCAGGACTAAAAAGATATACCCCCTCGCCCTTAGCTAATACCACGGGAAGCGGATGGTAGTTGTGTGCGCCATACTTATTTTCAAGCTCCATAGCTTCTTGAGAAGTAACCTTTGCATATTTCAACTGTTTTGACTTTGCCATCTTACTTTCCTCCTGTTGTCAGATTCAAATAACCTGGTTTTATCGTAATGCGACTCCGCACTTCGTCAGGCATAAAGCCCAACACTACATTATTCGTGACCGTCGTCCACCTAAGGTGGATTGACCTGCCAGAAATTTTTTGTAGGGGCGAGGTTACCTCGCCCCGGGTTTGGGCGGGGGAACCCCACCCCTACAATTATATTACCGCAAGGCTAATGCCTTGTCCTACACTTTTTCACTTGCCTTTGAACTTTTGAACAATTGAACTTTAAACTATTATTCTGGTACCTGCTTTTCTTTTGACCGAATCATAAGCTTTGGGAATCGAAGTGATGATAACCTCTTTGCCACCTGATTCTAAGAATTGAATTGCAGATTCGATTTTAGGACCCATACTCCCTTCTGGAAAATGCCCTTCTTTTAGATATCTTTTAGCCTCCTCTAAGGTCATCTTATCCAGCTCTTTTTGATTAGGTGTGCCATAATTCAAAGCTACTTTCTCCACTTCAGTCAAAATCAAGAGTAACTCCGCCCCTATGTCCCGGGCTAAGACAGCCGAGGCTCTATCTTTATCGATAACTGCATCTAACCCCCATAGGGTTCCGTCTTCTTTTTTGAAAACTGGGACTCCGCCTCCACCTGCGGCAATAACTATGGATCCATTTTCCACTAAAACCTTGATAGAATCTTTCTCTACTATCTCTAAGGGAATGGGTGAGGGCACTACTCTTCTCCAGCCTCTATTTGCATCCTTTTTTACAACCCAGCTTCGCTCTTTTGCAAAATTTTCAGCTTCTTTTTTAGTATAAAATTGTCCTACAAATTTCGAAGGATTTTTTGTAGAAGTATCCTCTTTATTTACAACAACCTGAGTGACCACAGTAGCAACTTCACGGTGAATATTCTCCTGCTTTAATTTATTTCTCAGGCATTGTTCGAGCATATAACCCATTCCACCCTCAGTATCCGCCACACAGATATATATGGGAAGATAAGGTGCTTTCCCGCGGGCTAATTCTACCCGGTAAATGACATTCCCCACCTGGGGACCATTCCCGTGAGTAATAGCTAAATTAAAACCATCTTTTATCAGTTCAACCACACCGGATAAGCTCTGGGTCGTATTTCTGAATTGGTTTTCAATAGTATCTTCTTGTTCCTTTCGGGTAATCGCATTCCCGCCCAGAGCCACAACTGCAGTTTTTTTTCTCATTTATTTTTACCAAAATGGGTAAATTTTCACCTGTCATTGCGAGTCACCTGAGGGGGCGAAGCAATCCTTTTACCTTTTAAAGATTGCTTCGTAGTTCCGCTTGAAGCGGAACTACTCGCAATGACAAACAAAATAAACTGGGCACACTATCCCTACATCTCCAAATGCAAGATTAAAGCCTTGCCCTACAATCCCTGTCTACTGTCTACTCTCTACGACCTACTATCTTTTACAAATTTACTCAGCACCTCTCTCAAATCCGGCTTGCCAATCTCCTGCAATTCGTATCTAACCCTGACCGAGGGTTTATTTATTTTCAGAACCCTGCCCAAATCTATCGGTGTAGCAATTACTACTGCATCGCACTTTACTGAATTTATTATCGTCTGCAATTCGCCTATCTGTTTTTTACTGTAACCCATTGCCGGAAGAAGGGTGCCGATATGTGGATATTTTCTATAGACCTCTTTTAGTGAACCCACAGCATAAGGCCTGGGATCGATTATCTCTTTAGCACCGAACTTTTCTGCGGCTACAATCCCGGCTCCGAAGCTCATCTCTCCATGAGTTAAAGTGGGTCCATCCTCTATTACTAAAACTTCCTTATCTCTAATAAGCTCAGGTTTATCTAAAAAGATTGGAGAAGCCGCTTCGATGATTATCCCTTTTGGATTTACATCTTTGATATTCTGTCTGACCTCTTCGATATTCTCCAGGCTGGCTGAATCGATTTTGTTAATCACCAAAACATCTGCAGAGATCAGATTGCTCTCCCCCGGGAAATAGGTTATCTCATCCCCGGGCCTTAAAGGATCGAGTACCGTTATATGCAGGTCAGGAAAATAGAAAGGTAAATCGTTATTCCCTCCATCCCAGACTAAGATATCTGCTTCCTTTTCAGCTTCTTTTAATATTATCCCATAATCCACGCCAGCATAAACAATGTTACCTCTCTCAATATGAGGCTCATACTCTTCCCTTTCTTCAATCGTGCATTTATATTTATCTAAGTCAGAGATTTTTGAGAACCTCTGGCAGACCTGCTCAGACAAATTACCATAGGGCATAGGATGACGAATCACTGCTGTTTTTTTGCCATACTCTTTTAAGATTTCACAAACCTTACGGGTGGTCTGACTTTTTCCACTACCCGTACGGGCGGCACATACTGCTATAACCGGCTTCTTTGACTTAAGCATAGTGCTTTTTTTACCAAGGAGCCCAAAATCTGCACCTGCGGATATAACCTGAGAAGCTTTATGCATAATATATTCATACGAGACATCACTGTAGGAAAAAACCACTTCGTCGATCTTGTATTTCTTAATAAGCCCCATCAGATTTTCCTCGGACCATATAGGAATCCCTTTGGGATACAATTCCCCAGCCAATTCAGGGGGATATTTTCTACCGTCGATGTCTGGAATCTGGGTAGCGGTAAAAGCCACTACCTCATACTGAGAATTATCCCGGTAAACCAGATTGAAATTATGAAAATCCCTTCCTGCTGCTCCCATTATAAGAACTTTTCTCTTACTCATAAACTCCCTTTGTTACTGATTCGCACTCGGTATATAAATTTTTAGGGGTGGGCAAATTGCCCACCCTCTTTTTTAAAACTCGAAAATTTAAAAACTTCTACTGTACGTCGATCTGCGCTTTTTGAAGCTTTCCACTGAAGTCAATATAAATAGCTTTCCATTCGGAAAAAACATCTAAAGCCGCCACGCCTGCTTCTCTATGTCCATTTCCAGTCTGATTGGTTCCACCGAATGGTAGATGCACTTCTGCTCCAATGGTAGAAGCATTCACATAGAATATTCCGGTATAAACATCCCTCATCGCTACAAAAGCTTTATTCACATCCTGAGTATAAATCGAAGCAGAAAGACCATAGATCGTTCCGTTGCAGATCTCAATTGCCTGCTCTAAACTATCACAGGGTATAACCGATACAACCGGACCAAAGATCTCCTCCTGGGCAATCCTCATCTTGGAATCGACCTCTCCGAAAATAGTTGGTTCATGGAAATATCCATACTGATAGTTACCAGAGGCCAATCTGTTCCCTCCACACATAAGTTTAGCACCTTCATCTTTTCCTATTTTTACATATTCCATTACCGTATTGAGCTGACCCTCGTTAATTAAAGGTCCCATCTCCACTGAGGAATCAAGGCCATTGCCCACTATCAGAGTCTTAGCCCGTGCCACGAATCTATCGATGAATTCTTTATAAACTTTTCTATGAACAATCACCCTGGAGGCGGCAGTACATCTCTGTCCTGTTGTTCCGAACCCTCCCCAGACCGCACCCTCAACTGCTAAATCTATTTTGGCATCGTCCATCACCATAATCCCGTTCTTGCCACCCATCTCCAGATGGACATGTTTGAAGCTTGGAGCACAGACCTCAGATACGGTCCTGCCAATCTCGGTTGAGCCAGTAAAAGTGACCAATTTGACATCTGGTGATTTCATCAAAGGCATTCCCACTTCTGAGCCGGAGCCGGTGATTAAATTTACCACTCCTTTAGGTATCCCGGCTTCCTCGCAGGCTTTGACTAAATTATAGGCTGATAGAGGAGTATCAGTTGCAGGTTTGAAAACCACGGTATTACCGAGGACCAAAGCTGGCATAAGTTTCCAGGAAGGGATTGCCATGGGGAAATTCCAGGGGGTTATCAGAGCGCATACTCCCATCGGTTGACGGATTGACATATTAAACTTATTGGGAAGCTCAGAAGGGGTTGTTTGTCCGAACTGTCTTCTCCCTTCACCTGCCATATAATAGGTCATATCAATCGCTTCCTGAACATCACCTCTGGTTTCCTTCAATACTTTCCCCATCTCCTGGGTCATCTGCTTGGCAAAATCTTCTTTTCTTCTTACCAGGAGCTCACCCAATCTGAATAAAATCTCTGCCCTTTTTGGAGCAGGGACTAACCTCCATTTCTTATGGGCTTCTTTAGCTGAATCGATAGCTCTTTTTACATCTTGTTCATTCGACTTCTGGAAAATACCTAATACATCTCTGGTATCAGCTGGATTTCTGTTCTCAAAGGTTCTCTTGGTAATAGAATCAACCCATTCACCGTTTATATAATTTTTGTAAATTTTAGGTTCAGGCATAAATGACCTCCTTCGAATTTTAGATTTTTAATATAGGTATTTCTACAATCTCTGTCAACTGATTTTAATGGATTTACCCCTGCTGTCATTGCGAGGAGTTATCCCGCTCCTGGCGGGGAACGACGAAGCAATCTGTTTCTTACAGCGTAAACGGATTGCTTCGTCTCGCCTTCGGCAGACCCGCTATAACATTGACCATGTATAGACAAGCCTTAAGGAATATCTATATTCAGACCATCAAAAGCGAATATTAGATTCTCACAATTAAAATCTTTTGCTCTTTTATTTATCCAATCTTTTTTTCTTTCGACCTCCTCAGGAATATGGGCCAGTATGGTTGATTTCACCTTTTTTCTGCCGATTAACGCTAAAAGTTCTTCTACCTCTATATGTGTGCTTTCACAGATGAGGAAATCTGAACGTTCTATTAGATCTTCGATATCGTTTTTATCCGTAATATCACCGGTATAAACAATCTTCATATTATCAATTTCTATGACAAAACAGTAGCTTTCCATCTTGTTGGGAAGGTTTTCCTCCAAGATAAACTCTCTATTGGAAAAGAGATGTTGATTCAGAAAAGCTTTCAGGACAATCTTATCATCTTTAAATTCAAAATTCTGAGTAATGGGCTTGAGATTATATCTAATATTTAGTTTTTCTTTAAAAAGGTATAAGCAATCGAACATATTTTCAAACCAGAACAAAGCTTCCTCCGGTAGATATATGTCTAAACTTTCCTCTCTTTTCTAAAAGGTGCATCATCTGAACCAGCATGAAGATTCCAATCGAGTGGTCTGCGTGGGTATGCGTTATAAAAACCTCTTTGATTTTATCGGGATTGACTTTATGTCGTAAAAACGCGGAGGCACATCCCTCACCCGCATCCAGGAGATATGATTTTTTTCTCAGTCTCAATCAAAATTGAAGAGCAAGCCCTATCCGGTTCTGGCATACCAGAGGATGAGCCTAAGATAATTATCCTGTTCATAATTTGATTATTTTTTATAAACGATAAACCCACTTGTCTTAAAAGTGGGTTTATTATCCCGACTTGAGGGCAAGTCGGGATTACCGATTTTTAAGTGAATTTTTCTCTCGATAATATTTAACTGTTTCTTGAATCCCATTTTCCAAGCTAAATTCAGGACTCCAGCCCAACAGTTTTTTCGCCTTGGAATAATCTAAAACGCTTCTTTTTTGTTCTCCTGGTTTTGCCGGACCATGAATTTCTTTCTGCTTGTAGCCGGTTTTCCCCTTCAGAAGTCTGAAAATATTATTGACATCAGACTCTATCCCGGTCCCGATATTAAAATAATCTGACTCTGGATAATTCAGGGCTGAAAGATTGGCCTTAACCACATCTTTAACATAAACAAAATCCCGGGTCTGTTTTCCATTTCCGTTGATTATGGCTTTTTCGCCCGATAGAAGTTTTTTTGTAAAAATAGCTACTACCCCAGCCTCACCCCAGGGATTCTGCCTTGGTCCATAGACATTAGCATATCTTAAGGAGATATAATTCAATCCAAAAACCTCTTTATAGAAATAGAGGTATTTCTCAATGGCCAGCTTGGCAATCCCGTAAGGGGATAAAGGTCTTTCCGGATGTTTTTCATCAGCTGGGAAATAATCCTGCTCTCCGTAAAGAGCCCCTCCGGTTGAGGCAAATATGACTTTTCTGGTTTTATACTTGATACAGTTGTTCAACAGGTTTAATGTCCCCTCGATATTAATCCGGGCATCCTGGATAGGATTCTCGACCGATTTACGCACATCAATCTGTGCTGCATGATGACACATGACTTCAATTTTTTGATTTTTGAAAATCTCCTCGATTTTTTTACTCCTTATATCAATTTTATAGAATTTAGCCCCGGGACTGATATTTTCTCTGAAACCAGTGCTTAAGTTATCCACTATCACCACCTTATGCCCCAGAAAGACAAAGTTGTCTGCCACATTCGACCCGATAAAACCAGCCCCGCCAGTAACTAAAATCTTTGACAATTCCACTCCTTATTAAATATGTGAAATTTGTAACTAATAATAAAACTCAGAATTTTTAAAGTCAATGAAAAATTAGACCTTTGGGGGTAGGATTCAAACCTACCCCTACAAATACCTCTATCAACCTATTAACCCTCATTCTATACCTTGTCCTTAACCTGGTGATATTCCTTGAACCATCTAAACCCGAATTCTTCCATTAACTCCAGATAGGTCTCATTCCCCTCAGGCATAGAATCAGCACAATAATGAAGCCCGAAATAATATTGGGCTGCGTTTATGTATCCCTGTTCTTTTATCTTGTGGATACATTTCCTTGCGAATTCTTCCCCTTTAACTTTCCGGCATACCTCTTCAATCTTTTTGAGATTTTCATCGGTTATTTCCCTTTTCCGGTCAATATGCTTTTCATCCAGTGCCTTAATCTGTTCATCCTTTTTCAGGTCGTGGTATTTTTCGGCGTGAACTATAACATTCACACCAAGCTTTCTTGCAGGTTTGGGCTTGACTTTTGGATATCCCAGGCAAAGCAGAACCACCGGGAATACTCCTGGGGGTAATTTGAACATCTCCCTCAATTCACGGAAACACTCCAGAACCGTGCCAATATAGACTGAACCTAAACCTAAAGAGTCAGCTGCAGTGCAGATGTTCTGGGCACAGATGCTTGCATCCTGAAAAGAAATCCAGAAATGCCTAAAAGAGCTGGTGGCAGTGAATGGAGCTATTTTTAGTTTAGCCCATCTTTCCAGACGATGGAAATCGATACAAAAAAGTAGATTAATTCGCGCTTGAGCTATAAATCCCTGATTTCCGCAAAGCTCTGCTAATTTTTGTTTTGTTTTTTCCTTTTCGATTTTTATGATGGAATAGGGCTGTAAATTACCACCCGAAGGTGAATGGATTCCGGCTTCAAGAATATATTGCAGGACATCTTTTGAAATTTTCTTGTTGGAAAAACTTCTGCAGCTTGCCCGCTCTATTAATAGTTTTAAGGTTTGATTTGGATAATCATTTTTATTCATAATATTCATTTCTCCTCGTCAATTATTCTTTAATATTTGAAGTCCCAGGGAATTAAGGTGGGATGACGATACTGTTGTAGGGGTTCTAAATTTTGAATCCCTACTTACTCAGCTACTATTTTCCCTCAGACACCTTTAACCAGCTCTTTCAGCTTTTCTCTATTTTTAAGGATAATCTCCTTTGAACCAGATGAGAGAATCCCCATTTTTTTGAAACGGCCTATTACCCGAATAGCCGTCTCCACTGTTGTTCCCACAAAATCAGCCATATCCTGTCGGGTAAGTTTCAGGTTAATCTTTATCCCTTCCCGAACTGGTGTGCCATGTTTTTCAGAAAGCCCGAGAAGGAGCGCTGCTATCCTTTTCTCAACTTTGCCTGAGATCAACCCGATCATCATCTCATGGGTCTGCAAAAGTCTCTTGCCCAAGAAGATTATAACCTCTAAAGCTAAATCCTTTTGAGTTCTGATAAGGAGAAGCAAATCGTTTCTAGATAGGGAATAGACTTTTGATTTTTCCTCAGCCCGGGCTGAAGCATATTGAGTCTCAGAAAAGATTGCCCCACCACCGCAGATTTCACCTGGGGTTACCACTTCCAATACTATCTCCTTACCTTCCGCCGAATGCTTCAAGATCTTTACCCTTCCAGTTTTGATTACATACAAGCAGGTGGCTGGCTCTCCTTCCCAGAACAGATATCCCCCTTTTTTAAACTCCTTTTCAATAAACTTCTGACTGATCTGCAAAAGCTCATTTTCTGACAAGTTGGAGAAAAAGGGGATTTTCCTGATTATTTCTGTTTTTTTTATCATTTAAATAATAATGACTGTAATCCTCGAGATTAATCAGAGACAATTTAACCTGCCTCTATTTTATGTCAAGAATAAAGGGAAAGAAAATAAAAGATAAAAAACAAACTTTAAAGCTGGTATGAGCCAGTCTTTTATCAGAGTTCTAAAATCTGGTTACCAAACTGACTATCAAATTCTTTCCCGGCTCTACCACCGGATTATTAGGATTGGTAGCATTGTAAGGTTCGCTGTAGAGCTTGTCTGTCAGGTTATTCAGGGATATGTTCAGACTCTGCCATTTGAAAAGATTCAATGAGGTTTCCAGATTCAGGACATCAAATCCCTCAGTGGGAAGTTTGTCCATATACCTTCCCTCGCTATCCACCGGCACTCTTTTCTGCCTCTCCACATGCCTCCAGTTCATTTCAGCTCTGAATCTGTCTTTACTTTCCCTCCAGCCCAGACCCAGATATATCTTTAAAGGTGCAACGAAGATCGGCTGGTCCTGGCTCAGGTTATCACCCCTGGTATAGGTTAAATTGGCGACACTATAGAATCCTTTGGGAAGTTCAGCTTCAATTGAAGACTCAATCCCCGAAATCCTTACTTCACTTATATTGGCATAATTCCAGATGGGAAGCTTTTCCATCCCTGAAGTCATGGAATCACCAGTGGACTCCAACTCGATGTAGTCCCTGTAATTATTTAAGAAGAAAGTGAGCGAAGAGTAGATTTTCGAAAAGTTAGCCTTGATTCCCAGGTCTATATTCACGCTTTTTTCCGGGGCAAGGTCATAATTGGGAATCATGAATTCAGTGCCCGAAGCACGTCCGAAGAAATATTTTTCTACAACATTTGGTATACGGAAAGCGCTGGCAACATTTCCGGTTAAGTTTAGATGGTCAGTTAATCTGTAAACCACGCCTATTCCTCCGTTCAATGAGCTTGTGCTCTGTGTCTTTGAGGGAAATGGCTCTGGAGGATTTTTACTGTAATCCAGATAATCGGATGTTTCTCTGGTTTTCAGGTTGAAGTAATCATATCTCAACCCCATAGTGAAAAGTGCCCGGTTAAATGGATTGTATTCGTTATTAACGTATATACCCAAAGCATCTAAACTATTTTCCGGAACAGTGGAAAGGGTGCTGACATCATCAGAAACTACTGCAGTATCGAACATAGCAACTGTATTTCTCAAATATCTGCTTCCATCTATCATCTCCCGGTAATAATCCAGACCCCAGGTTAGGTGCTGATCCTTGCCGGTGAGGAAAAGTTCTTGAAAGCTTACCCCGAATGATTCAACTTCGGTTAGTGTCCGGCTGAAGGAGCGAAGACTCATTGGAGGGAAGGAACTGATCGAAGTAGTCAGATCCGACTCGAAATTTTTACTGATGTCTTGGTAATACACCTTAGCTTTCAGGGACAGGAGATGTGAGGTCAAATTCTTAGCCTCGTATCTAAGCGCTGCTTTATCCCGGTTATGATAAGGGAAATAAAATTTGGGGGAAAACTCATTTGGTGTTCCAGGATACCCGATCCCTTCGGCTCTAAATCTTTGACCCTCCAGGCTAAGGTTTTGATTTGAGGTTAAATTGTATTCCCCCTTGAAGTCTAAATTATCATCCTGCTTTATGCCTGAGTTCACTACCTTTCCCTTGGGGGATTTGTAATCCTCCGTTTTTCTAATGTTCCCGCCTAAAAGGAATGACCACTTGTTATTTCCACCGCCCAGTTCCAGACGTGCCTTCCTCTGCTCATCGATAGTTGAATATTTTAAATTAAGGCTTCCGGATAAACTGAATCTCCCGTTTCCTGAGAACTGCGGCTTTTTGGTGATGATGTTTATTACTCCGCCCAAGGCATCAGAGCCATAGAGAATCGAACCCGGTCCGTGGATAACCTCAATCCTTTCCACCTGTCCTACATCCACTAAAGAAAGCTGGGCTCCGGAAAAGGTAGATTCCCGGTTATCGTTCAACCTTTCCCCATCAACCAGTATCAGAACCCGGCTACCGAACATCCCCCGGATCACCAGTCTTGTTCTAAAAGGACCAGCATCGTTTACCTCCACCCCCGGCTCCACCTTTAAAAGATCGGATACTATCTGGGAATTCTGTCTTTCTATCTCCTGTCTGGTGATTATGGATACTGACTGCGGAAGATCGAAAGCATTTTTTTCATAGCGATTGGCAGTAACCACCATATCCTTTAAAAGATAAACTGGCACCTTAGAGCTGTCGGTTTTTGCAGGCTCTTCTGCTTTAACCGGATTTGGTGTGAAAAAAATCACCAGCAAGATAAACAAAAAATAACCTGCTTTAAACCTGAGATTTTTAAAACTGAGCTTTGACATCTTTACTCCTTTTTTATTTTTCTTCTCACGTCTCACGTCTTTCTTCTTACGTCTAACCTCACTACCAGCTATCTCCTTCATTAAAAATATCTTTGAAATTATAATTATACTGTTTGTCCTGAAATATGACCGAAATCATAAAATCGTAATTTATTTTTGCTAAATTATATTTGAAGGTTAGATAATATCGGGGAAAAATAGAGACGCATTCGATGCGTCTCTACAACCTGTAGGGACAGGACACTGACCTGTCCTAAATTTTTGTAGGGGCGTATTGCAATACGTCCCTACGATTTATTGCTATTCAGAAATGCATCAGCTTGTCTAAGTTGACCTTGAGGTCGAATTTGACCTTGAGGTTGATGCAATATTAAAAAAAGAGTTCCTAAAAAAGGAATCTTCGCTTCGCTACGACAAACTCTGGCACTCTAGAAAACAAAAAGATGGAACCCACGTAGGAGCGGGATTTCGCTTCGATCAACAAGCTCCGTCCCTACGCGACTATTTTTCTAACTTACCAATCAGTTTCGCCATCGTAGCTAGGGAAAGAATATCAAAGGGTGGAGGAGTTCTAATTTCTATTTCGATGTCTCTTGCTTTGATTCGTCTCATGATCGGGAATATAAGAATAAAAATTAAAAGAGCTATTAGAAAGGTGTAGAGGTTTAAATCTACTTTTAAACCATTTGAGACAAAAATTAAGCCACCTAAAACTAATATTAGATTAGAAGGAATAAATGGATGAAAAACAAACAAGGCCGAAATAGAAAGGAGGATTAGAATAAACCCAATTCTTTTGGGCCAGCCATGTAATGGTGAAGTGAACCAAAAACGCCAAAGAGAAGGTCTCAATTGATAATTCCAAATGTTTTCTAATAATTCACTGGCAGAAGTCTTTATTGTTGATTTCAACTTGACGCATTCCTTAAGCTTTTCCTTTGCTTGAATCAAATCTTTGCACTTATAGTAAAAGCATCCTAAAAAATATAGGATATAGGCTCTCGTCTCGCTATTCCAACCCTTTTGAGATAATTTCTGTGCACGTTCCAACTAAAGTATTATGGAAAGTATTTTTTCTTGGTATCGTTGACTTCTTGGATCGATTGTAAGGTCTGCCTCTAGATAATCTGTGTAAGCATACCAAATGTGATAAATAGGGTAGCTTGCGTCTAAAGAAATAGCTTTTAATAAAGACTTCTCCGCACTATCATAATCACTCAATTCAATTTCAATCCTCCCTTTTAATGCCTAAGCCATACTGAAATTTTCATCTATCTTTAGAGAAATTTTTACTTTTTCATATGCAGACTCAAGAATACCAAGATTCAAAAGAATCTCACCTAAAACTGAATATGCCATAGGATGATTTGGGTCAATCTCTATTGCTTTGTTAATGGCTTTTAAGGCGTCTTCTTGTTTTCCAAGTTTCATAAAACTTATACTTTTGCCAATCCAAGATAAGGTATCGTTTGGCTTGATTTGTAATGCTTTGTCTAAACAGTTTAATACTTTTTTATGCTTTCCAATCACATTATATGCTAGACCTTTAGCATTCCAGATCAAGGAATCTTTTGGAAAGATTTTGATTGATTTATTAAAAGCAATTAAAGCTCTAATGGGTTCTTTAAGCCCTAAAAGAACAAGTCCATAGCCACCCCAGATTGAGGCATTCTTAGGGTTGAACTTTATAGCTTTGAAATAACAAGATTCAGCTTCTTTCAATCTTCCAAGCTTAGCAAAAGCAAGACCTTTGCCATCCCAAGCTGATGCACTTTTGGGATTAATCTCTAAGACTTTATCATAAAAAAGTAAAGCATCTTCAGATCTCCCAAGATTATTAAGAACAAATCCTTTTCCATCCAGAGCTAAGACATTTCTTGGATTAATCTCTATGGCTTTATCAAAAGCTCCTAAAGCCTCTTTATACCTTCTAAGCGCATAAAGAGCAACACCTTTAGCTACCCATTCGATGTCATTCTTGGGTTCAATCTCTATGGCTTTATTAAAAGTCACTAAAGACTCTTCTTGCCTTCCAATCTGGCTTAGAGCACCACTTCTGCCAAACCAGGCTGCGGCATCATCTGGATTAATCTCTAAAGCTTTATCAAAAACCTGCAATGATTCCTCAGGCTTTCCAAGCTTACCAAGTATAGAGCCTTTGAAACTCCAAGCTGAGGAATTCTTAGGTTCAATCTCTATGGCTTTATTACACTCCACTAAAGCCTCTTGATATTTACCTTGCAAAAAGAATACCGCACTGCTATTTAACAATTCTTTTGCTGTCATATGGTTCTTCTCACAGATTTATTTATCTTCGTTCCCCACCAAGGAATTTTCCCCTTAAGCTTATAAGTATTCTCAATTTAATTCAATTTTATTTCAAAAGTCAATTTCTTTATTGAGTAATCTTTCAATTTTTTATACTTAATCAAGAGTTATTTCAAATATGCATTAATGCTTTATCTTTTATTTTCTTGTGCAGGAAAAAAAATAAAGATTATTCTCAAAACACCCTCTCAAACACCTCAATCGTCTTTAAAATATCCTCTTTATTCACATCCAGGTGCGTCACCAATCTCATTTTGTTTTTTCCAAAAGGGAGAGACAGAATCCCGTTTTCTTTCAATTTCTCGACTAACCAGTTTGAATCCTTCCCTTTCTCTTTTATATCTAAAATCACCATATTGGTCTGCACTGACTCCATATCGATATAAATCCCTTTAAGTTTAAACAAACCCTCCGCCAAAATCCGGGCATTTTTGTGGTCCTCAGCCAGGCGGTTAAAATTATTTTCAATCGCATAGATCCCTGCAGCCGCAATAATCCCCACCTGTCTCATCCCACCGCCGAACATCTTCCTGTTTTTACGTGCCTTCTTGATAAACTCGTAACTTCCAGAAACAACCGAACCAATGGGTGCACCTAATCCCTTGGATAAACAGACTGAAACCGAATCAAAATAACGAGCATACTCTTTCATTGGAATCCCAGTAGCAATCGAGGCATTCCATAAACGGGCGCCATCTAAATGCATTTTAACATTATGCTCTTTAGCAACAGTATGAATCTTTTTTATCCCTTCAAGAGGATAAATCGTTCCCCCTGCCCGGTTATGGGTATTTTCTATGATAATCAAAGACGTGGGAGGGTGGTGAATATTATACGGTCTTATCTCCTCTATTATCTGCTCCGCTTTTAAAATCCCCCTTTCTCCCATTAGGGGATGAAGCTGTAATCCGGATATGGCAGAAGCAGCACCGACTTCATAGTTGTAAATGTGAGAATTTACTTCTAAGATGACCTCATCTCCTGGACTGGTCAAGGATTTCAAACATACCTGATTACCCATAGTCCCGGAAGGGACGTATAGTGCACCCTCTTTCCCCAG
>Ga0299912_10001190_pt1 | contig 21031 bp, 17 predicted proteins | sample RVTome_2_FD_207667 | JGI IMG/M metagenome (GOLD analysis project Ga0299912, IMG submission 207667) | Soil microbial communities from uranium-contaminated site in the Upper Colorado River Basin, Wyoming, United States - RVT95D214 (version 2) ... | reverse complement strand
CTGTCGTCAACTACGAGAATGTTCCATGGCATAGTTTATTCTCCCCGGTTTTATAGATTTCTAGTTTGTCCTTGGCTCTTAATCGTCACTTTCCCGGTACCGATTTCGAGAGACATCGTCCTCGAGTTGTTGCCGCCCACGTCGTAAGATGTCACTAACAGCGCATTCTTCCAAAGAAGCTGCCTTAAGATGATGAAATTCCTCCTGCCGATCTGAAACAAATCGTTTTCCCCCCTATCGTGTGAGTTGGCTCCTCCTGCCACCCTTATCTCCAGTCTTTGTTTCTGTGCACCGGTCTTGAAGCACTCGACGAGCAGCCTTGGAAAGCCTGTATCTACGAACATAAATGGGTTTCTATCGGCCTTCTCTGGATCGATGTCAGAAAGCGGCAGCATGACATGGAGCAGCCCGCCAACGCAGGCCACCGGATCGTGTACGGCAACGCCCAGGCAGCTTCCCAGTGCATGGGTTATAATCAGATCGCCTCTCTTGTCTGAAACCTTCATGTCAGAAACGCCCACTGTGTGTCTCAATCATCACCCGTTGAAAGATCATTTCAGGTCTCATTTCAAGTAGATGGCCGGCTGCACATATCGAAACTCATGGGGCAAACCCACCAAGCCCTCGGAATGGCCGACAAAAAGATAGCCCCCCGGCTTCAGCAGCTTCCAGAAACGGTTAACCAATTGCTCCTGAGCGGGCTTGTCAAAATAGATCATCACATTGCGGCAGAAGATCACATCGAAAGGCCCCCTCATGGGCCACTCCCCCATCAAGTTCAGCCGGCCAAAGTGCACATGGCGGCGCAGTGGTTCAATCACCTGATAGCGGCGCACTGGACTTGTTTCAATACAGGTAAACCCCGTTAGAAACGATGGGGCTTTGACCCCACCCTTTCTATGAGGAATTGAAGTTTTATTTATATCATCCCCACCATGAATGGCAGGGCTTTCTAACGGGGTAAAGTATTTGGATATCAGTAAGGGCGGCACATCCCGGAGGTGGTTTGTATCGTAGACACCTTTGCGGGCGTGATCTAACATACGGCTCGAGAGATCCGTCGCCAGGATACTGATATCCCTTAGGGCGAAGTCGTGGATCGCCTCATTGAGCAGGATGGCAGTGGAGTATGGTTCTTCGCCAGAGGAACAGCCCGCACTCCAGACTCGGATCTTCCGGTCTCTTAGCCCCGGCACTATCTGTCGGCGTAGGTAGTCGAAGTGCTGTGGCTCGCGGAAGAAGCTCGTCTTGTTCGTGGTCATGGCTTCAATCATGGCAACAAGTTCCCCTTCAGGGTTATCGCTCTTCAAGTACTCCATGTATGCGTCAAAGCTATTCAGCCCCAGCGCCCGCAGCCGCTTTGTCAGACGGGCCTTGACCAACTCCTGTTTGCCCGGGTGTAAGGTGATTCCGGTCAATCGATACAACAGTTGACTGATCGTCTCGAATTGTGCTTTTTCCAGCTTGATTGGCGTTAATCTCGCGTCCATCCCCAAGTCCTCAATTCGCAACCCGAAACCGGCAATGAACAACTCTCAGCGGACAGTTTACCGAAAGTGACTTCACCGTTTTCCTAGAATTTCCTCAGAAATTCCTGAGGATTTCCTCATCTTTTTTTTTGCCCTCGTGGAAGGGAATGACCTCTTTCGGATCCTTCTGAGCAGACCGTTTATCCTCCACCGCCTTTTGGGGCTTGCTCTGTTTCTGTGCGAGCAAATGCGCGGTAACTTGGGCTCGACCCTCTCTCGCCCTATCATCGAAGAAGTCGGCAGTCGCATGCTGCAGCCTTCCAACCATGTGCCTTGCCTTCTTGGACACTCGGCCGCCACCATTGCGAGCTTCGTTTGAGCGCTCCACGACAGTGATGAGTTCCTCAATCATGCAGCCCACCTGCTCCACCTGGGCATTGAGCTCCTCGCCGGCCGAGGCTGACTCCTCGGCATTGGCCGCATTGGACTGGGTCACCTGGTTCATCTGAGCCACAGCCGTCGCCACCTGCTCAATACCCTGAGCTTGCTCTTTGCTGGCCGCCGTGATCTCGGAGATCAGGTCGCTGACCTTCTGCCCACTCGTTGTCACCTCCTTCAGGGCCTTCGCTGTCTCGGAGGCCACATCGACACCCTGATCCGCATTCTTGACTGACCCCTCAATGAGGGCAGCCGTATTGCGCGCCGCCTCACTTGCTCGCCGCGCCAGATTACGAACCTCCTCGGCCACTACGGCAAAACCCTTGCCTGCATCCCCGGCTCGAGCCGCTTCAACCGCAGCATTGAGTGCCAACAGATTGGTCTGAAAGGCAATCTCGTCAATGGTCTTTACGATCTTGGAGGTGGCGTCCGAGGATTTTTTGATCTCTTCAATGGCTCCACTCAGCCGATCCATAGATTCCTTTCCCTTGTTGATCTGATCTCTCACTTGAACCATCAGCCTATTGGCCTCCTCGGCATTGCTTGCGTTCTGCTTGGTCATGGAGGCGATCTCCTCAAGGGAGGAAGAAGTTTCCTCAATGCTTGAGGCCTGCTCGCCTGCACCCTGAGCAACCTGCTGGCTGGCCTGTGAAACCTGACCCGACGCAGAGGACATCTGCTCGGCCCCCTCAGTCAAACCCCGGATGACCTTCTCTAAGGGGCGGCTAACGAGTCTGGCAGTTAAAAGACTGATGAGTGCGGAAAGACCGATGGCAATGACAAATACCAGGATGAAGATTTTTAATGCCCAGCTGAAACTCGCGAGTGAATAGTCATATTGATCTTGGCTCAGCTTATTTTCAAGATCCAACAAATCATGCAAACTCCTGTTCAAGGTTTGGAACTTTTCATCGGCGTTTCCCATAAACATGGTGGCCGTATTGAGATCTGAAGTCGCCAAATCAATGGCTGAATAACAAACTTTTTTGTACACGGTGAGATGATTCATGATAGTTTGATATAAGGCTTTTTCCTCCGGAGTTAACGATTCCAACAGGAGGGCTTTCCCAATCATTTCAGCTGTTCGCTCTAAAGCTGCCATCTGTTCTTTCCCAAGAAGGTCAATTTTTTTCTCATCATATTTGGCATTCGCCCAGCTGATGACTTTGTAGAGATTGGCATGAACACTGGTAATATCTTTGACGATCGTTGCACCGGATTGATAGGCCTTAAAACGGTTGTCAAAAATATTTTCAATGGCCGATCTCTGATTGGAAAGATTGCGGTAAGATACCAAACCCAAGATCACCAGAAAGATAATGACCACCAAAGGAGCGAATAACAATTTTTTTGACAACTTCTGATTTCGAAGGAATTGCTTCATCTTTTCCCCCTCCATTTTCTCAGTGACGCAGGATGGTTAAATAAGCCATGGCTTATTTAACCATCCAAAAAATCACTTTTTGTAGATACCGCAAGCGACGACAATGTCTTCAAATCTCTCAAAATACATGGACTTGGGCTCAATCTTTTTTGACAATGGGTTTGTAAACTTATAGTCTTGCCAACCTTTCCCTTTTGTCTTTGCGATCTCCATTCTTTCTTTAAAAAAAGCCTTGCCGTCAGGATCTTTCATGTCGATCAAATCCTTTCCGATCATTTTAGGATTGGCTCCGTGGGCTAAACATTTGGCGTTTAAATCGTACACCGTGACGTATAGGTCTCTATCAACAAACTTCCCTTTTAGATTACTGAACTCAGCAAAGGCCTTCTCTTTCCCCTCGGTTTTAATGAATTGGATCGCTTTCTTCACCATGGCCTCTGCTTCAGCAGCCGTCCCGAATTCAGCGGCAAAAGTGATACTCCCTGCCATCAGCACCAAAAAACTAACCCCGATTGTCGTTGCAATAAGTTTTTTCATTGAAGCACCTCCTATAAAGTAGACGGTATTTGAATGTGACTTCTTTCAATTCTTGCTTCCCTTATTCCATGCCTTCCTAAAAGCTAATCCCTAGATCACCTCCTTCCTTAGGAGGCATGATCAAAAACACCCAATACCAGACCCTTCCTTGGCCGGGACGAAGTTTACGCCCCGCGGTCTTCGGTACCAACTTTCTCAGAAGTTCTTGAGGATTTCCTCATCTTTTTCTTTGCCCTCGAGAAAGGGAATAACCTCTTTCGGATCTTTCTGAGCGGACCGTTTATCCTCCACCGCCTTTGGGGGCTTGCTCTGTCTCTGGAAGAGCGTATGCGCGGTTACTTGGGCCTGGCCCTCTCTTGCCACAGGGTGGAAGAAGTCGGCAGCCGTATGGTGCAACCTCCCAGCCACATGCCTTGCCTTATTGGTTACTCGCATGCCTCCATTGCCACCCTCGTTTGACTCCCCTACGATGGCGACAAGCTCCTGAATCATACTGTTGACCTGCTCGACCTGGGCATTGAGCTCTTCGCTGGCCGAGGCTGACTCCTCAGAATTGGCCGCATTGGCTTGGGTCACCTGGTTCATCTGGGCCACCGCAGTGGCAACCTGCTCAATACCCTGAGCCTGCTCCTTGCTGGCCGCCGCAATCGCGGAGATCAACTCACTGACCTTCTGTGCGCTTGTCGTCACCTCCTTCAGGGCCTTTGCTGTCTCAGAAGCCACGTTGACCCCCTGATCCGCATTCTTGACCGATCCCTCAATGAGGGCTGCCGTATTGCGCGCTGCCTCACCTGCCCGCTGCGCCAGATTGCGAACTTCCTCAGCCACCACGGCAAAACCCTTGCCTGCGTCACCCGCCCGAGCCGCTTCAACCGCTGCATTGAGCGCCAACAGGTTGGTTTGAAAGGCAATCTCATCAATGGTCTTCACGATCTTGGAGGTGGCGTCCGAGGATCTTTTGATCTCCTCGATGGCTACGATCAAACGGTCCCTTGATTCCTTCCCCTTGTTGACCAAGTTTCCAACCTCAGACATAAGTCCATTCGCCTCCCCGGCATTGCTTGCGTTCTGCCTGGTCATGGAGGCAATCTCCTCAAGGGAGGAAGAGGTCTCCTCAATGCCTGAAGCCTGCTCGCTTGCACCCTGAGCCACCTGCTGGCTCGCCTGCGAAACCTGACCCGCTGCGGAAGACACCTGATCCGATCCCTCCGTAAGGCCATCCACCACCCGGTTAATCGGTCTGGTAACTGAAATGCTTAAGAAGATCCCCAGTGCAAGGGCGACCAGCGTGGCAATGCCTGTGCCAATTAATGCTGCCATTTTCGACTGGCCTCCCTGAGCCATGGCAGTCTTTTGAGCCTCCTCTACGTGTTTTTTCACTTTCGGCAAGATCTCTCCTAAAATCCTCTGTACCTCCTTTAAATTATGTTTGGTTTCTGTCGCGTAATAGGCGATCGCTTCCTTACGAGACTGTTTACCCTTTTTTAGTATATCTTCTAACTCCTTTGCCGAGTTGTGAAGTCTCTTATGAGGCTCCTCAATCTGCATCAAAAGATCGCTGATCTCCGGTATCTCTGCTTCGGCCTTCTTTCTCTCCTTGCTGTAATACCACTTGCCCAAGCCACAGTGCCTTTCGTCTTTCTCCACACTCAACTCCGTAATATTCTCATCACTTAAAAACTCCGCTGTCTTTTGGGCCCAGGTGAGATGGTCAATCTCCTTTTGTAATATGGTCTTGGCAATGTCTTCCATGTAGCCCATCTTTCCATTAATCTTTAGAGTATTGGAGACCCCATTCCATCCTGCAAATCCCACCCCTAAGACAATGATAGCTACGATCAAAAATCCTCCTATCAATATTTACACTCAACTTCAGCGTCTTCATTTCGCTATATCTCCTTTTTTCCTAACGTCTGGCTACCTCTTTCGGTAAAACGAGACCTATCTATGCCGCTTTATTTAGAAGGTCACCGTCTTCTCGGCTGAGCTTTCAACAAGGGCAATCTCCTGTTCGCTGAGCACCCGATCAATATCCAGCATCATCACAACCTTCTGGTCAACCTTGCCCATCCCCAGGATGAAGTCGGTCCTAATGTTCACCCCAAAGAAAGGCGGAGGCTCAATCTGGTCCTGGTCGATATCGAGCACGTCGGAAACCTCGTCCACAATGATCCCCATGGTCATCTCCTGAGCGGTACGAGCAAGGTTCACCACGATGATACAGGTCCTCTGCGTATTCTCTTTAGCCTCCATCCCGAACTTAAGACGCAGGTCGACCACCGGGATGACCTTGCCGCGCAGATTGATGACCCCGCGGACAAAGGCCGGGGTCGTGGGAACAGAGGTCACATCCATCATCTCAATAATCTCGCGTACCTTTAAGATTTCCAGGCCATACTTCTCATTGGCTACGAGGAAGGTCAAAAACTTTCCTCCCTCCAGAGTTCTGACCCGATTGACCCCTTGAGCTTCCTGCCCGGTCTTAGCCACGGTTATAGTCGCTTGGTTATCCATTGCTATTCTCCTCGTATAAATGTTCTGAAGACAATTCCACCTCGTTCCATTAAGTTCACGATCGACACGCCACCTTCTTTGCGGCCCCCGGATCCGATGCCTGCCTGGCCAGAGCGGCTATCCCCTGGGGATCGAGGATAAGCCCGACACGACCATCGCCGAGAATGGCTCCACCAGAAATCCCTTGGACCTTGTCGATTCCACCTCCTAAGGATTTCACAACCACCTGCTGTTGTCCCACCAGTTCGTCAACAAGCAGCGCGCAACGCTGATTCCCATTACCAATAATGATCAGAAGTCCTCTCGTAGGGTCCTCGACAGCCTCCTTGATGTCGAAAAGACGGTGGAGCCGAAAGATTGGCATCAGCTTTCCTTTGAAGATCACAATCTCGCCTCGCCCGGCGATAGTGGACAACGCCTCCGCATCCGGACGGAAACTCATATCGATGTTGACGGTTGGCAGGATGTACCGGTGGTTACCGACCTTGACCAGCATGCCGTCGGTGATGGCCATGGTCAGCGGCAGGCGAATGGAAAAGGTACATCCCTTGCCAAACTCTGATGAAACGTCAACGCGGCCCCTGAGGGGTTCGACGGCTTTTCTTACCACATCCAGTCCCACGCCCCTGCCCGATAGGTCCGTCACCTTATCGGCCGTGGAGAAGCCGGGCCGGAATATCAGGTTGAGGACCTCGCTGTCAGACATACCATTGCCGGACTCGATTAACCCTTTTGCGATTGCTTTCTGTATGATCTTGTCGCGGTCTAGTCCCCTACCATCATCGGATACCTCGACCACCACGCTCCCACCGGAATGGTATGATTTCAACCACAGCGTTCCTGTTTTTGGTTTTCCATTTCTTTCCCGCTCCTCGGCCGGCTCGATGCCATGGTCCACAGCGTTACGGACCAGATGAATGAGGGGATCGTTGATGAGATCGACCATATTGCGGTCGATCTCGGTATCCTCCCCGACTGGAACAAAGTTGATAATGATCTTCCGCCTGCGAGCCAGGTCACGGACCAGCCGGGCGATTTTATGAACGGTGGCTTTGAGCGGAACCATCCGTATAGACATGCACAGGCCTTGCATCTGGCGAACGATCTTGTCCGTATGGTTAACCTTCCGTTGAAGTTCAGGGCAATTTCCTGAATTGACCGTCTGGTCCTGTGCGACCATGGAGTGGCCTATCACCAACTCTCCAACCATCTCAATAAGGCGATCCAGACGGTCAGTGCGCACCCGGACCGACGATTCCGCCGCGGGCTCGTCGCCTGCCATGCGGCGTTGTTTTCGCAGCGCCCGGCCAACTTCCGTGAGGGATGCGGTCTCCGACCTCACAATGGCCAGCCCGATGGGTTGATCACCCTGATCGGTGGCTGCCGCCTCTATTTCTTCGCGATCGACCTTGCCTTGAGCCACAAGAATATCGCCCAACCGGAGTGGCTTCTCTGGGGCTTCGTCGGCTTCGTCGAAGATACCTGCTGCTTCCGGTTCGGCAAGCAGAGCCATCAAATCATCGAGCCCATCAGGTGCGGCCATGGGTTCACCGCCCAAGGCATCCTGGGCGACTTTGATGAGGTCCTTGAGCATGTCAACGGTTTGGAATGCCAGATCGGCGTACCCTCCGGTACAGCGTATTTCTCTGTCGCGGATGCGACTGAGAAAGGACTCCGCCCTATGGCCTAGCTCTGATATGGAGTCAAGCCCGAGGAAAGCAGATGTCCCTTTGATGGTGTGAAAAGCACGGAAAACAGTGTTGACTGCCTCGGTGTTTTCCGGGTCGGTCTCAAGTTCCAGAAGGGCGGCCTCAGCGCCTGCAACTAAATCTCGGGTCTCGGTGATGAACTCCCCCAGGAGAGCCGGATCAGCTTCGGGCGGCAGGGCATTGGATCGCCCAGCTTCAGCGCTCAGCCCAATGATCGGCACTTGCTCGGACTCGGGGCCTGAAAGGGAGGTTTCCTCATCGCCGGATTTCTCCATCGCATCAATGGCCTCCTCTATGAGAGCGCCTATGTCGGCAAGGAGACCGGATGGGTCCGAGGCCTTTCCCCCTATCATCTGGTCGATTTTTTTTACCGCCTCTGTAATAGGCCTTTGGACAAAGATTAGGGAGGACTCTGCGATGAGATTGAGCGCCCGTCGCACATGGGCCAAATCGGCCAGGTCGGTCGGCTCGATTTGAACAATAAGTGCGGCGATATCATTGAGAGTCAGTTTCTCGTCGCTCATGTCACATCCCGGAGCTTAAACAAAAGGCAAATATGCTATCTTTCCCCTTCCTCGTCTACATCGTTTCAAGATCAATACCTGAAATGGCAACACATGCTTTCTAAACAATAGGATTTAAGTCTTCATCCAAAATTTCACGGACTTTTCTTGTCAAACTTTGCACTGTAAAGGGCTTCCGGATGTAATTGATTCCTGCCACTAACACGTCATGATGAATAGTCACACTATCCGCATAGCCCGACATGTAGAGCACCTTGAACTCTTGGTCTACCTCCCTACAGCGTTCAACCAACTGAATCCCATTCATCCTCGGCATAACGACATCCACCAGGAGCAGGTGAATGGGCTCCTTCTGCTCCTTACAAATCGCCAAAGCATCATCCCCGCAAGACGCCTCTAAGGTCTTATATTCCTGTTCCTGTAAGACTTGAACGATTAACTTACGAAGCTGATTGTCATCCTCAACAACAAGAACAGTTTCACTGCCACGAGGGAGCTCCGCAACTTCCACCTTTCCCTTTAATTCTTCGAGGAGTTCGTACACCCTTGGCAGGTAAATCTTAAACACCGTGCCCTGGCCCGGTTCGCTGTCAACCCAGATGTTTCCTCCAGTCTGGTTCACAATCCCATAGACCACAGATAACCCGAGTCCTGTCCCTTTGCCTTCTTCCTTAGTTGTAAAGAAAGGCTCAAAAATATGCTCTTTAACCTCGGGAGCCATACCTATCCCCGTATCACTCACCGAAAACTCCACATAACGACCCGGTGCAGCGCCAATGTGACTGCTGACATCGCGCTCATTCCACTCCACATTGGCTGTTGTAATGGTGATTTTCCCCCCGGAGGGCATCGCATCCCTGGCATTGACAACGAGGTTCATGATCACTTGTTCGATTTGCCCAGGGTCTGCCTTCACCCTTCCCGGATCATCAGCCAATACACTCACCAATTCAATGTCTTCACCAATAGTGCGACGTAATATCTTATTCAGATTCTGCAGAAGGACATTAAGATCGAGGACTCTCATCTCCATAATCTGCTTACGGCTGAAAGCCAAAAGCTGACGGATTAGGTCTGTCGCTCGTTCAGTAGCTCTATAAACCTCCTTGATGTTCTCCCTTACGGGATCGCTTCCATTGAGTCCGGACAGGGACAGCTGACTGTAGCCTTTGATGATGGTTAGGATGTTATTGAAGTCATGGGCAATTCCTCCAGTCAATCGGCCGACAACCTCCATCTTCTGTGCCTGATGAAGTTGCTTCTGAAGGGAAGCCAGCTTTTCCTCTGTCCGTTTGAGTTTAGTGATATCTTGGATGGTGGTGCGGATCCCTATGATCGTGTCGGTTCTATCTTTGAGGAGCCTGTCCTCGGCCAGGACAACAAGAGTCGTCCCGTCTTTCCGGCAGTAAGCATACTCGAAGGCTTGCCCAGGCGGCAAGTCACCTGCTATTTTGGCCTCAAAAATCCGTTTTATCGTCTCCGGTCCTGCAGTGAACTTCCATATGGGCTGACCCAGCATTGCCTCGGCACTGTAGCCGAGCATCTCGAGCTCCGTGTGGTTTACGTTTGTGATATACCCCTGCTTATCCACTTCGTGATAACCCACCGGGGCCTCATCGAACAGCCTCCGAAATCTCTCTTCACTGTCCCGTATCTCAATCGTCTGTGCCTGGACGCGGGACTGAAGCTGATCATTTGCCTCTTCTTTGCTCTTCATTATCGTATTCCTGCTATCTCCATCAGCCGTTTCCTGGTTTGACAGCTTTGATTCTTCCAAGGCGGATATATTTTATATAGGTGAGTCTGGAGATTTTAAGGTATTGAATGGCCTCCTTCATAGTTAAGTCCAAGTCTTTATCCATTTGGAACATTATTTTGGTTCCGTTTTCCTGTGTTTGTGCGGATTTTAGTGCATAATAAATACCAAGAACTCAATTTGAAGATTCTAATTAAATAAGTAGTGAATTTTTAATACTAATTTAGATTCCAATAATAGTCGCAAGATAGAAAACTCTCACTGCCAAGAGGGTCATTTTGTCAAAACCTGTAAAACTTTTTATGGATATCGAACCATATAAGCAAGTTATGATGTAGCAATGAATGATCGTCATTCAGACGGTATAGCCGGCTTCGGGTGTCAGCAACATTCGAAGTAACGCCACATGGCTTACATAGGCCATAATAGAAAAAGTACCAAATGGGTTGAGGTCTTATCATTTATCCTCTTCTCATTTTGTAACAGCTTAGCTTTTTGAAATTGTTTCGTTTCCCCGTACTTGGAGGCAAGTGATTATTTGCAATTTTCATTCCAGGCCTCTATTATTTAATCGCTCTTTACTCCATATATCCCCCAAAATCACGGTTTGCCTATCCTTCTTTAAGTAGGAGGTTCTCCTTGTGTCATAATCAAATATGGAGCAAGCGAAATTCGATGAGCAAAAAAGTCCCAAGGGTGCGGAAAATGTCAATGGATAATCGAGCAGTTACAATTTTTGCTTGTCTTCTCCATGAGCGGCTACACGAATCCAAATAGTGGCAGACGATCTCCTGGTGAAACGATGTAAGCCACAGTCCCGACTAAGAAAGAATTCAAGTCTGACTAATAATTATTTTCCAGGTATTCTGCAAGAAGATCCTTCTACTAACAATTTTGTGCGTTTGAACGGTAAGTTTCTGGCCACTTGTGAGGCTCCTGATGCCATTTTCTGAACGCTTAATTAGAAACCAGTTCGTCGACCAATTTTATCGAACGCCAATTTTCGTGAACGGAGAGTTTCAGAAGAAATTAGGCAGGATCAAAGGAAACTTTTTCAGAGATCTCATAATGAAATCCCTGAAACTAACAGGGAACCTTATAATACCGAGAAAAAAATTCTCCCGTCATTGAGAAATTTTGGATTTGACCCTTTTAACCCTTTTTTCAACAATCCTTGATTTCTATTATTAATTCGCCTGATTACCGTAATATAAGCTTTTTGGCACAGAATATGCTGTCCTAATTCCAAAATTCTTCCATCATCGGGCAGGACAAGGGACTGCAAGTCGAAGGCATAACTTGCTTGAAAAGCAGATGAGGGTTCTGTAGGGAAGAATGGAAACATCGATTGTGGGGAATCTTTCTATTCCCTAAACTCAATTGATGGGAGAAAATTCCATTATGGCCCATATCGTTACGGCAAAGGAATTATCCGATTATTTGAAATTAAGCGATTCAACCATTTACAAGCTCGCCTTGAATGGTGAGCTTCCAGGGTTCAAAATTGGAGATTCATGGCGATTCGATATGGACGAGGTCATCGAGCATATCAAGGCAAAGAAGGGAACGGTTGGGGTGAACACGATTTCAACAAGAAGCATTAAGAAGAGCAGAGAGAGGAAGGTGAGGGAAGGATGGAAGAAATGACTCAAACCAATGACCAGGCGGTCAAGATGATGGCGGAGAAGGAGGGTAAATATCTGACCCTTTCGTTGGCGGGCGAGGAGTATGGGATAGAGATTCTAAAGGTGAAGGAAATCATTGGGATGATGCCAATAACAACGGTTCCTCGGACCCCTCCCTATGTGAAGGGAGTGATCAATCTTCGGGGGAAGGTGATTCCGGTAGTGGATCTGAGGTTGAAGTTTGGGATGGTGGAGATGTCCTATACAGAAAGAACCTGCATCATCGTGGTGGAGACCAGGGGCCAGGGAAGATCGGTATTGATCGGGACTGTAGTTGATTCGGTTTCGGAAGTATTGAACATCAAGGCCAATGACATTGAGGAGGCGCCGACGTTTGGGGCGAGGTTGGATACGGATTATATTTTGGGGATGGCGAAGATGAGCGGAGGGGTCAAAATCCTTCTTGACATTGATCGAGTTCTCACCGAGCAGGAGGTCGCCCTTGTTGAAAACTCGGCGGAGAAGACGGAGTACAAAACGGATAAATCCACCAATGACAAAAACCAACATTAAAACGCAGGAGGGATTTGGGTACAAATGAGTACCAGAGTGCTAACTTGGTTTGACGCTTTAGGTTTGAGAACAAACTCGACTTGATCGGATCCCAAGGGGGCGTCAGGGCCAAATAAGAGGAGGTATACCTATGAAGCTGAATTTGAAAAAAAAGATCTTGGTTCTTCCGACGGTGTTCTTCTTGATTATTCTATCGATTTGTCCGGTCGCTGTATGGGTTGTTCGAGACAAGCTGTTAGCAACAACCCTTGAGAAGCTGAAAGGCGATCTGGCTATGGGCGAGGCGTTTCTGGGTGAGAAACATCCAGGCGGATGGTCCATTCGGGACGGGAAATTATACAAGGGTGAGACCTTGATGAACGGCAACTTCGCCGTGATCGATCAGATCGGAGCTCTTACCGGAGATACGGTCACCATCTTTCAGGGGGATACCCGGGTGGCCACAAATGTAAAGAACTCTTCTGGAGACCGAGCTATTGGAACCCAGGCGGCTCAAAATGTGATCGCGGCTACCCTCCGTAAGGGAGAGACATTTATCGGAGGCGCAATGGTGGTGGGTATCTCGAGCCAAACGACCTATAAACCAATCAGGGATAGCAAGGGAGAGATCATCGGGATGTTCTATGTAGGAGTGCCTTATAGCCATCACACACAGGCGCTTAATGATATTGCTCTTAAGATCATGTTCTTTGTTGCCCTGGCTATCGTAATCGTTTTTTTCCTGAGTCTATTTCTAACCCGCACGATCACTCGACCTATCAATCAGGTCATTGAGGGCCTTTCGGACGGTGCAGATCAAGTCACATCAGGCTCATCTCAGGTTTCTTCATCGAGCCAGTCTTTAGCTCAAGGAGCATCACAGCAGGCAGCAAGTCTGGAGGAGACTTCTTCTTCCATCGAGGAGATGGCCTCAATGACCCGACAGAATGCCAACAATGCCAACCAGGCCAACGCGCTCATGGCCGAAACGACCGGTGTTGTTGATGATGCCAATGATTCGATGACCAAATTAACCGAGTCCATGAAAGAGATTTCCTCGGCCAGTGAGGAGACGGGCAAAATCATCAAGACCATTGATGAGATTGCCTTTCAGACGAATCTGCTGGCATTGAATGCTGCAGTAGAGGCAGCTCGTGCTGGAGAGGTAGGAGCGGGATTCGCAGTGGTAGCCGATGAGGTGAGGAATTTGGCGATACGTGCAGCCGATGCAGCCAAGAATACAGCCAACCTGATCGAAGGGACGGTGAAAAAGATCAAGACTGGTTCGGAAATTGTAACAAAGACCAATGAGGCTTTTGGCAAGGTGGCTCATAGTGCCAAGAAGGTAAGCGAATTGGTAGGTGAGATTTCAGCAGCCTCCAATGAGCAGGCCCAAGGAATAGAACAGATCAGCAAAGCCGTGGCGGAGATGGACAAGGTGGTGCAAGAGAATGCCGCGAATGCAGAGGAGGCGGCTTCAGCATCAGAGGAGATGAATGCTCAAGCAGAGCAGATGAAAGATTTCGTTGGAGAATTAGCGTCATTGGTGAGTGGTAGGAATGGGAATGGAGCAGTGTCCCAGAAGAAGGGTACACCTTCCATTCGAGGAGGCAACAGTTTGGTATCAGATGTTCTCCACCGACCTAAAAATGAACCCCAAAAGGGTCATCTCCCTCCGATGAAGAGAAGTCAGGGGAAAAAGGCGCCTATTTCGAAACTTAAGGAGGTGAGACCCGATCAGGTCATCCCCATGGAGGAAGCAGATTTGAAAGAGTTCTAAACCGAAAGCTTGCCCCAAGCCAAGGCAAACTATAGTTCAATTCGTGGACAGTAAGCGGTATAGAAAGAGGCGAGAGCTAAAATGTGAGTGTTGGGGCAAATAAGCAGAAAAGAACTGCCTGTCGAAAAACTAAGATTCTGCAAAACAAGTTCTTTCGGCAGATAGTATCCTCGGGGCGTTCTGAGATAGCCAGGTAAAAAGTCCGGCAGGTCATTTATCCTGAATGATCTTGACGGATATTGCACTGCAAGGTGGAGATAGGGTGCCAGGCCTACAGTATTCAGTATTCACTGATATTTATTTTAGGGCCATCACAATAAACTACTATATTTTTGTCCACTCTCCTTGCGCTTTGCGTTATCTCTTTCGAGATTAACTCCCGTTTTTCACAAGACACTCAAGGGCCGTGATGTATTCCTCTGTCATGCAGGTCGGAATTTTATGTTTCTTCAAGCATTCAAAACATTTGCTCGGATCATAGAGGGGAGTGCTCACATATTTCTCTCCACCATCCGGCAAGAGGGTTACGATCACACCGTGATCCATCTCCCTCGCCTTCTGTAACGCCCCCCACATGGCTGCGCCTGAACTGATCCCGCAAAAGATCCCCTCCCGCACGGTCAGGACCCTTGCCATTTCAAAGGCATCCTCATCAGTGACATTGATCTTCTCATCCAATCGGCCGGGGTCGTAGATCTCCGGGACGTATTGGTGCGTAAGGTTCTTCAACCCTTGGATCTTCGAATTCGGATAAGGTTCCACCCCAACGATCTTGATGTCAGGGTTGTATTCTTTAAGTCGTTTTGAAACACCCATGAGGGTCCCTGTGGTCCCCAAGCCCCCGACGAACATCTTCACCTTTCCCCGGGTCGCCCTCCAGATCTCCTCACCCGTTGTCTCATAATGGGCAAGTACATTGTGCTTATTCTTAAATTGGTAGGGCATGTAATACTTCGGATCCTGAGCCATCTCCTTGGCGAGATCGATGGCCCCATCCATTCCCTTCGAACCCTCGCTGAAAACGACCTTCGCTCCAAAGGCGGTGAGGATCTTTCTTCTCTCCATGCTCATGGTCTCTGGCATGACCAATTCCAATCGATACCCTTTCACCGCACAGACCATCGCCAGAGCGATCCCTGTATTTCCACTGGTAGGCTCAATGACAATTTTGTCCTTCGTGAGGAGCCCTTCTTTCTCTCCGTATTCAATCATATATTTTGCAATTCGATCTTTAACAGAACCCGCTGGGTTATACCGCTCCAGCTTTGCATAGACCTTGACTTTTTTGTTGGGAACGATGTGGTTGATCTTTACCAGGGGGGTGTCACCGACTAATTCAAGCATGTCCTTGGCAACTCGGTACATGATTTCTCCTCTATCTCCCCATCGAAGGAATTCGTATATAGCACTGCCACCCACGAACCATAAAAATTGACTAACCCAACAACGAAACTGGCATCTTTACCCATACCCCCGGACTAAAACCTTTTATTTCCAAAACAACCTCTTGTATTTAAGGAACGCTCAGGATCTCGGCTCTCCCGTCCGTGATCGCAATCGTATGTTCAAAATGGGCGGAGCGTTTTCCATCGGCCGTCACCACAGTCCAGCCATCGGAGAGAATCCTGACCTCGTAGGTCCCCTCATTCACCATGGGTTCCAAAGCCAAGACCATACCTTTCTCCAACCTGGATCCCTGATGAGGGGACCCAAAATTTGGGATCTGTGGTTCCTCATGGAGGTTTTTCCCGATGCCGTGTCCTACAAAATCTCTCACTACAGAAAATCCGTGTCCCTCCACCCATGCTTGGATCGCATAGGAAATATCAAAAAGGCGATTCCCCGACTTTGCCTTTTCTATCCCAATGGTGAGGGCCTTCTCCGTCACCTCAAGAAGCCTTCGGGCTGTCTCATCCACCTCACCCACCGAAAGGGTGATGGCGGCATCTCCGAAATAACCATTGAGATTGACTCCCACATCGAGACTGACAATATCTCCTTCCTTCAATCTGCGTTGGCAAGGAATGCCGTGAACCACCTCTTCATTAATGGAGATACAGAGCGTTGCGGGAAAGCCCCGGTACCCTTTAAATGCAGGCATGGCCCCTCTCGAAAGGATCACCTTTTCTGCAATCTGATCCAACTCTTTGGTGGTGATCTCAGGGACAACCGCCTTTCTCAGCTTCTGAAAGACCTCTGCCACAATCGCATTTGATCTCTTCAGATGTTCAATCTCCCGAAGCGACTTGATGATGATCACAGGCCTAGTATGCATTCGAACCTATGCATTGTCAACCCTTCGACTCCCCGGCCTGAAGGCTGGGGCAGGCCCTGCACCAGAACGGTACAGGGCCTGCCTTCGGACCGAGATCAGGCCGAGGGTTCAGGGTTGGCCCTGAGCGGCGCCTTCTTCCTTGAGCGCCGTCAAACGGGTCAATATTCAAGATCCTATTTGTTATTGACTTTTCAACACTATCCGGTAAAATGGTTTATAATGTATATAAGGGTGTGAAAATGATTCCAAGGTATACCCGTCCTGAGATGGCAAAGATTTGGACTGAGCAGAGGAAGTTTGAGACCTGGCTCGAGATTGAACTCTTAGTCTGCGAGGCCTTGTCTAAACTGGGCGAGATCCCTGCACAGGCAGTCAGAGAGATCAGAGAAAGAGCTTGTTTCGATGTCCATCGCGTGAACGAGATAGAGAAGGTGACGAAACATGATGTCATCGCCTTCCTGACAAATATGGGAGAGTCGATTGGCCCCCTCTCTAAATATCTCCACTACGGCCTCACTTCCTCCGATATTCTTGATACCTCCCTCGCCCTCCTTTTAAGAGAGGCCTCGGACCTTATCCTACAAGACCTCCATCGACTTTTAGAGGTGTTGAAGAAAAAGGCCTTCCAATATAAGGAAACTGTGATGATCGGACGATCTCATGGTGTCCATGCCGAGCCCACCACCTTCGGCCTCAAAATAGCCCTCTGGCATGATGAGATGAAGCGCAACCTCATCCGAATGGAGAGAGCCAAAGAAGCTGTGAGCGTCGGCAAGATCTCAGGTGCGGTAGGGACCTTCGCCCACATTCCTCCCTTCGTCGAAGAGTTCGTCTGCGGACGATTGGGACTGAAGCCGGCTTCTATCTCGACGCAGATCGTCCAGCGGGATCACCATGCCGAATTCTTCACCACGCTGGCCATCATCGCTTCTTCGATCGAAAAATTTTCTGTGGAATTGAGGCACCTTCAGCGAACCGAGGTTTTGGAAGCGGAGGAATACTTTTCCGAAGGCCAGAAAGGTTCCTCTGCCATGCCACATAAGCGGAACCCGGTCTCCTCGGAGAACCTCTCCGGTCTGGCACGCCTGATACGATCCTATAGCATTGCCGCTTTGGAGAATATTCCCCTCTGGCACGAACGTGACATTAGTCATTCCTCGGTGGAAAGGGTGATTGGACCCGATGCCACGATTCTGATCGATTACATGCTCAACCGCCTCACCTCTCTCATCGAGAACCTCATCGTCTACCCGGAGAATATGAAAGCCAATTTGGAGAGGATGGGGGGGCTTATCTATTCGGAGGCGATCCTTCTGCTGCTGACAAAAAAAGGGCTTTCAAGGGAAGAGGCTTATGGTACGGTCCAGAGGAATGCGATGAGGGTCTGGGAGAAAGGGGGCGATTTCAAAACCCTTCTCTCTCAGGACGAGGTGATCAAACGCCTCCTCACCCAGGAGGAATTGGATGCCACTTTCGACATCCGGGCCCATCTCAAACATGTCGATGACATTTTTCAAAGGGTATTTGGAGAATCGTAGGATGAAGAAGGATCAAAAACCTACTCCTAACTTGAGAGAACTCTTCCGGATCAAAGAGCCCTCAGATCGAGGTGGGAAGAAACCGGCTTTGAAAAAGACTCACTTCACGATCTGGTACTTTGTGATCGCCATTCTCATCATCTTCCTCGTCCAGAATTATATCATGACAAGAAAGGCTGAAGTGGTCATTCCCTATAGTGAGTTTAAGGACACTCTGAGGGCGGGAAAGGTCAAAGACCTGACCGTTACGACCGAATCGATCTCTGGAGAGATAGAGACCCCAAAAGGTCTCCAGAAATTTCAAACAGTTCGCGTAGAGGATCCGGATCTTGTGAAAGAATTAGACTCCCTACATGTCAAATATGCGGGGAAGGTCGACAGCAAATGGTTGACTACTATCATCTCCTGGATTTTTCCCATCGTCTTAATCATTTTATTCTGGAGGCTCCTCTTCTCTCGTATGGGAGCTGAGACCGGCGTGATGTCTTTTGGAAAGAGCAGGGCAAAAATCTATGCAGAGAAGGAGAATAAGGTGACCTTCGCTGACGTCGCTGGTATCGACGAGGCCAAAGATGAATTGAAGGAGGTTGTGGAATATCTCAGGAATCCTGGGAAGTTTCAACGCCTCGGCGGAAAGATCCCCAAAGGAGTCCTCCTCGTCGGCATGCCTGGGACAGGGAAGACTTTGCTGGCACGAGCTGTGGCCGGAGAGGCCAATGTCCCCTTTTTCTCCATCAGCGGCTCCGATTTTGTAGAGATGTTTGTCGGGGTGGGGGCGGCGAGGGTCCGGGATCTCTTTGCCCAGGCTCAAAACCAGGCCCCCTGCATCATCTTCATCGACGAGCTGGATGCCCTCGGAAAGGCACGGGGAATCAATCCCATGGGCAGGCACGACGAACAGGAGCAGACCCTGAATCAACTCTTGGCGGAGATGGATGGTTTTGATCCCAACACAGGGGTCATCATCATGGCAGCCACCAACCGGCCTGAGATCCTCGATCCCGCCCTTCTCAGGCCCGGAAGGTTTGACCGGCATGTCCTGGTTGACCGGCCCGATATCAACGGCCGGGGGGAAATTCTGAAGATCCATACGCGAAATATCAAACTCTCTCCAGGGGTCGATTTGAAGGTCATTGCTTCAAGAACTCCTGGGTTTGTAGGTGCGGATCTTGCCAATATCGTCAATGAGGCTGCCCTCCTCGCGGCTCGAAAGGATAAAGAATCGGTGGAAATGGCCGATATCGAAGAGGCCATTGACCGTGTGGTCGCAGGATTGGAGAAGAAGAGCAGGTTGATGTCGAAGAAGGAAAAAGAGATCGTGGCCTTTCATGAATCGGGTCATGCGATTGTGGCCTCCCTTCTGCCGAATGCTGACCCTGTCCGGCGAGTCTCCATTATCCCGAGAGGAATTTCAGCGTTAGGTTATACGCTTCAATTGCCCACAGAGGATCGATACCTGATGACCAAAACGGAGCTCGTGGACCGCCTGACCGTGCTGTTGGGGGGGAGGGTGGCTGAAGAGATCACCTTTGGAGAGATCTCCACCGGTGCTCATAACGATCTCCAACGGGCCACCGACATCGCTACCAGCATGGTGAAGGAATACGGAATGAGTGAGAAGATGGGTTATGTGACTTTTGAGAAGGAGAAGAAACCTCTCTTTCTCCCCTCCTCTCTGATCTCCTCGAGGGAATATAGTGAAGACACGGCCAGACAGATCGATGAAGAGGTGAAGAGGATTGTGGATGGGAGCTATCGTAAGGCAAAAGAAATCCTTATGGCGAAGAAGAATGAATTGGGAGAACTCGCCCGTCTCTTATTGGAAAAAGAGGTGGTCGAGGAGGCAGATCTGAAGAAGATTCTCCAACCATCAGAAGCAACAGCATGATAAAAAAAGTCTTCAAACATCTTCGAACGAAGATCTTCGCAGGAATCCTGGTTATCCTGCCCCTCGGGATCACCTTCCTTATCTTGAAGTTCGTCTTCAACACACTCGATAGGATCCTCGGCCCTCTCACACCGGAGGTGACCATCTATCTTTTCCATCGACTCTTCTCCCTTCCTGGATTGGGGATCATCAGCTTCTTCCTCTTGCTCTATCTGGTCGGTTTGATCGCCACCAATGTCATGGGTCGCAAGCTGGTGAGTTGGACGGACAGCCTCTTCAAGAATATTCCGGTCGTAAAGAATATCTATAGCTCTTCGAAACAGCTAACCGATGCCTTCTCCTCCGCACGAAAAGGCTCCTTCCGCCAAGCCGTTTTTGTAGAGTTCCCACAGGAGGAAAACTTCGTTCTCGGATTTGTGACAAATGAGCTGGCCGATCTCGACCATCAAACGAAGGTGACTGTTTTCGTCCCCACGGCCTTCGTCCCGCCCCAAGGTTTTCTTCTCTTTCTCCCAAGGGAAAAGATCCTCCCCTCTCGTTTGACCATCGAAGAAGCGATCAAAGCCATTATGTCAGTCGGGATCGTCATCCCCCATACCCTCTCCGTAGCATTATCCGGGACGAAACCTAAAAAGGAAGCAATTGAGAGCCTTGAAGGGATGAGATATCTTAGTCCAAAAATTGAAGAAAGCCCTTAAAGATGACTGGGGGTAGCTCCCCTCATTGCTGTTATTGTTGGCACTTGAAATCTGCAATCAAATTGGAAAGGCCTCTGTGTCCGAAACATTCAAAATCACCGCTGCTTGGCTCACTACCTCTGGTATCAAGATCCTCGGAATTCTCATCACCCTCTTCATCCTCTCCCAAATGTCCCGATGGATCGTAGGATGGTTGGAGAGATTGGTTCCAGAGAAAAACCCTCTTCAAGCAGCAGAGGCAAAGAAAAGGGCTCAGACACTGGGCAACATCCTCCGACACGCCCTTCTCATTGTCATTTTTTTTATCGCCGCCTTGATGATCCTGGGTGAGTTGGGGATCCAGC
>Ga0299912_10001189_pt1 | contig 21038 bp, 26 predicted proteins | sample RVTome_2_FD_207667 | JGI IMG/M metagenome (GOLD analysis project Ga0299912, IMG submission 207667) | Soil microbial communities from uranium-contaminated site in the Upper Colorado River Basin, Wyoming, United States - RVT95D214 (version 2) ... | reverse complement strand
GGTCTCGGGCAGGCCGAAGATGGCGGCGAAGGAGCCGAAGCGGGGGCCCTGGCTCTGGCCGAGCAGCACTTCGTAGAGCGCCTGGAACCAGCCGCGCAGGGGCTCGAAACCAGCCTCCTTGCCGGCGGCGTAGACCTCGTCCTGGATGGTCTCGGCGTCCTGACAGCCGGCGGGGAGCGCTTTCAGGCGGGCCAGCAGGTCCTCGATGGCCGCCCGCTCGCGCGCGTCCGGGGCGCGGAAGCGCTTCGCCGGCAGGACGAAATCCTCGTAATAATTCAAGGCGTAGCCGGTCATGCGGTCGAGCAGGGGCTCGCTCCGCGGCGTCGCGCCGGGGATGTGACGCTCGAGGAAGCCCCACAGGATCTCCTTGGAGTGGGCGTTGGCCGCCGACACCAGGTTTAGCAAGAGGGAGAACGACACCGGCGAGCCCTTGGCCGGCGGCGCGCCCGAATGCACATGCCAGGCGGGGTTCTCCAGGTTGGGCGCGTTCGTCCCCTCGGCGACCCCGCGATTGTAGGCGTCGAGCTGCTGCAGATACTCGTCCGTGGCCTTGGGAATCACGTCGAAATACAGCCGCTTGGCCGACTTTGGCGACTGGTACATGTAGTAGGCCAGGCTCTCGGGCGCGCCGTAGCGCAGCCACTCTTCCATGGTCAGGCCGTTGCCCTTGGACTTGGAGATCTTCTGGTTGTTCTCGTCCATGAACAGCTCGAACTGGAAGCCTTCCGGCGGCTCGCCCCCCAGGACCGTGCAGAGCCTGTTGGAGATCCTCACCGAGTCCACCAGATCCTTGCCCGACATCTCGTAATCCACGCCCAGCGCCGCCCAGCGCATGGCCCAGTCGGGCCGCCACTGCATCTTCACCGCCCCGCCGGTGACCGGAACCTCGGTCAGGGTCCCGTCCTCGTCGGCAAAGACGATGGTCCCCCGGTCGAGATGGCGCTCCAGGGTGGGGGCCTGCAGCACCTTTCCCGTCTTCGGGCTGATCGGCAGGAAGGGCGAATAGGTGGCGCGCCGCTCTTCGCCGAGGGTGGGCAGCATCACCTTCTGGATGTCGTCGAACCGCGCCAGAGCCAGCAGCAGCTTCTCGTCGAACTGGCCGGACCGGTAACAGTCGGTGGACGACATGAACTCGTAGTCGAAGCCGAAGCCGTCCAGGAAGGCGCGCAGGCGGGCGTTGTTGTGGGCGCCGAAACTCTCGTACTGCCCGAACGGGTCGCGCACGCGGGTCACCGGCTTGTCGCGGTCCTCCAGCAGCATGGCGTGGTTGGGCACGTTGTCGGGGATCTTCCGAAGCCCGTCCATGTCGTCGGAGAACACGATCAGGCGCGTGGGGATGGCGTCCTCGGTCAGAGCGCGAAAGGCGTTGCGCACCATGGTCGGCCGCGCCGCCTCGCCGAAGGTGCCCATGTGCGGCAGGCCGGAGGCCCCGAAGCCGCACTGGAAGATCACGGGCGCTTCCAGGGCCGGCAGGGCGGCGGCCGCCTCGTCCGCCTTGCCCTCGCCGATCAGGCTGGCGGCCAGGTCGCGCTCCGCGTCGTCGAGGCGCAGGCGCAGGACGCGCGCCAGGATGGCGCGGGCCTGCTCGAACGGCCAGGCCTTGGCCTCGCGAGCCTGATGGGAGAGCCCTTGCAGCATGGGCGACGGCCTACAGGAGCCGGGCCCGCCCCGCAACGGCCGGCGGGCCCGCGCGAAAAGGGCCGGCCGTCACGAAGACGACCGGCCCTTCCTGGCGGACGCTGGGCGCTAGGGATCCCCCGGCCCCGCCATGGCTCGCCATGGCCCGTCATGGTCAGCGGCTGGCGACAGCCACCGACGCGGACCTGGCCGCGGCCAGCTTGTCCATCGCTTCAGCACGCACGGCCTGTTCGCAGGCCGCCCGGTACGAGAGCGACCGGTCGGACGAGCACATGCGATCGGCGACGCGGTCGAGGCGTTGCTCGAAGGTCCGCACGTCGGCCGGACGCGACAGGTTCAGGTCGCTGATCCTGATGGTCGCGGGCGCCGGGGCGGCGTGGGCGAAGCCCAGGGCCACGAACGGCAGAGCGGCGAGGGCCAGGCCAGCGACGGCGGCGGTCTTGTTGATCAGAGCGATCATGATGAAATCTCCTCCTCCAAGGGGTTCGGTGAACTCGGTGTGATTTGGAGATACAGAACTGGCTCAGCGAATACAGCTTAAGTCTCTGTCATGACGTCGAATTAAATAAATGAATATTTAGACATGTTGTTACGGCCAGTTCATCTTCACGCGGCGGCTTGCGCGGCAAGGCTTCCGGGCCGATGAATGCGGCGAGCCTTCCGCCAAAGGACCGCCCGTGGCCGCCGTTCCGCCCCCGCCGCTGAATCCCGCGCCGCTGGAGCCGGGGCTCTATGTGGTCTCCACGCCCATCGGAAACCTGCGCGACATCACCCTGCGGGCGCTGGACGTTCTGGCCGGGGCGGACCTCGTCCTGGCGGAGGACACGCGGATGGCCGCGCGGCTGCTCGGCGCCTATGGCCTGAAGCGGCCGGTCAAGCGCTATGACGACCATTCCGGGGAGCGGGTGCGGCCCGAGGTGCTGGCGGCGCTAGCGGGCGGGGCGCGGATCGCGCTCACCACCGACGCGGGCACGCCGCTGGTGTCCGACCCCGGCTATCGGCTCGTTGCGGAGGCGGTGGCGCAAGGGACCACGGTGTTCCCCGTCCCCGGCGCCTCGGCGGCCCTTGCGGCCCTGGCGGCGGCGGGCCTGCCGACGGACCGGTTCACCTTCGCGGGCTTTCCGCCGACCAAGCGTGCGGCGCGGCGCACCTTCCTGGCGGAATTCGCCGGGGCGCGCTCGACGCTCGTCTTCTTCGAGGGCGCCTCGCGGCTGGGTGAAAGCCTGGCGGACATGGCCGAGGTGCTGGGGCCCCGCCCCGCCGCTGTGGCCCGCGAGCTGACCAAGCTGCACGAGACCATTCTGCGCGGGCCGCTGGACGTGCTGGCCGCCGACCCGCGCCTTCAGGCGCCGAAGGGCGAGGTGGTGGTCGTGGTCGGCCCGGGCGAGGCGGAGGCCGCCACCCCCGCCGACGCCGACGCGGCGCTCATCGAAGCGCTGACGCGCCTGGGCCCGGCGGACGCCGCCTCGGAAGTGGCCAAGGCGCTCGGCCTGCCCCGGCGCGAGCTCTACCGCCGGGCCGTGGCGCTGAAGGGCGGAGGGCGTTAGGCGGCCGTCCCGGCTTCGGCGGCGGCGTCCTCGGCGTTAGCGAGCGCCAGCCAGATGCGCTCCACCACCCGCAGCCTGGCCATCGGGTCGTGGTCCAGCGAGAGGGCGCTGGCCATCAGCTCGACCGCCAGCCCGAGCTCGATCGCGTCGCCCAGCGGCTCCTCCATGTCGACCGCGCGCGGGGCCGGCGCTGGGTCAGCGGACATCTGTGCGCATGACGGCTTGTCCGGCGCGGGCGCGCGCGGCATGGAAAAGCTCCAACGAATCCGACATTATGACAAAATGGCGATTTAGGCATTTCGTAGCGCCATGTCAAGATAAAATTATCATATCATGTCAATCAATGCTGTCCAGTGTCGAATGGCGAGAGCCGCCCTCAAATGGGCGGTGCTAGACCTCGCTGGCCGCGCGAAAGTTGCGTCAGGCACCATCGTGCGCCTGGAAGCCGGGATCGAGCTGAAGCCCCGCACGGTCGAAGCGATTCAGCGAGCGTTCGAGGCGGCGGGTGTCGAGTTCATCGACGGCGAGGCCCCCGGCGTGCGGCTGAGGGCTACGGGCCTCTCCCGCCGGGCCGTGGAGTGAAGGGGAAATGCGCCGGGCCGTGGCGCTGAAGGGCGGGAGAAATGGCTAAGCCAAGCCCGTTATTCTTCCGCTCATCCCCGCGAAAGCGGGGATGAGCGGAGGTGAAGAGCACGGGGCGCACGCTGGCCGTCCGCAGGGCCCGGGGCGCGGCGGCGCGCCGCGACGGGCGCCGCAAGGAGGTGCTGGCGGCCGTCTGGCTGATGCTGAAGGGCTATCGCATCCTGGGCTTCCGGCTGAAGACCCGCCAGGGAGAAATAGACCTTCTGGCTAAACGCGGCCGGGTGCTGGCGGTGGTGGAGGTGAAGAGCCGCACCACGCCGATCGCCGCCCTGGAGGCCGTGACCCCCACCCAGCGCGCGCGCCTGCTGCGGGCCGGGCGAGCGGTGATGGCCGGCCGGCCGGCGCTGAAGGGACTGGAGCTGCGGCTCGACCTGATCGCCATGGCCCCGCGCGCCCTGCCCCGCCACATCCCCGGCGCATGGGCGGGGGACGCCCTCTAGTGGATCGTAGCAAACGGATGATTCCTCATCCGTTTGTGGTCCGATCCACTAAATTCAAAGGCTTGTGGTGCGAAACGCAAACAGACGCCGGCAGCGTCTGTTTGAGTCGCACCACTAGGATCGGATCAGGTCGATCCCCGCCTGGCCGATCAGGAACAGGCCGAGGGCGAACATCAGGACGTAGACGATGCGGTAGAACAGCGCCTGGTCGATCACCTTCACCAGCTGCACGGCCCCGAGCGCGCAGAGGATCGACAGCGGCGCCAGGGCGGCGGCGGCGGCAAGGTTCGCCCGGTCGAACTGGCCGAGGAAGAAATAGGGGACCAGCTTGGTCGCGTTGATGGTGGCGAAGAACAGCACCGAAGTGCCGGCGAACACCTGAGGCGCCAGGCGCAGCGGCAGGGCGTACATCTGGAACGGCGGCCCGCCCGAGTGGCTGACGAAGCTGGTGAAGCCCGCCGCCGCGCCCCAGGCACGGCCCTTCATCGCATTGGGCCGCGCCGGCTCGGCGGTCCGCCCGCCGCGAAACCAGTAGTTCAGGGCGAACAGCGCCGAGGTCGCGCCGACGATCAGCCGCACCGCGTCCTCGTTCACCCACGCCGCCGTCAGCCAGCCGACCCCGACGCCCGCCAGCGCCGCCGGCAGCATGATCTTCAGCGTGGGAAGGTCGAACCGGCGCCGATAGGAGATCACCGCCACCACGTCGGACATCACGAAGATCGGCAAGGTGAGCCCCGCGGCCTGCACCGGCGAGATCGCCAGCGACAGGATCGGCACGGCCATGCTCCCCAGCGGCCCGAGCCCGCCCTTGGACAGCCCGACCATCACCACCGCCGGGATCGCCGCGGCCCAGAAGTAGGGGTTGCTCAGCATTCAGAGGGGATATGGCCGCGCTTCGGGCGGAGCGATCAAGTGCGCGGGCTAGGCGGGCGTCGGACTGAGCTCGGAGCCGGCTCCGCCGCAGGCCTTCGCGCGCCCGCCGAGACGCTCGGTTTGGCGCGGTCGTTCCCGACCTAGTTGGTAGGAACTGGGCGCGGTCAGGCGTAGTCTCAACCGTGGGGGCGTGCTTTGGGGCCCCCGTCGCATGTAGAGGGAGGAGAACCCATGAGCTTGAAGTCCGCCGCCGCGCTGGCGATGGTCGCCCTGTTGACCGCCGGGACCGCCCAGGCCGAAATCGTGCATTTTTCCGCCACGCTCACCGGGGGCGACGAAGTTCCGCCCAACACCAGCTCCGGCCATGGCGACCTCACCGCCGAACTCGAGACCGCCGAGAAGGTGCTGGTGTACCGGGCGACCTACACCGGCCTCAGCGGGCCCGCCGTGGCGGCCCACTTCCACGGTCCCGCGGCGCCGGGCGACAACGCGCCGCCGCTCGTCGCGGTCGAGAGCGTCTCCAGCCCGATCTACGGGACGGCCATCGTGACGGATGCCCAGATTGAAGATCTCTTGGCGGGCAAGTGGTACTTCAACGCGCACACCCAGGCGCATCCGAGCGGCGAAATCCGCGGCCAGCTCAAGCGGTTGAACTAACCAGCGGGGCCTCTCGCGCCCTCCAACCCAGCCCGATTGCGCTGGCGCGGCCCCGCTGGCACCCTCGGCCGAGGGTAGACCGGACTTGAATTCCCGACGTCCTTTGCGAAGGCGTCCCAGAGGAGGCGCCGGCCGCGGTCGGGAATCGGGAAGGACCACGTCATGGGCGCGACCGATCTCGGCCAGGCGGCGCCCCTCGAACCTCCCGCGCCCGCGCAGGCCGCATGGCTGAAGCCGCCGCTCGCCTGGTACGCGGTCTGCATGGTCTCGCTGGTGACCCTGTGCGGCCAGCTCGACTACGGGCTGATGTCGCTCCTGGTCCAGCCGATCAAGGCCTCCACGCACATGACCGACACCCAGATCGGTCTGCTCATGGGAGTGGCCTACTCGGCCGTCTACCTGCTGTGCGGCGTCCCCCTGGCCCGGATCTCAGACAGACGCCGCCGCACGTTCGTGCTGGCGGGGGGCATTACGATCTGGAGCATCGCGACGGCGCTCTGCGGTCTCGCCCAGAATTTCTGGCAGTTCGCGCTGTTCCGCGGAATGATGGGCGGCGCCATCTCGGTGAAGGGGCCCACGACGGTCTCGATCATCCCGGACCTGGTTCCGCGAGATAAGCTCGCCCGGGCCTTCGGCGTCTACAACGTCGCCCTCATCGCCGGTCAGTCCTTGTCGATGATCCTCGGAGGGCTGCTGCTCGGCGCGCTGCTCCCTCACATGCCGATCCACATCCTCGGCGTCGAGATCAAGCACGCGTGGCAGATGGTGTTCATCCTGATGGGCCTGCCCGGCCTCCTCGTCGCGGCCGTCGTCGCCCTGACGGTGCCCGAGCCGGCGCGGCACGGGCGGACAAACCCCGGATCGGCGCCGATGCTCGAGGTGGCGCGCTTCATCTTCCTCGGCCCCGCCAGCAGGGTCTTCGTCCCGATCATGATCGGAACGGCGCTGGCCGGCATCCTGCTCGCTGGCGTGGGCGCGTGGCGGGCGGCGTTCTTCGCGCGCACCTACCACATGGGCGCGCACGTCTATGGTCCGCTCTCGGGGACCATCAGCCTGATCGCCGCGCCGATCGGGGTGATCATCGGGGCCTTCATCGCCGAACGCATGCACAGGCGCTGGATGGACTCGCACCTGCGCCTGGCGGTGATCGTCCACTTCCTGACCATGCCGTTCTACATCTTGAGCCCTCTGATGCCGACCCCCACGCTGGCCTTGGCCTTCCAGTTCGTCATGGGGATTCTGATGATGGCCGCCGCGCCCTCGCAGCTCTCGGCCATGCAGATCATCACGCCCAACGAGATGCGGGCCCAGGTGAACGCCATCTACATGATCACGATCAGCGTGCTCGGGAACGGCCTGGGGCCGTCGGTCGTCGCCTTCATGACCGACCACATCTTCCGCGCCGAGTCGGAATTGAGGTACGCCATGGTGACCCTGGCCGCGATCTGCACGCCGATCAGCCTGATCTGCCTGATCATGACGGTGAAGCCCTACGGACGCCTCTACCGTCAGATCACCGAGGCGGAGAAGGGCTGAGGACGAAGGGCGTCCGCCGCGCCGAGCTCATGGCGCGGCGGGGCGCTCGAAGAGGATGGCGTGTTGGAGCGGCCGGCGGGAATCGAACCCGCGACATTCAGCTTGGGAAGCTGACGTTCTACCTCTGAACTACGGCCGCGCCGGGCGGGCGGCATAGCACAGGCCGCAAAGCCAGCGCCAGGGCTGAGCAGCGAGCGCCGAGCGGGCGCCTTGAGTTGCCGCCGGCGCCCCGCCCCTCTAAGCAGGGCCGAGGGTTTGGGGGGCAGGCGGCATGAATCGACGTTTCACCCTGATCGTCATGGCCGCCATGGTCCTGGGGATTGCGACCGGCGCGGTCTGCCACGCCGTCCTGCCGAGCCCCGAGGCGGCCAAGAGCTGGGCCGACGGCTTTTCGCTGCTCACCGACATCTTCCTGCGGCTGATCAAGATGATCATCGCGCCGCTGGTGTTCTCCACCCTGGTGGTCGGCGTCGCGCATATGGAAGACACCGCCGCCGTCGGGCGGGTGGGACTGAAGACGGTGGTCTGGTTCCTGCTGGCGGGGATCGTGTCGCTGCTCTTGGGCCTCGGGATGGTCACCCTGCTGCACCCCGGCGCGGCGCTGAAGCTGGAGCTGCCCACCGCCGCGGCCGGCCAGATCGTGGACGCCTCCACCTTCACCCTGAAGGACTTCATCACCCACGTGTTCCCGCGCTCGATCGTGGAAGCCATGGCCAACAACGAGATCCTGCAGATCGTGGTGTTCTCGCTGTTCGTGGGCACGGCCGTAGCGGCGCTGGGCGACAAGGCCCCCATCATCCTGACCGTCGCCGAGCAGATCGCGGCGGTGATGCTGAAGGTCACCGGCTATGTGATGTGGTTCGCCCCGCCCGCCGTGTTCGCGGCGCTCGCCGCCACGGTGACGACCCAGGGGCTGGGGGTGCTGTTGACCTTCGCGGAGTTCGTGGGCGGCTTCTATCTGTCGCTCTTGATCCTGTGGGGCGTGCTGATGCTGGCGGCCTTCGCGGTGATCGGCAAGCGGGCGCGCGGCCTGCCCTGGGCGCTGAGGGAGCCGGTGATCCTGGCCTTCTCCACCGCCAGCTCCGAGGCCGCCTATCCGCGCACCATGGAGGTGCTGCAGCGCTTCGGCGTGTCGCGCAGGATCGTCAGCTTCGTGCTGCCGCTGGGCTATTCGTTCAATCTGGACGGCTCGATGATGTACTGCACCTTCGCGACCCTGTTCATCGCCCAGGCCTATGGAATCGTGATGAGCCCGGCGCAGATCGTACTGATGCTGTTCCTGTTCATGATCACGTCGAAGGGCATGGCGGGCGTGCCCCGGGCCTCGCTGGTGGTGATCGCCGCGGGCCTGGCCTTCTTCAAGCTGCCCGAGGCGGGGCTCTTGCTGATCCTCACCGTGGACCATCTGCTCGACATGGGCAGGAGCGCCACCAATGTGATCGGAAACTCCGTGGCCTCCGTCGCCGTGGGCAAGTGGGAGGGCCAGCTCGGCGAGCCCCTGCCTGCCGAGGCGCCGACGCCTGTCTAGCCGTCGTGCAGCAGCCTGACCGTCGGCTGAGACCGATCCAGCTTCAGGAAGGTGTGGTCCGCGACCGGGGCGGCGTGGAGGATCTGCGCGAGCAGGGGAAGGGCGGCGAGGATCGCGGCCATCCGCAAGGCCGCCCGCGCCAGGGGGGAAAGGGTCATCACAGGCTCCCTTGAGAGGTCGGGACGACGGCGGTCAGGCATCGGTGAAGATCGCCTCGATGGGCTGGTCGAACAGCCGCGCGATGCGGAAGGCCAGCGGCAGGGACGGGTCGTACTTGCCGGTCTCGATGGCGTTGACGCTCTGGCGCGAGACCTCGAGCCGCTCGGCGAGGTCCGCCTGACTCCAGCCCCGCTCGGCGCGCAGCACGCGAAGGCGGTTGTTCACCGGTACCTCCTGCGCGCGATAAGCTGGCCGACGCCGAGCAGGACGGCCCAGACCGGAAAGGCCCACCAGACCTCCACATGGGCCGCTAGGCCGAACATCTCCAGGAACCCCCAGACCGTCGCCACGGACAGCAGGCCGCCGGTGGCCCACAGCGCCCCCTCCGCGTGGACGGCGCGCTGGAACTCGTCGGTCTCCTCGCGCATGTACAGGCCCATCGCCACGATCATCCCCACCACCGGCAAGGCGGGGGCGAGCGCGACCGCATAGGCCAGGGCGCCCGTCGGGTGGAGCTGGACGTTCGCGCCGATGGCCGCGATCAGGCCGAAGACATAGACGGTCGCGGCCGCCATCACCCGGCGTTGATAGCGCCTCTTCACCGGCGAGCAGGCCTCGCGCGAGATGCGCCGCCCGATCCGGGCCGCGAGGTAGGCGACGGCGATGATCGCCACGCCATAGACCGCCGCCGCGCCCATGCCCCACCAGAAGCCGAAATGGTGGGCCTGCATGTATCGCTTGGCGCCCAGGAACGCCGCGATCGCGGCGCCACAGCCGACGAACACGATCAGGAGCGTCACGGCCATGGTCCGGCCGGTCCGGTCTTGGGTGTCTTCTGTGATGGGATCGGTCATTTTCGCCCCTCCAAAGGCGTTCGGTCGTCCGGACGTTAGCGCCGCTTCAGCCACCAGCCGGCCCAGACGAGCGCGTAGCCGACGGCCTGGCCCAGCACCAAGACAGCCGCGCCCAGCATCATCCACATCAGGGGGCCGGGCCTTGCGCCGGGCGGGAACGGGATCGCCTCCAGACGGGGGACGCCGAACAGGTGAAGGGTGGCCAGGGCCGTGAACGTGGCGAGCGCGCCGAACGAGCCGCCCCAGAACCAGGCGACCTTGTGCGCCTCGCGCGCCGCCTCGTCGGTCCCGCGCCAGGCCTGGCCGGCCATGACGAGGACGACCGCCACCAGGGCCAGGGAGGCGACAGAGACGAATCCCGACCCAAGCGGCGCCCACACGCGGATGGCCACCGCGCCGGCGGCGACCGCGACGATGGCCGCGCCGTACCAGCCCGCGATCCTTAAGGTCCGCCTGTCCACCATGTCAGCCTCCCTTGTCGATTTGACAAGGACACATGACACAACGACTGAGGGAATGTCAAGGACCCATTACATCATGATCGCACGCCTTTCGCCTGGCAAGCGCCGACCGCTTCATCTCCGCCGTGCGGCGGGCTAATCAGGGGGTGAGCTTCAGCCGACCGCGAGACCGCGCCGCCCATGCCCGCCCTGCCCGTTCCGGACTACGCGACGATCCCGCGGTTCGCCGAGATCATGAAGGGCCTCGACGCCACGGCGCGGGCCGAGGCGCTGTCGATGTTCCTGGCGCCGTTCCAGAAGCGCTATCGGCGCACCTTCATCGACCCGCCCATCGCCTTCGACGCGCGCATCGGGGCGGGCGACGCCCTGCTGCGGACGCTGCAGGAGGACGGCTGCGCCACCACGGCCATCGGGGCGGCGGACAAGGCGCGGCTGGTGGAGCTGACCGCCCCCCTCGCCCAGGAAGTCCAGGCGCGGATGGACGCGGCGGCCGAGCCCAGCGTGAAGACCTCGCAGATGAAGCTCGACCCCAAGGCCCACGCGGAGGTCTATGAGCACGCGCGCGCGGTTCTGGACGCGGCCCACGTGTTCGCGGCGGCGGGCGCCTACGCCTCGGCGCCGGTGACGCTCGGGGGCCTGGCGGTGCAGGTGAACACCGCCCGCGCCACCCGCCAGCGCTACGGCGAGATCGACGCCGAGGGCCTGCCGCGCCCGGCCACGCGCTATCTGCATCTGGACAGCGGCGGCTGGCCCTGGACCAAGGCGCTGATCTACCTCAGCGATGTGCCCGGCATGGATCAGGGCCCGTTCCGCTTCGTGACCGGCTCGCACCGGATGTGCGACGAGTTCGAGCTGATCGTGCGCAAGACCAACGACAAGATGGCGATCTCCTGGCGCGACTTCCTGGCCCTGCCGCCGGCGTTTCGTCTGTACACGGACGTCGGCAACTACGTGGACCCCGAGAGCGAAGGCGCGCGGGCGCTGCTGGCCAAGGAGATGGCGATCTGCGGCAAGGACGACCTGATCCTGTTCGACTACAACGGCGTGCACCGAGGCGGCTTCGTGCGCGAAGGCAGCCGCTGGATGATGCAGTGCTCGCTGGTGGCGGCGGGGTAGCTCCCTTCCCCCTGGAGGGGGGAAGGGCCGGGGATGGGGGTGGGAGACCCTCAGGATGAGTCCCGGTCGGCGCTGACCGACGCCCTCGCCTGAGACGGCGCCACCCCCACCCCTTCCCCTCCCCCCTCCAGGGGGAGGGAGCGTTGACAATCCGCGTCAGAAACGTTCGATGGGCCGAGGGCGACGCCTACCCCCACGCCTTGAAGTGCTTGGAGAGCTTCAGGCCCTGGCTCTGGTAGTGCGAGCCAGTTTCGCCATAGGCGCGGGTCGGGCGCTCGGCCATCGCCTCGAACACCAGGCGCGCGACGCCCTGGCCGTCTTCGAGCAGGAACGGCGCCTCGCGGCTGCGCACCTCCAGCACGGCCCGGCTGCCCGCCCCGCCGGTCTCGGCCAGGCCGAAGCCGGGATCGAAGAAGCCGGCGTAGTGGGCGCGGAATTCGCCGACCGCCGGATCGATGGGCGTCATCTCGGCGAACTGGAGGATGGGAATCTCCACCGCCTGCTTGGACGCCAGGATGTAGAACTCGCCGGGGTCGAGCAGCAGCTCGCCGTGCCGCGCCTCCAAGGGCTCGAAGAAGTCGCGCGGGTCGCAGGCGGCTTCCTGGTCCAGGTCGATCACCCCGGCGTGCCTGCGGGCGCGAAAGCCGGCCAGGGGGCCTGACAGGTCCACGCCCACCATCGTCTCCGCCAGACGGGACCCGGCGCCGCGCCTCAGGCGCAGCTGGTTCAGCCGCACGCCCGTCCGCGCCAACACCGAGAAGGTCTGGGGCGCGATCTCCACATACAGGGGCCCCGAGTAGCCCTCGGCCACCTCGTCGAAGCCCGCGCCCTGGTCGGTGAGCAGGCGGGTGAAGATGTCCAGCCGCCCGGTGGAGCTCTTGGGGTTGGCGCGGGCGGCGACGCCCGCCGGCAGGGCCAGACGCTCCTGCAACTGGGCGATATAAACGCAGCCGCGCTCCAGGACAGCGCCCGCGCCCGACAGGTCCAGCTCGTGCATGGCGACGGCCTTCAGCCGCTCGGCCACCGTGCGCCCCGGCCCGGGCAGGAAGGAGGCCCGCACCCGCCAGCAGCGGGCGCCCAGGCGCAGGTCGAGACTCGCCGGCTGCACCTGGTCGGCGGAGATCGGCGTGGCGGCCGAGATCGCGCGCGCCTCGATCAGGGCCTCGATGCTCTGGCAGGGCAGGACGCCCGATGGGGCTGCGGAGGGCTCGGTCATGGGCCGGCGACAGTCGTTCAGCGGGCCGAGTCTGGCAAGGCGTCGCGCGGCCGCGGGATCGGCGGCGCGCCGGACGGCAGGGGCGCGGCGGGATCGCGCAGGAAGGCGGCCACGTCGCCGATCACCTTGTCGCGCTCCAGGTCCACCAGCAGCAGGTGGTGGCCCTCGGCGTAGTAGGCGCTGCGGAAGTCCGCGCGCAGGCGCGCGGCGGCCGCGGCGGAGGGCCGCTTGGGCATGACGCGGTCCTTGAAGCCATAGGCGTAGAGGGTGGGGACGCTGATCTTGCCCACGCTCCACCAGGCGCGCTGCATGGTGTTCATGGCGCCGTAGAGAGCGTCGGGACGGGCGCCGAGGATGATGTTGGGGTCCTCGCTCATGCGGCGCAGCTCCGGCAGGTTGTCGGTGGCCAGGTACTTGGTGATCCAGGACTTCGGCAGCGTCAGCACCATGCCGCGCAAGACCGAGTGCGCGGCGATCCACAAGGCGACCTGCTGGGGCGCCGGCTGGCTTTGCCAGCCCCACACCGCCGGCGCCAGCAGCACCAGCCGGTCGGCCGCCGGGGGCCGGTCCGAGGCGAAGGCCTCGATCGCCACGGCCCCGCCGATGCTGATCCCGGCCACGGCTATGATCGCGCGCGGGTGGCGGGCGCGGACCAGGGCGGTGAGGGTGCGCAGGTCCTCTTCCATCAGGGCGCTGCCCGCCCAGATCCCGCGATGGGCGGTGCGGCCGAAACCGCGCTGGTCGTAGGCGAAGGTGGCGATCCCCTGCTTGGCCCACTCTGGGGCGGCCAGGTGGAAGGCGTTGGCGTAGTCGTTCATGCCGTGCAGGCCGACGATCACCGCCCAGGGCTCGCCCTTGGGCTCCCAGCGCTCCAGCGGCAGGCGGGTTCCGTCGAAGCTGACGAAGTCCGTGCTCTCCAGGCGCGGACCCTGGAACTCGGCTCCGGGCAGGGCGGCGTGCTGGGCCATGGGCGCGCAGGCGGCGAACGCGAGGGCGAGGGCGGCCAGGACCGACAGGAGACTCCGCTTCATGTGCGAAGCATATCGGTCACGCGGGCGCGCAGATAGGGAACCACCTCCGCCTCGAACCAGCTGTGGCGCTTCAGCCACGCGGTGTTGCGCCAGGACGGGTGCGGCAGGACCAGATCGCCAGGCAGGTGTTCGCGCCAGGCCGCGGCGGTTTCGGTCATCGAAGGGGCGGCGCGGTCCTTCAGCTTCCAGGTCATGGCCGGCCAGCCGACCAGCAGGGTCAGCTCCACCCTCGGCAGCTCGGCTATCAGCCGCTCGCGCCATAGGGCGGCGCAGCGGGCCGGCGGGGGATAATCGCCGCCCTTGGGATCGGTCCCCGGATAGCAGAAGGCCATGGCCGCCACGCCGATGCGCGGATCGCCGTAGAAGGTCTCGCGGTCCACGCCCATCCAGCCGCGCAGCCGGTCGCCGGAAGGATCGTCGAAGGGCAGGCCGCTCTCGTGCACCCGCCGGCCGGGGGCCTGACCGCAGATCAGCAGGCGCGTCTGCGGCGAGACCCTGACCACCGGCCGGGGCTCGTGCGGCAGCTCGGGCGCGCAGGCGCGGCAGGCGCTGATCTCGGCGAGCAGAGATTCCAAGCTCATCGGCTCAATTATGGCTGTCATCCCGGACGCCGCGCCAGCGGCAATCCGGGACCCAGTTTTCGCCCCGTGCCGCTCTGGGTCCCGGCTCTACGCGCTCCGCGCTCCGGCCGGGATGACGGCCGAGGAAAGTCACCCCTCGACGGCCTCGGGCGCCACGTCATAGACGCGCGAGCAGTATTCGCAGGTGACGCGGATCACCCCGTCGTCCTCGACCATCTCGGCCCGCGCCTCGGCGGGGAAGGACTGGAGCACCGTCAGGATCCGCTCGCGCGAGCAGCGGCAGACGGCCTTCAACGGCGTGGCGGTGAACAGGCGCACGCCATCCTCGTGGAACAGCCGGTAGAGCAGCCGCTCGGACGCCAGGGTCGGGTCCACCAGCTCGTCCTCGCCCACGGTTTCGAACAGGGCCTGGGCGCGCGTCCAGGGCTCCAAGGCCTCCTCGCGCGCCTCGGCGTCGCCGGCGATGTTCTGGATCAGCACGCCCCCGGCCCGCCAGGCGTCGCCGGCGTCGTCGGAGACGTGGCCGACCGCCAGGCGCACCCGCGTGGGGGTCTGTTCGGACTGGGCGAAATAGGTCTCCGCGCACAGGGCAAGGGTCTCCCCCTCGATGGGCGTGACGCCCTGGTAGAGCTCCATGTCCGCGCCCTGGTCGATGGTCATGATGAAGACGCCCTGGCCCAGGAGCGCGCGGGCGCCTGGGCGCACGAAACCTGCCGAGGCCGCCTCCACGCGCTCGGGATCGAATTTGCAGTAGCCGCGCAGGCCGCCGTTGGTGTCGTAGTCGGCCACCACGAAGCTCACGGGCCCGTCGCCCTGGGCCTGGACGATCAGGCGGCCGTCGAACTTCAGGCTGGCGCCCACCAGGGCCGCCAGGGCGCAGGCCTCGCCCAGCAGGTTGGCCACCGGCTCGGGATAGGCGTGGCGGGTCAACACCTCGTCCACCACCGGGCCCAGCCGCGCCACGCGCCCACGCACCGGCGCCCCCTCGATCTGGAAGGGCGCGACGAAATCGTCCGTGCGGGGCGAATGGGCGGGGGTCACTGGGCGGGCATATAGGTCGTGGAGACGGCGGACGCGAGCGGGCGCGTCTGGTTAGCCCAAATCCAATACGCCTGGATCGGGCATCCCTCTTCCGCTCATCCCCGCGAAAGCGGGGACCCAGGTGTTTTATCGAAGGGCGTCGGCGGTTCAGGAAAAGAGCCTGGGTCCCCGCTTTCGCGGGGATGAGCGGACATTTTGCAGGCCTCAAGGCCCTATGGTTCGCCGCGCAGGGCGGCGGCGATGACGGTCTCGATCCAGGCGAGCTTCTCGGGCGGCAACGGAGCCAGCCGCCCCACGATCCGGGCGAGGGCGTCGTCGGCGCCGGCCTCGTGCGGGCCGATCTGGAAGAAGGCCGAGACGGGAACCTCAAGGACGCGGCCCAGGGCCTGGAGCGTCTCGAAGCTCGGGGCGGATTTCCCGCGCTCGATCTTGCCGACCGTCTGCAGCGAACGACCAATCGCCTCCGCCAGGTCAGCCTGAGACATCTTCATCTGCTCGCGACGGCGGCGGATCAGACGACCCACATCTTGCTTAAGTGCCATTCCGCTTCGCCGACTCCGCCAACAAAACGGCAGGGTCGGGCATCGGACGCGCGGCTGTGAGCTACTGTTAGTTGTTGAAATGTGTATATTGCAGATTGCTATATGCTCTGGTTGATACCAGATTACCTCCTCATGTGGAGCCTTGGGGGATGACAACCCTGCATCGAAACGCGGCCGATTCCCTGGACGCCCTCATCGCCCGGCGGCTGAGGGCGCGGCGGGAGGCGGCGGGGCTGTCGGCCGAAGCGCTGGGCGCGCGGCTGGGGCTGCCCGCCCAGCGGATCGAGGACTTCGAAGCCGCCCGCGCGCCGGTTCCGCTGTTCACCTTGGCCCGGCTGAGCGAGGCCCTGGGCGTCAGGCTCGCCGCCTTCTTCGTCGGAACGGGTGGAAAAAGTGGATAAACCGCGATCGCCGAACCCCGTGGACGTCCATGTCGGCCTGCGCGTCCGCCTGCGCCGCCAGCGGCTGGGCTTGAGCCAGGACGCGCTCGCCAAGGCCCTCGGGCTCAGCTTCCAGCAGGTGCAGAAGTACGAGCGCGGGACAAACCGCGTCTCCGCCTCCAAGCTGTTCGAGATCGCCGGCGCGCTGGAGGCGCCCGTCGCCTGGTTCTTCGAGGGCCTGGTCCAGTCGGACGCCGATCCCGAGACAGCGGAAGACTGGGCCCTGCGGCTCTATCTACAGACCGAACAGGCCCAGCGCCTCGCCCGCGCCGTGGCGCCCCTTGGTCCCGCCGTGGCGGAGGGGTTGATCAGGCTGGCCGAAGGGATCGCGACCGAGCGCGGCCATGGCGCGGATGGGAGGCCGCCCCCTCAGTCCTCCTCCGCCGGGGCGACGAAGGGGGCCTAGCCCTTCCCCCCGAAGCACCAGGCGAGGACCGCCTTCTGGGCGTGGATGCGGTTCTCCGCCTCGTCCCAGACCAGGGACTGAGGCCCGTCGATCACCGCCTCGGTGACCTCGTCGCCCCGGTGGGCGGGCAGGTCGTGCAGGAACACCGCGTCCTTGGCCGCGAGCGCCATCAGGGCGGCGTCCACCTGATAGGGGCCGAGGGCGGCCATGCGCGCGTCCACGTCGGTGTCGCCCATGGAGACCCAGGTGTCGGTGATCACGCAGTCGGCCCCCTCGACGGCGGCGCGCGGGTCGTCGGTGACCGCGACTTCCGCCCCGGCCGCCTCGGCCCGCGCCAGGTCCTTGCGGTCCGGGTGAAAGTCCAGCGGGCAGGCGATGCGCAGCTTGAAGCCGAAGGGCGCGGCGGCGTGGATGAAGGTGGAGCAGACGTTGTTGCCGTCGCCCACCCAGGCGAGCGTGCGGCCCCGGATGGCGCCGCGATGCTCCTCGAAGGTCTGGATGTCGGCCATGATCTGGCAGGGGTGGCTCTTGTCCGACAGGCCGTTGATCACCGGGACGCTCGCGACCTCGGCGAAACGGGTGATGGTGTCGTGGGCGTTGGCGCGGATCATCACCGCGTCGACCATGCGCGAGAGCACCTTGGCGGTGTCCTCCACCGTCTCGCCCCGGCCGAGCTGCATGTCGGACGCCGTGGCGATGATCGAAGCCCCGCCCAGCTGGCGCATGGCCGCGTCGAACGAGAAGCGGGTGCGGGTGGAGTTCTTCTCGAAGATCATCGCCAGGGTGCGGCCGCGCGCGGGCGCGTCGGCGTCGGGCGCGCCCTTGGGCCAGCCGAGGCGCGCGGCCTTGCGGGCCTTGGCGTCGTCGATCATGGCGCGCAGCGTCGCCGCGTCGTGGAGCCACAGGTCGAGGAAGTGACTGGGTTGGGGGATCATGGCGCGCCTCAGGCCGCCGCCGCCGCGCGGGCGGCCTCGCAGGCGCGTTCGAGCTTCCGCACCGCCTCGCGCGCCTCGTCCTGGGTGATGATGAGGGGCGGGAGCAAGCGCACGCAGTTGTCGCCGCCGCCGGCGATCAGGAGCTGCGCGTCCCTGGCCATGACCATGAAGTCGCGGTTCTTGGGCCCGTTGAGCTTCAGGCCGATGAGCAGGCCCTTGCCCCGGATCTCCTCGATGACGTCCGGATAGCGGTCCTTCAGCCCTTCGAGCTGCTGGCTGAAGTAGCCGGCGATATCGCGCACGTGGGCCAGAAGCTCGGGCTTGGCGATCTCGTCGAAGGCCACCTCGGCCACCGCCATGGCCAGCGGGTTGCCGCCCCAGGTGGAGCCGTGGCTGCCCACGGTCATGCCCGCGCCCGCCGCATGGGTGCAGAGCACCGCGCCCACCGGAAAGCCGCCGCCCAGCGCCTTGGCCACGCACATCACATCGGGCGCGACGCCGGACCACTCGTAGGCCCAGAGCTTGCCCGTGCGCCCCATGCCGCACTGGATCTCGTCGTACATCAAAAGCGCGCCCTGCTCGTCGCACAGCTCGCGGATGGTCCGCAGCTCTGCGTCGGAAAACGACCTTGCGCCGCCCTCCCCCTGCACCGGCTCCAGCAGCACGGCGGCGGTGGTCGGGCCGATGGCGGCCCTCAGGGCGTCCATGTCGCCGAACGGCAGGCAGACGTAGCCCGGCAGCTTGGGGCCGAAGCCCTCCAGATAGCTCGGGTTGCCGCCGGCGGTGACGGCCGCGTAGGTGCGCCCGTGGAAGGCGCCCTCGAAGGTGATGACGTCGATCCGCTCGGGGCAGCCCCGGGCGTGCTGGAACCGCCGGGCGAGCTTCAGGGCCAGCTCGATCGCCTCGGTCCCCGAGTTGGTGAAGAAGCACTCCTCGGCGAAGGAATTGGCGCACAGCCGCGCGGCCAGCCGCTCCTGCTCTGGGATGCGGTAGATGTTGGAGACATGCCAGAGCTTCTCGCCCTGGTCCTTCAGCGCCTGCACGAGCTTGGGATGGCAGTGGCCCAGGCCCATGACCGCGATGCCGGCCACGCAATCCAGGTACGCCTTGCCGTCGTCGCCAAAGAGACGCACGCCCTCGCCTCGCTCGAAAGCCAACGGCGCGCGCTGATAAACGCCCATGATCTGGGCGCCGGGTGCGGGCTTGGCTTTGACGGGCGTGGACACTTCTGGCCTCCCCAAAAGCGAAACATCCCCGGCGCTGGGCGGCGGGGACTGGAAGGCGGGGGGTTATCGGCGCGCGGGGCCAAGCTGTCAATTGCGACGCGGCGCTGGCGGCGGCTCAGGTCTTCAGCCGGTAGCCCGTCCAGAACAGATACCAGCACCAAGCCATCAGGGCGACGGTGAGGGCGAAGCTGCCGGTCACGCCGATCCAGACGTTGGCGTCCGCCACCCCAATGAAGCCGTAGCGGAAGCCGTCGATCAGATAGAACATCGGGTTGAAGTGCGAGATGGTCCGGAACGGCTCGGGCAGGGCGTTGGCGGTGTAGAAGGTGCCGGACAGGAACGTCAGGGGCATGATCACGAAGTTCTGGATCATCGCCATGTGATCGAACTTGTCGGCCCACAGGCCCGCCAGCACGCCCAGCTGCGACATGATCATCGAGGCGGCGAACATGAACCAGACCGCCGCCCAGGGGTGCGCCAGGTGGGCGTGGGCGAAGGGCCAGACGGTGGCGACGGTCACCAGCCCCACCACGATCCCCCGCGTCGCGCCGCCGAGCACGAAGGCCAGGCTCTGCTCGACGGAATTCAGGGGCGGAGTGAGAAAATCGGCCGACAGTCCCATCATCTTCGCCTGCAACAGCGATGACGAGGTGTTGGCGAAGGCGTTGTTCAGCACCGTCATCATGACGAGACCCGGCGCCACGAACTCGGTGAACTGCACCCCGTTCACCGGCGGGCGGGCGCCCTGGGTCGCGACGCTGAAGATCAGGATGTAGAGCAGGCTGGTCATCACCGGCGCGAGGACCGTCTGCATCGGGATCTTGGTGAACCGCCGGACCTCTTTCATGTAGAGGGTGTAGAAGCCCAGCCAGTTCACCCCGGCGTAGTCGCGGGGCTGGGGCGGAAGCACGCCTTCGATCGCCATGTCTCTCATGCGTCCTGATGTGCCCCCGCCGAGCGGGACGCGCAAGCGAGGATCGCTCGCGGGGCGAGGCGCCACAATATGTGGTTTCTGTGGACAAGCCCCCCTCTAGGTGTTGTGGTCCTTAACGACTTGTTTACGATATCTGGTAGGTGCTGAACGACAGAGCCGCTGTCACGCACTATATCTGGCGCCGGCCGCGCCGCCGGCGCCCTTGCGGGTGGGAGGGACGGTCATGGGCTGGACCGAAGAACGGGTCGCGATCCTCAAGAAGCTGTGGTTGGACGGGCTCAGCGCCAGTCAGATCGCCAAACAACTGGGCGGGGTGACCCGTAACGCCGTGATCGGCAAGGTGCACCGGCTGGGGCTTTCGGGCCGCGCCACGCCCTCGCAGCCCTCGCGGCCGACCTTCAAGACGCCGCGCCCCGCACGCCCGGCCGTCAGCGCTCCGGCCGCGCCGCGTCGCGTCGCCGCGCCGATGCCCGAGCCGGTGGCCATGCGCTACCCGGAAGAGCCGGGCTCGGCCACGGTGCTGACGCTGGGCGCCCACATGTGCAAATGGCCGATCGGCGACCCCTCCAGCGACGGCTTCACCTTCTGTGGCCGGAGGATCGGCGACGGCTCCTACTGCACCGAGCACGCCCGCGTCGCCTACCAGCCCCAGCAGAAGGGCAAGCGCGGCGGCGCCACCGAGCTGGCGCGCTCCCTGCGCCGCTACATCTGACCTGTCGGCGGCGGCGGCGGCCGGGGCGAGGCTCAGCCGGCGATGGACAGCAGCTCCACGCGGAAGATCAGAACGCTGCCCGGCGGGATCGGACCCTTCTGCTCGTTTCCGTAGCCCTTGCTCGGCGGAATGTAGAGCATCCACTCGTCGCCCGGCCGCATGAGCTCCAACGCCTCGGTCCAGCCGTCGATCACCCCGCCCACCTCGAAGCTGGAGGGCTTGCCGCGCTTGTAGGAGCTGTCGAACACGTCGCCGGAAATCAGCGTGCCCTCGTAATTGACGGTGACCGTGCTGCTGGCGGCGGGATGAGCGCCGGTCGTGGGGCCGGACTTGACGATCTTGTACTGAACCCCGGACGGCAGGGTCTTCACGCCCGGGTTCAGCGCGTTCTGGGCCAGGAAGGCGACGGCGCTCTGCGCCTGGGCGGGCGGCCCGCCGCACCCGGCGGCGGCGACGGCCATGACGGCGACGGCGACGGCGGCCAGGGGGAGGTTACGCATGGAAGCTCCTGCTCGAAGACTGC
>Ga0299912_10001188_pt1 | contig 21060 bp, 18 predicted proteins | sample RVTome_2_FD_207667 | JGI IMG/M metagenome (GOLD analysis project Ga0299912, IMG submission 207667) | Soil microbial communities from uranium-contaminated site in the Upper Colorado River Basin, Wyoming, United States - RVT95D214 (version 2) ... | reverse complement strand
TCTCTTTTTGTCCTCATTTGGACCCACCTCCTTGCCAACCTTGAAATAAAAAACCACATCAAGGGGGCTCTAATCGCTCCCTAAACACATTCTTCAGGATCGACTATTTAGAGTCAGAAATTGTCTTTTCTTTTTAATCCTCTTAGCAGGTATTCTGCTAAACACCTCAACCACTTATTCTGGTATACAAGATGATGCTTTTGAGGAAACGTGTACTCAAGTTGCCTCACGATCAACAAACAATTTTACAAAAACGTATCTCGACGAAGTCAAAAAACTTCATAATACCCCAAGTACTAATGTTGACCCCTCTGTTGAATATGTCTTCGTTTTGTCTGGTCGGGGTTCTTATCTTAAGAACCCTGTCGATAGTGAGGTTGTGAAAGACCCAGCGGATGATTATCATAGGCTAGAGTTAGGTATCGAAGTTGCGAGAAATGTTGCTTCTGCTCGTTTACAAAAATCAGAGATTACAAACGAAGATATCCAAAATGCAGGCCCTTTAATCATTTATAATGGCCGCCCAAAGCACAATGAAGATTTAAAGAAAGCTCTCGATGAAGGAATCCTAACTCATTATCCGCAGGATAAGTTTCTCATACTTGACCTCGATCCATCTGATTGGAGCACCAGAGGACAATTTATAAGCCTAAAGGAGAGCCTCCCCCTTTCCAATACTTCTGTTGCCATCGTGACCCATGCCTACCACTTTCCCCGCGTCGCCCGCATGATTGGATCAAAGTGGCATCCCTTTGGACCCAATACGAAGGTATTCTTTTACGTTGTTGATCGTGAACTCACAGCCCCCGGGATTACAGAAGATATGATTGGCGAGATCGATCGTATCCCGCGTTATATTGAGAAGGGAGATTTAAACCCTCAGATTTTTGATCAAATCTTAAATTGAGGAGTGAAAGCGCTCAAAAAATTTTACGGAGAGAAATTTCATGAAATGGCGCTTTTTATCACCTTGCGTTTTTAGTCCTTGTCATCCTAAGACCCGCGCAGCGGGGACTCAGGACCTCATCCCAACAAGATCCTGAATGATCCCGGATCAAGTCCGGGACTAAAGGTTCAGGATGACAATGGAGGGATGACAAAACAAACTGTTTCACATGAAACAATTTCAGCGCAACAAATACAAGGCTAGTTCATACTCTTTTTCCCCATCAAGATCCCCAAAATATCAATCAGCTTTTGACGGATTTCTTGACGCGGGGTGACCATATCAACCATCCCATGATCCAGCTGGAATTCAGCGCTTTGAAAGCCGGGAGGAAGGGCCTGACGGATGGTTTCTTGAAGAACACGGGCGCCTGTGAATCCGATGACAGCCCCTGGTTCAGCGATGGTAATGTCACCGAGCATGGAAAAGGAAGCCGCAACGCCACCCGTGGTGGGGTTTGTTAAAATGGGAATGTAGGGAAGACCTGCTTCTTTGACTTGCTCAACGGCAATGATGGAACGGGGCATTTGCATCAACGAGAGAATTCCTTCTTGCATGCGCGCCCCTCCTGAGGAAGGGATTGTAATGTAGGCGGCTTTAAGTTTACAAGCGCGCTCAGCCCCGCGCACGAGTCCTTCACCCACAGCCATCCCCATGGACCCACCAATAAAAGAAAAATCAAAAGCAGCAATCACAACAGGATAGCCGCCAATATGTCCCTCGGCCACAATAATAGCATCCTCTTCCCCAGTGTCCGCACGGGCCGTTTTCAAGCGATCGGAATATTTTTTAGAATCCTTAAATTTTAAGGGGTCAAGGGGAACTTTGGACAGCGGAACCCGCGTATAGTTTCCTTGATCAAAAAGGGTCTCAAGACGTGCTTTCACGGGAATCTTCATATGATGCTGACAATGGCGGCAAACATATTGGTGGGAGACCAAATCTCTGTGAAACACCATTTGTTCGCACTGGGTACATTTATCCCAAAGATTATCGGGGATTTCTTGCTTGCGCATTAAAGCGCCAATTCTTGGTCGGACGACGGTGGTAAACCAACTCATGGCAAACTCCTCTCCTTATTCTTACTGCTTTTCCCTAGCAGATGGAAAAGGTTGTGGCAAGAAGAAGACTTTAAGAATGGAAACGTAAATTTCAGTCAACCATTGAATATCCTCAAGGGAAACATGCTCATCCACTTGGTGCATGGTCTCCTCGCGCATGCCACATTCAATGACGGGGCAATAGGCGCTGATAAATCGCCCGTCTGTTGTTCCCCCCGTAGTGTTCAAGGTGGGAAGCTGTCCCGTGACCGCCGCAACAGCTTGTTGAATAAGAGAAATTTTCTCTTGGTCTTGTGTTAAAAAAGCATTGCCATGGATTGTGAACGTCAATTCATGTTTTCCCGCGTGTTGCTGACAAACAGACTGGATGGTTTGGCATACACCCTCTCCCTTTTGTAACGTATTCAATCGAATGCCAAATCGGGCTTCAACCTTTTGGGGGATAATATTGCTGGCCACGTTTCCACAATCGATAGAGGTCACTTCAAAGCGGGTAGGCTCAAAAAGATCTGTTCCCTTATCAAAGGAATAGTCATAGAGCGCCCGAAGGGAAGACAGCATGCGAGGAATGGGATTGTCTGTATTTTGAGGGTAGGCAATGTGCCCTTGTTTTCCATAGCAAATCAGCTTCCCGGTCACACTTCCTCGTCGACCAACTTTCAGTGTGTCCCCTACCTTATGGAGGGATGTGGGCTCACCGATGAGACAGAGGTCGGGAATCTCTTTCCTTTGAGCCAGGATAGGAAGCATATGTTGTGTGCCGTAAAGGGCTTCTCCCTCTTCATCGCCGGTGATGAAAAAGCTTACCGTGCCTTGGAAAGGGTCTTCCTTTAAAAATCGTGACAGGGCGCTTATGAAGGCAGCAATAGCACACTTCATATCCGCTGCCCCCCGACCCCACAGCTGACCGTCCTTGATCTCTCCTTGAAAGGGATCATGAGTCCAAAGTGAAGCCTCTCCCAAAGGAACCACATCGGTGTGACCAGCAAAACAGAGGTGAGGGTGCCCTGAACCCTTGCGGGCATAAAGATTGCCAATGCCTTCAAAATCAAGGCGTTCACACGTGAATCCAAGACCCGTCAAATGTTTTTCAAGGACTTCGAGAGCTCCCTCATTTTGGGGTGTGATACTGGGGCAGCGAATCAATTCTTGGCTTAAAGTAATAGGATTCATCAACGTAACAGCTCATTAATTGATGTTTTAGAACGGGTTTTTTCATCCACACGTTTAATAATCACGGCGCATTGAAGGCCAGGCTTGACGGGGTTAGCATCAGGAAGAACACCTGACACAACAACAGAATAAGGTGGAATTCGGCCATAGGAGATAGCCCCCGTATCCCGGTCCACAATTTTTGTGGAGGCTGTCAGTATCACACCCGCCCCCAAAACGCTGCCTTCGCCAACGAAAACGCCTTCAACGATTTCAGAGCACGCCCCAATAAAACAATGATCTTCAATAATCACCGGATCAGCTTGGGGGGGTTCAAGAACGCCTCCGATTCCCACATTGTCAGAAAGATGACAGTTTTTGCCAATTTGAGCGCATGACCCTACTCGGACAGCTGAATCAATCATCGTTCCCTGATCAATGTAAGCACCCACATTAATAAAGGAAGGCATGATCACAGCGCCATGGGCAATATAGGCTGAATGACGAACGATCGCTCCTGGAACCACACGAAAGCCGGCTTCTTTAAATTGTTCTTCAATCCACTCTTCAAATTTTAAGGGAACCTTGTCATAAGCTGGAGAAAAGGAATGTTCCATGAGGAAAGACCCATTTAAACGAAAGGAAAGAAGAATGGCTTTTTTAACCCAACTATGGGTGATCCAATGTTCTCCCCTTTTTTCGGCAACCCTCAGCTCGCCCCGATCAAGCTCGAAAAGAATCTCGCGGACGGCTTCTTGGATTTCACCCGTGCTTGCAGGAGAAAGAGACTCGCGTTCTTTCCATGCTTTTTCGATTATTTCTTCAAGATGGGACCGATCTTTAAACATTCTTCCTCTGGATATCTTACAAAAGGGCAGCCTTCTCTGCTTCGCAGCGAAGGCTGGCGCGCCCTGCAGGATTCGAACCTGCGACCTGCGGCTTAGAAGGCCGACGCTCTATCCAACTGAGCTAAGGGCGCGTAACGTCCCCACCATAACGAAAGCACAAAAAAAGTAAACGGGGTTTAAAAATCAAATCTCTTGTTTTTTTGGGTAAAGGGCTGTTAGAGTATTTAAATGCTATTTAAATAGGATAGGGGGGGGTTAGATAATTTAAAACGTATGTCAAGTGAAGCATTACAAGAAAATATGGGGCCCTCTGTCGGGCAACTTTTAAAAGCGGCCAGGTTAGCGCGAGACTTAAATCTTGAAGCGATTGCCAAAAGCTTGCGTATTAGCAAACGGTACTTAGCCCACCTTGAAGAGGATGATGAAACTCTCGTTTGTGATGTGTATTCCTTGGGTTTTTTAAGATCATATGCCCAATATTTGGAACTAGATGTGAATAGTCTTATTCAAAAGTTTAAAACCCAAACGTCCCCTCCTCAACCGCCCCATCTTACTTTTCCCGCTCCATTACCCGAGCGAGGGATGCCAAGTTTTCGTATTCTAGCGTTTTCTTTTCTTGCTTTCCTTGCCGTTATTATTTTGGGGTGGAAATGGTTTGGATATTATGAACCATCATTTTCTCCGCGAGAAGAGGTCGCCTTTCTTGAACCTGAGGTGCAAGTTGAAGAAGTTCTTCCCTCTCAAGAACTCCCCTCTCAAGAACCAGCGCCTATCACAGAACAAAATCCTCTCTCTCCTCTTTCAACTTCTGTAGCAGAGGAAGAATCACGCCCCATTGAAAGCCCTACCACAGCTCTCCAACCATTAATTCCGTCTTCGGAAGTCCTTTTAAAGACAACGGAGGAAGCTTGGATTGAAGTCAAAGATCATGAAGGCCATGTTATTCTGAGCCGCCTTTTTGAACCTGGCGAAAGCTATAAATTTAAAAACCCAATCGGCTTGGTTTTAACAACAGGAAATGCCAAGGGTACTTCTCTCATTTCAGGTGGAAAAAAGCGCAGTTTTTTTGAACGTTCTGGTGCAGTGAAAACGAATATCCCTCTCGATCCTGAAAAATGGGTTGAACAAAATCCTCAGACTCATTAACTAAAAGAATAGATTTATCATAACATTGTGAACGCTGATGACAACATTACAACCCGTTCGGGGGATGCATGATATATTGCCCCCCGACTTTCGAAAACATTCCTACGTTATTGATACAGCCCGCACAATAGCGGACGCTTATGGTTTTCTTGAAATGGCAACGCCTTTGATGGAATTTAAGGACGTTTTTAAGCGAACGCTGGGGGATGTATCCGACATCGTTTCCAAAGAAATGTACGAAATTGCTGACCGCGGGGATGAAGAGATTGTTCTCCGCCCCGAAGGAACAGCAGGAATTGCGCGGGCTGTCATGTCCAACGGGCTCACCCAATCCATGCCTTTGAAGTTTTTTTATGCGGGTCCCATGTTTCGCTATGAACGCCCGCAAAAAGGACGGATGCGTCAACTTCATCAAATTGGTGTTGAACTTTTTGGCGTGTCCGATCCGATGGGAGATGTGGAAGTCATTGCTTTAGCTTTCCATATCCTCAAAGGGTTAAAGCTGGATCATCGTGTTACCTTAGAAATCAATACACTCGGTGATATGGAAAGTCGGAAGCACTATCGCGACCAACTCGTCACCTATTTAAGAGATCATCATACCGCACTCTCGCCTGACAGCCAACTCCGTCTTGAGCGGAATCCCTTGCGAATCTTGGATACGAAAGAGGAAACGGATAAAAAGATTTTAAAAGATGCCCCTCTCCTTACAGAAAGCCTCAATTCTTTTTCTCAAGAAATGTTTATGAAAGTCAGGGAAGGTCTTGAGGCCTTAAACATTCCCTTCAAGCTTAACCCCCATCTTGTGCGTGGTCTTGATTACTATTGCCATGTGGCCTTTGAATTTACGACGACAGAACTTGGTTCCCAAGGGACTGTTTTGGCTGGTGGACGATACGATGGACTCATGGAAACGATGGGCGGTCCTGCCATCCCCGGCGTTGGCTGGGCGGGAGGCATTGACCGACTAGCAATGATGCTCATGGACAATGTCCTCCCTCCCTTAATGCGCCCCATAGCGGTCATTCCGATGATTGAAGCATTTAACATGAAAGGCCTTGAACTAGCACAGGAGTTACGTAAGGAAGGTTATACTGTCGAAATGACCTATGAAGGTGGTTTTGGAAAGCGCCTTAAAAAAGCCAATAAAGTAAATGCACGATACGCCTTGATTTTAGGAGAAGATGAAGTTTCCTCTCACACCGTTACCCTGAAAGATCTAGATTCAGGGGAACAAACGCAACTTCCTCAGGCCCAAGTCAGTGCGACACTTAGAGAAAAAGGAACCCAATGAACTTTGATCAAAAACTCCACCAACTCTTGGCGCACTTTGAAGAACTTCGAGAAAAACTTTCTTCCGCAATGGAAGATCCGGCTGAATTTGCAAAACTTTCAAAAGAATATTCTGACCTTACACCTATTGCTGAAAAAATTTTAGAGTGGCGTGGCTTTACTGATGAAAAAAAGAATCTAGAAGATTTATTAGCAGATCCGTCTCTCGATAAAGAACTCAAGGACATGGCCCAAGAGGACTTACAGCGCATCAATGAGCGGTTACCCCAGCTTTTACATGAAATCCAGGTTCTCCTCCTTCCCAAGGATGTGGATGATGACCGAAACGCGATCTTAGAAATTCGAGCGGGCACGGGAGGAGAAGAAGCAGCCCTTTTTGGAGCTGATCTTTTACGCATGTATCAAAGATATGCGGAACTTCAAGGCTGGCGGTTTGAATTAATGCACGAAAGTGATACGGGCCTTGGCGGAATTAAGGAAGCATCCGCTTCGATCTCGGGCAAAGGCGTTTTCGCAAAACTTAAGTTTGAATCCGGTGTTCATCGCGTCCAGCGCGTTCCTGAAACTGAAGGGGGAGGCCGCATTCACACCTCAGCTGCAACGGTTGCCGTCCTACCAGAAGCCGAGGAAGTCGATATTCACATTGAAGAGAAAGATTTGCGAATTGACGTTTTCCGTTCAAGTGGTCCCGGAGGTCAGTCGGTCAATACGACAGATAGTGCCGTACGCATCACCCATATTCCGACAGGTGTTGTGGTCCAGCAACAAGACGAAAAGTCTCAGCACAAGAATAAAGCAAAGGCTTTAAAAATCCTTCGCGCACGCCTTTATGAACATCAGCGGAGCCAAAAGGATGCTGAACGGGCAGCCAATCGCAAAAGCCAGGTGGGGAGTGGAGATCGGTCAGAACGTATCCGCACTTACAACTTCCCTCAAGGACGAGTGACCGATCATCGCATCAATCTTACCTTACATAAACTTGACCGCATTTTAGATGGAAGCGCCCTTGATGAAATGATCCAAGCCCTGATTTCCGAAGACCAAGCCAGCCGATTGGCTGATTTGGGAGAGACATCTTAATTTAGGTGAAAGTTCTTACCGATGAGATCAGAATTTAGGATCTATCTTTCTTTTTTAAATTGATATAGGTAGTAAAAAACTATCTTTTTAAAGAGCCTTAATATGTTAAATACGAATTTTTTTAATAAACTTTTATTTTCTTTTTTTCTATTCTTACCTTTTCTTGCTACTCATGAGACAAGGGCTGCTGTTCCCGTAAGTGATATTTCCCAAAGCTCCTTGCAAAGAGATGAGCATCAATCATTTGAAAATTTAATAAAGTCAGCGGAGCAAGGAAACTCAGCTGCTCAAGTCAATCTGGGAGTCATGTATCATAATGGAGAGGGGGTTCCTCAAGATTATGCGAAAGCTTTTGAATTGTACACAAAGGCTGCGGAACAAGGAAATTCAGATGCTCAAGTTAACCTAGGAATTATGTATGAGAATAGACAGGGAGTTTCTCAAGATTATAAAAAAGCTGTTGAATGGTACACAAAGGCTGCTGAGCTAAAGAATATTACGGCTCAATTCAATCTGGGAGGCCTGTATTTGAATGGACAAGGAGTTCCTCAAGATTATAAAAAAGCTGTTGAATGGTACTCAAAAGCTGCGGAACAAGGAAACTCAGATGCCCAAGTTAACCTAGGAATTATGTATGGGAAGGGACAGGGAGTTCCTCAAGATTATGCGAAAGCTTTTGAGTTGTACACAAAGGCTGCAGAAAAAGGGGATGCTCTTGCTCAATTTCATCTTGCAGATATGTATGATGAAGGATTAGGCGTTGAAAAAGATGAAAAGAAAATGATTGGGCTATTACAACTTTCAGCCGCTCAGGGCTATTCTCCTGCGCAATATTTCCTTGGAAAAATGTATGCAGAAGGAAAAGGTATAGAAAAGAGTGATAAAAAGGCTATTGAGTGGTACACGAAGGCTGCAGATCAAGGCGTTGAGTTGGCAAAAGAAGCTCTCGCAAAAGTAAATCAAAAATAATTTTGGAGCTGATACCTAACTTTAAAAATCATCGGAGAGGGGAGAGCACCCCTTAAAAAGATGCTAGCAACGATTGTTAAAATATTGTATATATTTAAAAAAACAGGGAGAAACAAACATGGACCTTTCAATTTTTCTAGCAAAAGCTCTTGGCATTTATTTAGTCATTATCAGCGTAGGAATGCTCATTCATGGCGGTAAACTTAAAGCTGTCATGGCAGATTATATAGAAAAGCCTGGGTTGGTTTTTCTGCTCGGTATTTTTGCCCTTATCATAGGTATCCTTTTGGTCGTCAGCCATAATATTTGGACGGGAGATTGGAGAGTTGTCATTACTGTAATTGGATGGTTAACTCTTGTTAAAGGAATAACGAGAGTTTTATTTCCCCAATTTGTCATTCGGACAGGCAAGAAATGGGTTAATAACACCACAGCTTATTATATTACGGGTTTCCTTACTCTTTTAATCGGTATTTATCTTCTTTATCATGGATACTATGTAACACAATATTAAATAGTTTCATGAGCGCCCCTGCCTTTTTAATAGCAGGGGCACACTTGGCCTTTACGCGTCCTTTTCAAACACCCATTCTATAAATGACAGCATCTACCTTGCCGATTTAGGGCAGACATCCTAAATATACTTTATGAAAATCACACTGACTGAATTTGAAAATTCCATAGGGGAAGTTACTTTTCCTCTGGCAATTGCAACCTCGGGAGGAGCAGATAGCCTAGCTCTCTTGCTCCTTGCCCATAAGTATGCCCAACAAAAGGGTGAGAAAGTTGTTGCATTAACTGTTGATCATGGCCTGAGGCCAGCCTCAAAGGAAGAAGCTTTATGGGTCAAGCAATGGGCTCAGAAATATGGCATTGATCATGTTATTTTGGAATGGATGGGTGAAAAACCAACCTCACGAGTGCAGGAAAAGGCGCGGGAAGCCCGTTATGAACTTTTAATAAATTGGTGCAAAAACAATAATATTTCTACACTTCTCCTCGGACATCATCAACAAGATCAAGAAGAGACCTTTTGGCTGCGCCTTTCATCAGGTAGCGGGCTTAAGGGTCTTTCGGGCATGCGCAAACGCCTCACGAAGAACGGTATTGTTTTTCTCCGCCCTCTTCTTGATTTTCCAAAGGAGCGACTTAAAGCGACACTCATTGGTGAAGGCCAGGCATGGCTTGAAGACCCTAGCAATCAAAGTTCTCAGTTTTTTAGAGGACGATGGCGCACCCTTTTAGAAGAAGAGGGTCTTTCGCCTTCCCGTCTTCTGAAGGTTATGGAAAAACTTCAGGATGACGCTGATTTTATTCAAGAAGCGCTCCAAAAAGCTCTTAAAACAACAGCTCAGCTCGAGGAAGGCGGATATCTTATAATACAGAAAAAACCTTTTGAAGACTTGCACCCCGCCCTTGCCAAGAGGCTTTTGTCCTTTCTGATGCAGTGGTATTCGGGCGCCCCCTATCCGCCCCGTTCAACACATGTGGCGACGATTATAGAGAAAATAAAGTTATCTTCTCCTTTTACAGCAGGCGGGATTTATTGGATTCCACAGCAAAGACAAATTCTTCTTCTGCGTGAGGTTTCTGCTGTGAAAGAACCCATTCTTCTTACCCAATTAGAACAGAAAACCCTTTGGGATCAGCGATTTTGGGTTGAGCCTCAAATTAAAAAATATGTTTCACGTGAAACATTTCTTGCCCCTTTAGGAACCATAAAAGGTTTAAAAAAAGAAATTATTTCTCCCATTCCGCCTCGCGTCTGGCCAACGCTTCCAGCCCTTTGGGTAAAAGGAGAGGTTGTTACCATACCCCATTTATGCTATAATAATTTTGGGTGTGAAAAGGATTTCCGAAAATTTATTTATTTAAAGCCCCTCTTTCACGATTCCTTAAGATTCACTATATAAACTTATAATGCTTTTTAACACGAGACTTACACTTCATGAACCGTAATTTAGCACTTTGGATTATTATTGGACTGTTTTTAGTAGCCATATTTAACTTATTTCAGTCACCTCCCTCTCAAAAACAGCATGTAAGTGTTGATTATTCAACACTTTTGCAGGATACCAAAGAGGGTCGGGTACAAGAAGTCCTCATCCGAGGCGACATGATAAGTGGCCATCTCACGGATGGAACCACCTTTTCAACAGCTATTCCAGCGCATGATACTCATCTTGTAGATAGGCTTTTAGAAAGCGGCGTTCGGATTAAGGCCGCTGCGGTTGAAGAAGAAATGCCAACTTTTTTCCAAATTCTCCTTTCTTGGCTTCCTATGATCTTACTGATTGGCGTTTGGATTTTTTTTATGCGTCAGATGCAAGCCGGTGGAAACAAGGCGATGGGATTTGGAAAGTCCAAAGCCCGCCTTTTGGATGACAAAGCAACCCAAGTAACTTTCAAGGATGTTGCGGGTGTTGATGAGGCAAAACAAGAACTTGAAGAAGTCGTTGAATTTCTAAGGGACCCTCAAAAATTTCAGCGTTTGGGCGGAAAAATCCCACGTGGCCTTTTGCTTGTAGGCCCTCCTGGCACAGGAAAAACCCTTCTTGCCCGCGCAATCGCTGGGGAAGCCGGCGTTCCCTTTTTCACCATTTCCGGTTCGGACTTCGTCGAAATGTTTGTAGGCGTTGGCGCGAGCCGTGTGCGCGATTTATTTGAGCAAGGGAAAAAGAATGCCCCTTGCATTATCTTTATTGATGAAATTGATGCTGTAGGACGACACAGAGGCGCAGGCCTTGGTGGGGGCAACGACGAACGGGAACAAACCCTGAATCAACTTCTCGTCGAAATGGATGGATTTGAAGCGAATGATGGCGTGATCCTGATTGCCGCAACAAACCGTCCCGATGTGCTTGACCCTGCTCTCTTACGACCTGGCCGCTTTGACCGACAAGTTGTTGTGCCTAACCCTGACGTTTTAGGTCGTGAAAAGATCCTTCAAGTTCATGCACGTAAAGTTCCTTTGGCTGAAGATGTGAATCTTATGGTAATTGCCCGTGGTACACCTGGATTTTCAGGGGCGGATCTTGCCAATCTTGTGAACGAAGCAGCACTCCTTGCCGCACGTCGCAACCGTCGCACGGTCTCCATGGCTGAACTCGAAGAAGCCAAAGACAAAGTGATGATGGGAACTGAACGCCGCTCCATGGTCATGACCGATGAAGAAAAGCGCCTCACAGCCTATCACGAATCTGGTCATGCTGTTGTCGCGTTCCATTCACCTGCTTCCGATCCCATTCATAAGGCCACTATTATCCCCCGAGGACGAGCCCTTGGCATGGTCATGCGCCTCCCTGAAGGAGATCGCATTTCCATGTCCCGCGAAAGGCTTTATGCAGATCTTGCGGTCGCTATGGGCGGGCGCATTGCGGAAGAAATGATTTTTGGGCACAATAAAATAACAACAGGGGCTTCTTCTGACATCAGTATGGCAACCCAAATAGCACGCCGCATGGTGACGGAATGGGGGATGAGCGATAAGCTTGGTCCCATCACCTATGGGGAAAACACGCAAGAGGTTTTCCTGGGCCATTCAGTCGCGCAACATAAAAGCGTTTCCGAATCAACGGCCCAAATTATTGACGAGGAAATTAAACGAATTGTGGAAGAAGCCTATGAAAGGGCCAAACTTATCCTTACAAAATATCGTAATCACCTTGAGTTACTCGCCGAAACTCTGTTGGAATATGAAACCTTGAGTGGTGATGAGATTGATGTATTGTTAAAAGAAGGAAAGCTGGAGCGGGTCAAGGCGGCCTCTGGCCCTGATCTTCCTGGCTCCTCTTCCATCCCTTCAGGCGGAAGAAAAGCAACCCAGGGAACAAAGAAAGCTGCAAAGAAAACTCCCAAAAGATCGCCAGCACCACAACCGGGGATTTAAGTGAAATCCTTTCACCTAAAAGCCTTTTTAGGCCTCATTTCTTCTGAATTCAAAGATATTAAAATTTTCTCTTGCCAAAATCTTTTTTTTCTTTCATATTCAGACCGCCTCATTTAGGGGTATTATTATTTATGGAGAAAATACGATGAAGTCATTAGTTCTTACATTAGCAGTTCTTTTCTGTGGAATCTCTGCTCTTAGCGCAACAGCTGACAAACCAGAAGCAGCTAAAACAGATGCTCAAGTAGATGGTCAAGTTTTAGCAGTTGAGTCAGTTGAAGAAGTTCCAGCTGAAGAAGCGAAAAAGTAAATATTTCAACGTCTTTGTTGAAACGTTTCGAAAAAGGGAAGTGCTCTGCATTTCCCTTTTTCTTGACCCCTTCCTAGAACTCGTGTACTTCCTTTTTTATGGTTGTCGCGAGCTCAAAAAATTTAATAACGTCTTTCTTCCGTGGCCGGCTTTATGAGCTATTTGGTCTTAGTTTTTTAATCTTCTCATTTGCCCTGATAGGCTCCCTCATAACCCATTCGCCAACAGACCCTTCCTGGAATCTTGCGATCGATCATCATACGCAAAATCTTTTGGGGCCTTTTGGCGCCATCATAAGTGATCTCTTTTTACAACTTTTTGGCCCTTTAAGTTATGTGATCGCTTTATTTTTCCTTGGAGCTGGAGGTTGGCTTTTTACCCACCCAAAAGGAACTTCTATTCTTTTGCGCAGCATCCTTTTCTTATGTGGTTTTCTCATGCTCCTTTCTAGCCTTTCTTTTTGGGAAAAGGGAGGCGCTTTGGGTCATCTTCTCCTCAAAGGATTGAATGGCATTCCTTTGCCTCGTTTGAGCCTTTCATTTTCTCTTTTAATCATAAGCCTTCCTCTGCTTTTAATTTCCTGTGGCATTAGGTTGTCCCATTTGAGGTGGCTTTTTACCGCACTACAAAAAAATCGTTCGAAACCGAGAAAAATGAAGAGATATAATGCTCCTTCTTTTCTTGACGCAAACAATAGAGAAACAAAGGAGGATCCTTATCCCCCAGTTCGCTTAAGGGAGTATGAGAAACCCCATCCCCAAAAAGCAGCTCCACAACCTGTCGTTCCTAAATCATTTTATGGGACAGCCACTTATCAGCTACCCTCCCTTGAGCTTTTATATCTTCCTAAAAATTTTACGCAAAAAATTGTTTTCGATGATGCGACCCTTCAAGGGAATGCAGAAGCCCTCGAAGCTGTCCTCAATGATTATGGTATTCGAGGAGAAATTGTGAGTGTCAAACCAGGACCTGTCGTCACACTTTATGAGCTTGAGCCCGCCCCTGGCCTAAAATCTTCTCGTGTTATTGCTCTTGCTGACGACATTGCCCGCTCCATGAGTGCTGTTTCAGCGCGTGTTGCTGTAATACCGGGCAAAAATGTCATCGGCATTGAATTGCCTAATAAAATTCGAGAGACTGTCCATTTAAGGGATCTTCTTTCACATAAGGACTATGAAAATTCCAAAACCCAGCTCACCCTCATTTTAGGAAAGGATATCAGCGGCGACCCCATCATTGCAGATTTAGCACGTATGCCTCACTTGCTTGTTGCAGGAACAACGGGATCAGGTAAATCTGTTGCGGTGAATGCAATGATTTTATCCTTAATTTACCGCCTCCCACCTGAGCGGTGTAAGTTCATTATGATTGACCCCAAAATGTTAGAGCTTTCTATTTATGATGGAATTCCCCACCTTTTAGCCCCCGTTGTCACCGAACCTAAAAAAGCAATTGTTGCTCTTCGTTGGGTTGTACGGGAGATGGAAGGCCGCTATCAAGCCATGTCCAAACTTTCTGTACGCAATATCGAAGGGTACAATCAACGGATCCTTGAAGCAAAAGATCGCGGAGAAGTTATCTCACGACGGGTTCAAACTGGATTTGATCCTGAAACGGGGAAACCCATTTTCGAAGAACAGCCCCTTCCGATGGAACCCCTGCCTTTTATTGTCGTGGTCGTGGATGAAATGGCTGACCTCATGTTGGTCGCAGGCAAAGAAATTGAAGGCGCTGTCCAACGCCTTGCCCAAATGGCGCGCGCTGCTGGTATTCACTTAATTATGGCAACCCAGCGCCCCTCCGTCGATGTTATTACGGGAACCATTAAGGCTAACTTCCCAACGCGCATCAGCTTTCAAGTTACCTCAAAAATTGACAGCCGAACCATTTTGGGAGAACAGGGTGCAGAACAACTCCTGGGTCAAGGAGATATGCTTTACATGGCTGCAGGTGGGCGGATTTCACGGGTCCACGGTCCTTATGTTGCCGATGGCGATGTGGAAAAAGTCGTTCAGTTCTTGAAATCTCAAAGTGAGCCTTCCTATATAGAAGACATCACGATTGATAACGTCTCACCCGAACTTAACTTTGACGGCGAAGCAAGTGAAGAAGAAGATGCTCTTTATCAGCAAGCTTTGGCTCTTATTTATCGAGAGCGTAAGGCTTCAACAAGTTTTATTCAACGACACTTAAAAATCGGTTATAATCGTGCTGCTCGTCTTATCGAGCAGATGGAAGAAGAAGGTATTGTCAGTAGCCCCAACCATGTGGGCAAACGGGAGGTTCTTGTAAGAGGACCCCAGGAGAATGTAGCATGAAGATGAAAAACATCATTTATACCCTTATGATTTTAGGGCTTTCTTTAAAGAGTGCGGCAGCACACGAAGAAATCCAAAAATATGAAGATTGTCTCAATGAGATGAAAACACTTTCGGGCGAATTTACCCAAATAAACAGCAAAGGCCATACGAGCACGGGAACGATTCAAATTTCGCGTCCTGGTCGGTTATGTCTCACTTATAACCCTCCTTCCAGTCTTCTTATCATGGCTGATGGAAAATGGCTCATTACGAGAGATAGAGCGGCAGATGAAGTTAATTACTCTTCCTTAGAAAAAACGCCGGCTGGCTTCATTTTGCAGCCCCACGTTCGCTTCGATGGAGATGTGGCCGTAACAAAAGTTGCACGAGTAGGTGATATGACTGAAATTTCCCTGATTCGTAAAGAGGAGCCCGATGCAGGGGCTATTATCCTTGTTTTTAAGGATAACCCCACCGCGCTGCATGAATGGCGTGTTATTGATCCTCAAGGGATTGAAACACAGGTAATCCTTTCAAACATACAAACAAATGTTGATCTCCCTAACGAGATTTTTGCTATCGAAAGCCCAAGTTTGCTACAACAGATTTTTTAGGGTTGAATCTTATGACGACATCACCCTTATCTCGAATGAGAAGGCCAAAGCATACCTATAGGAATTGCCCAGAGATTATGACCAAAAGAAAGGGGGGCCTCCCCTGAATAGAGTATGATACCAACAAAGGGTCTCTCTTTTGTTAAATGATCTTGAAACCATTGAAGATGGCTAAAGTTTTTCTTATGAATGGTTGAACTTGATTTTACTTCAATAGCCAGAATGGCTTGATCCTCGCGTTCGATGATAAAATCAATTTCTCTCTTTTCTCGATCTCGATAATGATAGAGTTCATATTCCCCATCACTTGCATCAATTTGCGATGCGAGTTCATTGAAAATAAATGTTTCCATGAGCTTACCAGATCGATCCGAATCAAACCGCACTTGATCAATATTCCAAGAAAGAACTGAGGACATAAGTCCAGAATCTCCCATGAAGAGCTTCTCCTGTTTGCCTACGCGCTCATAATCCGTTTTTGTCCAAGGAGGAACTCCCTCGACGATATAAAGAGCTTTCAGAGCATTTATATAGGTTGCTACCGTTGGACGTTGAACAGACAAACCAGATGCAATGGAAGAAATATCCATGAATTTGCTCGACCATGCAGCCAATACTTTAATGAGGCCCCTCATGGCATCATAGCTCTTTATTTTGGCAACGTCCTTTAGATCTCGCTCCAGAAGCGCTTCAATGTAGTCCTTATGCCATTTTTTTCGGTCCCTCCCTTCAAGCGTAATAGCTTCTGGAAAGCCACCACGAAAAGCCATACCAAGAATAGTGTCACGTTGATAAAATTCCGAATTAAAATCAAATGATTGTTTAAAGGCATAGGTTAAAAAATTCGGCTCCGTGCCTTTTATTTCGCCTTGAGAAAGAGGACGAAGACGAACTTTTGTAATTCGTCCTGCTAATGATTCTTGGGTACTGGGTAAAGCTTGAATATTTGCTGAGCCTGTTAATAGATATTGGCCTGATCGCGTATCTTCATCTACAGCTTTCTTAATTGCAGGTAATAAGGAAGGTACGCGTTGAATCTCGTCAATGATAAGAGTTCGCGACGTATGTTTAACAAAATTTTGAGGGTCACTTTCCGCCGCTTCCTTAAGAGTCACATCATCCAAAGTAAGATAGGCTGTATCATCTGATATAAGTTCTTTAGCAAGAGTCGTTTTCCCACATTGTCGTGCCCCTGCTAGCAGAATAACCCGTCGTGTTTTCATGTCTCGTTCAATCACGTGCTTTTGCCATCGTGAGTATAATTTTTTCATCTTTATTAGCCTATTATAGATGCAATTTTTACCGCGATTTGAAAATGTAAAGACCGCGATTTTATATATAGTATGCCCGCGATTTGAAAATGTAAAGCCCGCGATTTTATATATACAATGCCCGCGATTTGAAAATATGAGATTAAAAGTAAAAAAACCATTGAAATAGATTTACGACTCCATCTAGAATTATCCCTGCCATATCAACGAACAAAAAACAAAAAGCCGCATGGCGCAGGAATCATCTCAAAAAATCGTATCGCTTTCTCAAACTTTAGTTTCAACACTTTTGGAACGTGGGATTTTATCTCCCGATCAAGTAGACGTAATGCTCAAAGAACAACGTCTCCAACGGGTTTCCTTTGAAGAGTGTTTGATTAACCTGGGTTTTGTTAGTGAGGCCGTGCTGGCTGAAGTACTTTCTTCGACAAGTGGTTATGAAAAAGTAAATCTTAAACAAACCCTCCTCGACCCCACCTTAAAAACGATAATTTCACGGGAAATCGCTGAGCGGTTCTGCTTTGTTCCCCTTTCCGTGGAACACGGAATTTTACGGGTAGCAATTGCTGACATTTATAATCTGCCAGCCCTTGATTATCTTCGCTTCAGTGTCCCCTCTGTTCGCGAAGTCATCCCCATCATAGCCCTAGAGACAGATATCCTTGAAGCTATTGACTGTTATTATGGGTACGACTTATCGATTCAAGGGCTTTTAAGAGAGATTGAGTCCGCTTCCACCAGCACCTTTTCTCGAGACGACTACGTTAATCCAACGGTTCGTTTGGTAAACACCATTCTTATGGATGCCATTAAATTGAATGCCTCAGATATTCACTTTGAACCTGAAGGAGCTTTTATGCGTCTCCGCTATCGGGTCGATGGAATTTTGTCCCAAGTGTGCACCCTTCATTCCAGCTATTGGCCTGCTATCTGTGTGCGGCTCAAGGTTATGTCAGAAATGAACATTGCCGAATCACGACGTCCTCAAAGTGGTCGCATGACTTTTTACGTGGGCCCGCGCGAAATTGACTTACGTGTGGCTTCCCATCCCACCATTCATGGGGAAAATATTGTGGTTCGGATTCTAGATAAAAATCGCTCTCTTCTTGCCCTTGATGAGCTAGGATATTCGGAAGAGGCAATTGCTCAAATAAAAAGGGCTCTTCAACGACCAGAGGGTGTTTTTATTATTACAGGACCCACGGGATGCGGAAAGACAACCTCCCTATATTCCATGTTAAGCTACATCAGTACCCCAAAACTTAACATCATGACATTGGAAGAGCCGGTCGAGTACCAGCTTCCGTTGATCCGCCAATCTGACATACGAGAGCAGGGGGGCATGGATTTTGCAGAAGGCGTCCGCTCAATCTTACGGCAAGATCCTGACATTATTCTCATTGGAGAAATCCGTGACACCCCAACGGCGCAAATGGCATTGAGGGCTGCCATGACGGGCCACCAAATTTTTTCCACACTCCATACGAATGACGCTCTTGGGTCTATTCACCGTTTAGTCGATTTAGGACTCACCCGACCCATGCTTGCTGGAAATCTTATGGCTGTGGTCGCCCAGCGCCTTGTCCGAAGATTTTGTTCTTCTTGTAAAAAAGAAAGGAAAATGAGCGCTTATGAAGCCATCCTCTTAGGCCTGAACAGCCCCCGCACCCTATTTGTGCCGAAAGGATGTGAGGCCTGTCGAGGTACAGGATACCGTGGCCGCCTTGCCATAGCGGAAATTTTAGCCTTTGACCAAGAACTGGATGAACTTCTCATTACCACGTCTTCAAGAGCGCCTCTTAAAGCGCTTGCCTTAAAAAAAGGATATATCCCCATGAAACAAGATGCCCAACGGCGCGTCTTAAGAGGGGATACCAGCCTTGAAGAAGTCCTGCGGACCATCGACTTACGAGAGGGCATGTGACGCTTTATCGATATAAGGCTGCAGGAAAGGGGGGTATCCTTCAAAAAGGAGTTTTAGAAGCCTCCTCTCCAACTGAGCTGAAAATTCGCCTTCGGGAACATGGTTTTTCTTTGATTACGTATTCGATGGAAACTTCCTTTCTCTTCTATCAAAAGGTGAAACCCCGCACGCTCATGGATCTTTGCCTTCATTTAGAACAATTTGAAAATGCAGGAATTCCTTTAAGAGAGAGTTTAGAAGAACTCCACCAACTCCAAAATACCCCTAAACTTAAAGCCATCCTCGTTGAAATAATCAGGGATGTGGAAGGAGGACTTTTGTTCTCGCACGCCCTTTCGAAACATCCTTCTGTTTTTGACCCAGTTTTTATAGGCCTTATGGCTGTTGGTGAAAAAACGGGTCAGCTTTCCTTTGTGTACCGTCAACTTTTTCAACATTTAAAATGGGTGGATGAAGTCCAAGCCCAGGTCTTCAAATCCCTCCGTTACCCTGCGATTATGGCAACTGTGCTTTTTGTAACCGTTTTTATTTTAATGACCGTCTTGGTCCCTGAACTTGTGGCATTTATCAGAAACTTTTCGAGAGAACTCCCTCTTTCAACGCGTCTACTCATTGCTTTTTCAGGGTTTTTATCCGATCATATTTTTCTCATCTTCGGCATTGCTGGAATGCTCGTCGCGCTTTTATTCATCGTTTTCAAATTCCATCCAAAGGGCCACTATTGGAAGGATTGCTTTTTGGACGCACTTCCCTTGATTGGCCCCCTGCGACGCAAGGTGGCTCTTGCCCGTTTTTGCCACATTTTTTCTGTCATGTTTGAAAGCGGGATTGATATTTTGCAAGCCCTTCAAACGGCTCGTAAGTACTTGAAATATGGCCAAATGTATACCTCCCTTGAAACCATAGAAAGGCTCGTGCGAGAGGGGCTTTCCCTTTCCGAGGCCTTTCAAAGGGCGGGCTTCTTTCCACCTATGATTGTGCGCATGGTAAGAATCGGAGAGCAAACGAGCTCACTTCAAAAAACACTCATTCATGTAAAAGATTATCTGGATGCAACGCTCAAGCGCCAAGTAGACCATAGCATTGGGCTTATTGAACCCATGATGATTCTTTGCGTCGGTCTTGTTATGACATGGATTATTTATTCTGTCTTTTTCCCCCTTTATGACACCCTATCTGTGTTAGATTATTGAAAACATGCGGAAAAAGTTTCTTTTATATATAACAGATGAAGACATTACCCTTTACAAGGAAACATCTGAAAAACCTTATGCTCTCAAAGGCAACTTTGAAGACGTTCAACCAAAACTTAAAACCATTCTTTCTTCTTATCCTAAAGCCCCTCTTTGGCTCGTCATCGATCGCAACCATCAGGATATTCGAGAAGAGAAACTTCCACCCCTTTTTGTTTGGGATCGCATACGTCTTCTCTTCCATAAAAAGGCTGAATGGGCCGCTCATGGAGGATATGCGGGGTTTCAATTTTTAAAGGAGGAGGGGAAAACTTACCTGAGGTGGGCGCATATTCCACCAAGTGATTCTTTGACACCTTGGCTTTTATGGGCCCAATCCCTTCCTAATCCATTTGGTGGTGTCTCCTTTGTTCCTCTCGAAGCCAAGAATTTTATCAAAAAACATTTACCCGCTGGTAACCACTATCAAATGCTTCTTTATAACCTGCCATCCCAAAAAATGCGGTATGTGGTTTTTAAAGGAAGCCGACTTTTGCTCTCTCGTTTTTCGCGAACGGAAGAGAATCTGAAAAGTTCTCTTCATTTTCTTAGCCGAACTTATCCCGATATTCATGAGGAACTTCGCATCCTTAGCCTTGTAAAAGAGTCATTCACGACCTTCCCACACATCACGGCTTTACATAACCCTCAAGCGCTCATTGATTTTCTTGTTTCTCAAAAACGCCCCTCCTTTGTGATCCAATCTAATACGTCTTCAAAGAACCTATGGCTACGAAGGGGAGCTGGTACGATTCTTATAAGTGTTCTTATTTTGGCTGGGGTTGAGAGTTATCAAGGATTTAAATTTAAAAACAATGCATTAAATATTTTACCTGAAATCGCATCCCTCCATGTTCAGACAAAAAGGCTCAACCTTTTCTTACAGGATAAAAACGTACCGCCCATGCGTACGGCTGTAGAGCATTATTAATCAGTCAATAAAACAGATGACAAAGTAAGGATTACATGGTAATGTGGGCTTATGGATTTAGAAGATGCCCGCAAATTAACGCAAGACGCGCAAG
>Ga0299912_10001186_pt1 | contig 21070 bp, 23 predicted proteins | sample RVTome_2_FD_207667 | JGI IMG/M metagenome (GOLD analysis project Ga0299912, IMG submission 207667) | Soil microbial communities from uranium-contaminated site in the Upper Colorado River Basin, Wyoming, United States - RVT95D214 (version 2) ... | reverse complement strand
AGCACCAGGCCCTGGCCAGGAAATTGGGAGCCGACTGGATCGGAGCCACGGGCGATACACCACCGGAAAAGCTTGACTGTGCCATAGACTTTACTCCTGTGGGAGAGCCGGTGCGCGAGGCTTTAAGGAATCTACAGAAAGGTGGAAGGGTGGTCATAAATGCCATTCGCAAAACCACTCCTGTTCCGGAACTGGACTACACCGAACATCTCTGGCATGAGAAGGAGGTGAAGAGCGTGGCCAACGTCACCAGAAGAGATGTTCAAGAATTCCTTCCTTTAGCCGCGCAAATTCCAATCGTCCCCGAAACGCAGGAATTCAGGTTGGAGGAAGCCGATGAAGCTTTGATCTTGCTCAAGGAAGGCAAAATTCAAGGGGCAGGAGTCCTGAAGATAGCTGAGTAACTGAAGACAAAGGCTCCACAATGATAGGAAGGAAGGCTCAGGATGATACGAAATTTAGTAAGAAGAAACAGAAGCTATCGCCGGTTTGACGAAGAAGTTGACATAAAACTTGAATCTCTGAGAGAACTTGTTGACCTTGGTCGGCTCTCGGCATCGGCAAAAAACTTCCAGCCGCTCAAATACATCCTTTCCTGCGACCGCCAGAAGAACGCACTGATATTCCCGAACCTCGTGTGGGCCAGATTTCTGACGAACTGGCCGGGTCCTTCTGAAGGGGAGAGGCCGTCGGGCTATATTGTCATTCTGGGTGACACAGAGGTAAGCCGATTTTGGGACTACGACGCGGGGATAGCTGCCCAGAGTATCCTGCTGGGGGCAACTGAGAAGGGCCTGGGTGGCTGCATGATTGCGAACGTGGATAGGGAAGGGCTTCGCAGGGCTTTAGAAATACCGCGGCGATACGAGATACTACTTGTCGTGGCCGTGGGCAAGCCCAAAGAGAAGGTGGTGATAGAAACGTTGGGACCCGATGGAAATACGATGTACTGGCGCGACAGTGAAGGGGTGCATCACGTGCCCAAGCGTCCTCTGGATGATATAATCATCAGCTAGATACGGGCTGAAGGAAAGAGAAGAGCATCATGCCGCGCTATTTTATTTGGACCATCGGCTGCCAGATGAATAAGGCAGAGTCCCGGCAGATAGCCGGATATCTGGATTCTGCCGGTTATCGGGTAACGACTTCTTTTTCCAATGCCGATTTGGTGGTTCTCAATACCTGCGTGGTAAGACAAAGCGCTGAGCACAAGGTCTTGGGCACTTTAGGTTTATTGAAAGGTTTAAAGAGCAAACGTCCCAATCTGCGGATACTTGTCACCGGGTGCTTTGTCAACTCCCACCCCCAGGAATTGAGGAGACGATTTCCTCACGTTGACTTATTATACAAGCCTGGCGACTACCCTGAGCTGGTTGCCTGGGGGCAGAAGCAGGGCATACCTGTTGAGCAGAGATTGCCGCGCTACGCTCGCAATGACAGTCGGGCGGCTAGTCCGCCATGCGCTCTTATCCCCATCATTCAAGGCTGTGACAATTTCTGCTCATATTGCATTGTCCCGTACAGGAGGGGAAGGGAGGCGAGTCGCCCCTCGGAAGAAATAGTCTGTGAAGTGAGGGAACTGGCGGGAAAAGGCACAGAAGAAGTGACCCTGGTGGGGCAGAATGTCGATTCGTATGGGCACGATTTGCCCGGGCGTCCCGACCTTGCCGATTTGTTGAGCGAACTAAGCAACGTAGACGACCTTGTCAGGATTCGCTTTCTGACCAATCATCCCAAGGATATGAGCCTGAAGCTCATTGAGACTATGGCCTCTCTCGACAAGGTCTGCGAGCATCTGGAGTTGCCGGCGCAATCGGGGAATAATTACATGTTGAAGGCCATGAGACGAGATTATACCGTGGAACAGTTTCGAGACCTTGTGCACACCATTCGCCACAAGATTCCTCACGTATCATTGAGCACGGATATGATCGTGGGCTTTCCCGGAGAAACAGAGGAGCAGTTTGAGCAGAGCCTGTCCTTGGTCCGGGAGATGAGGTTTGATGTCGTCCATGTGGCAGCATATTCTCCGCGCCAGGGCACCGTTGCCTGTCGGGAATATCAAGATGACATTCCTGCGGAGGTCAAGAAGGAAAGGCTCAATAGGATCGAAGAGCTTCAAACGGCTATAGCCACCGAAATCAACTCGCAACTTCAGGGCCAGGAAATGGAGGTGCTGGCAGAAGGCAAGAAAGGAGGCAAATGGTTCGGACGCAGCCGGAGCAACAAACTGGTATTCTTTGAAGATGCCGGCGACTGGCTGGGCCAACTAGTGAAAATCCAGATTCAGAAGACAAGTCCTTGGTCTTTGAAGGGCCAAGTCAAGAAATAACTAATTAAAGGAGGGTACATGTCAGAAATTCTAAGCAAATATGGAATGATCATCTTTTTGGTAGTAATTTTTGCCGTTATGTATTTGTTGATGATCAGACCGAGGCAGAAGCAACAAAAACAACACGAGGCAATGATGCAGGAACTAAAACCGGGGGAGAGGGTGATTATAGCCGGCGGGATTTACGGACAAATTGAAAGTCTCAGTGAAGATACTGCCATTCTGAGGATAGAATCCGGGGCAACCATGAGAGTCGCCCGAAGCAGCATACTCGGCAAACAACAAGTTGAGGAGAGTGGTAAGGGAATATTCTGACGTTTATGCCTGAGGAATCTTCTCTAGGCCGCCTTTTTTCTCCCGGCAGTGTTGCTATCGTGGGGGCTTCTTTAAACCCGTTTTCCGGAGGATACCAATTCACGCGTTTTCTCACTGATCACGGCTTCCGGGGCAACCTCTATCCGGTGAACCCGACATCGAGTGAGATTCTCGGGCTCAGAGTCTATCCCCGGCTAGCAAAAGTCCCCGACCCAAGCGTGGACTATGTAATCTCCTGCATACCTGCCGAGGGTGTCCTGTCCTTGCTGGATGACTGCAGCAAGAAGAACGTCAAGCTAGTCCATTTATATACAGCCAGACTGAAGGAGACAGGAAGAGATAGAGAGACAAAGCTTCAAGGTGAAATAGTGGAGAAGGCCAGAAAGTTGGGCATTAGAATTCTCGGCCCAAATTGCATGGGAATCTATCACCCCAGGTTAGGTCTGTCTTTTAATCACGCGCTACCCAGAGAAAGTGGCCCGGTGGGGGGATTCTTTCAGAGTGGCGGGGGCGCCGCGGAGTTTGTCCGTTATGCTGCCTTAAGAGGAGTCCGGTTCAGTGAAGTCATAAGCTATGGCAATGCTTCAGACATCGACGAAGTTGAGTTATTAGACTATTTCGCCGCTGATGATGAAACGAAGGTAATTGCCTCCTATATTGAGGGAGTTAAAGACGGCAGGAAATTCGTTGAGTCCTTAGCCCTGGCTGCGAAAAAGAAGCCGGTCATAGTTCTAAAGGGGGGAAGAGGTAAAACAGGGGCAAAACTGGCGCTCTCACATACTGCATCGCTGGCTGGCTCTATCAACGTGTGGCAAGCAGCGCTAAAGCAATGTGGAGCCATTATGGTCAGTAGCTTTCAAGAGTTGATAGACCAGGTCGTGGCATTTACCTTTTTGCCGCCTATTACAGGCAGAAGAGTCATCGTTGCTGGAGGCGGGGGTGGCAAGAGCATGGTCTCGGCTGATGTCTGGGAGGAGGCGGGCTTCGAGCTACCGGAACTGACTGCCGAGTTCAGGAAGAAGTTTAAGGAGAAAGTGCCCGAACTCTGGGATTGGGTCAGAAATCCGATAGATGCGTCTCTTTTCATAGGCACACCAATGGTGGACATAAACGTGCTGGAGTGGCTTAGTCATGAAGACGGATTTGACATTCTTGTTGCCAACTTGACTCAGGACGACCCTTTGCCTGAAGATATATGGGAGAATGTGCTGGCGCCGAATTTCTTGAACAGCGTAACGGCAATTAAGAAGAACGGTAAATCAGTAGTTTGTGTTATTGAAACAGGGGAAATCGGTCCGGCGGAGATGAAAAGCTGGAAGTGGAGAGCCATCGCCGAGACGAGAAGGGAGATTGTCAACCACGGTCTGGCTGTTTTCCCTTCTCCGGAGAGGGCGGCCAGAGCAATAAGGAAGTTGGTAGATTACTGGACGTGGCGGGAAAGTGAAAGCGAATTATTATGACTATATTATAGTGGGCAGCGGCATTGCCGGACTCTATATTGCCTTGCTGGCCATAAAGCGGGGCAGCGTCCTTATCCTGACTAAAGGCAGCATAGATGACTGCAACACCAAATATGCTCAAGGCGGCATCGCTGTGGCCATGGGCAAGGATGATTCCCCCGAGCTCCACTTCAAAGACACCATGGCTGCCGGGGCTGGCCTATCTGATGCTGAGGCGGTGCGCATTCTGACTGAAGAGGCTGCTGATTGCATCTCTGATTTAATCAAATTTGGAGTGCCTTTTGATACACTGAACGGGGAGATTACCTTGGCCAAAGAGGCAGCACATAGTGCCCCCCGGGTCATGCATGCTGGCGGGGATGCCACCGGGGAGCATATCGAGGTTACCTTAAGTCGCCAGGTGCGTGCCGCTCCTATCAAAGTCCTGGAAAACTGTCTGGCTACCGAGATTCTGGTTCAGAAGGGCAAGGTAGTTGGCGTTAAGGCTCTCGATTGGCAGACCGGCTCTATAGATGATTATCGCTGCCAATTCCTTATTCTAGCTACGGGTGGCGCCGGGAGGTTGTTCAAACTTACCACTAACTCCGATGTAGTCACCGGCGACGGGATAGCTTTGGCTTTTGAAGCCGGTGCCGAGATAAGTGATATAGAGTTTTTCCAATTTCATCCCACGGTCCTGCGCCTGCCGGGAGTGGCTCCTTTCCTCATCTCGGAAGCGGTCAGGGGCGAAGGCGGCATACTCAGAAACGTGGAAGGTCATCGTTTTATGCCCGATTATGCTGCCAGGGCTGAGCTAGCGACCAGAGATATTGTAGCCCGCAGCATTGTCCGCGAGATGAAGAAGACTCACAGCGATAGAGTCTTTCTGGACGTCACCCATTTGCCAGCCCGGTTAATTACTACCCGCTTTCCTCACATATACCGCTTTTGTCGGAATCATGGCCTGGATATCACCAGGGGGCTTATCCCCGTCGCGCCAGCCGCTCACTACCTTATGGGAGGAGTGAAGGTCAATAGTCGGGGAGAGACAAATATCTCGGGGTTATTTGCTGCCGGAGAGACCGCCTGCACCGGCGTGCATGGCGCTAACAGACTGGCATCAAACTCCCTGCTTGAGTCAGTTGTTTTCAGCAAAAGGATAGTAAACCGGACTGAAATGACTGCTCCTCCTCGTCGTCGCAAGAAGCCGGTCAACGAAGCAATTTTTCACCGGCTCCCCTCGAGAGAGATGCTGGCCAAGTCGCCACCGCTCAATCTGCCCAACTTGCAGTCCATTATGTGGGACAAAGTAGGAATCGTTCGCTCTGGCAAGAGCCTCAAAGAGGCGGCAGGCATTCTGGCCACCTGGGAAAGCAGCCTGCCTCAACCCGGTGACCGTCCCTCCTATGAGCTGAGTAATCTGGTACTATGTGCCAGACTTGTGACCGAGGCTGCTTTGCTCCGCGAGGAAAGTCGCGGCGCTCACTTCCGCACAGATTTCCCGCAAGCTTCGCCAGAATGGCAAAGGCACATCGTTTTCAGGAAGAATGCCGTCAAATAAGCTCCAGATTGAAGAGATTATCGACCGCGCTCTGGTTGAAGACCTTGGTAAAGGCGATGTCACTACTGAGGCCCTAATACCTGCGGACCGGCGAGGGACGGGCTTTATCGTGGCCAAAAAAGAGGGCATCCTGGCCGGCATAAATGTAGCCAAACAGGTTTTCCATCGAGTTGATCCAGAGTTGACGGTGGAAGTTCTTCTGGAAGATGGAGCTGGGGTCAAGCTGGGCAGCAAACTGGCTAGTGTGTCGGGCAGCATTGCCAGCATCCTCAAAGCTGAGAGAGTCGCCCTGAATTTTCTCCAGCGTTTGAGCGGCATTGCCTCGGAGACCAATCGCTATGTCGAAGCGGTCAAGGGACTGCCTGTGCGCATTATGGATACCAGAAAAACCACCCCGGGCTTGAGGTCTCTGGAAAAACATGCCGTCAAAGCAGGTGGAGGTGATAACCACCGTATGAGTTTGAGCGAGGGCATACTCATTAAGGATAATCATCTGGCGGCACTCCGCAGCCGGGGGTTAAATATCAAACAGATTGTAGCCAGAGCAAGGCAAAATTCCCCGCAGCGGCTGCCGGTCGAGGTGGAGGTCGCGACCGTGTCGGAAGCTTTAGAAGCTGCGGAGGCCGGGGCAGATATAGTCATGCTTGATAATATGAATCTCGAGGATATGCGTAAGGCAGTGAAATCTATTCATGGTCGTGCTCTGATTGAAGCGTCAGGTGGAATTACGCTGGCTAACGTTCGGGCCGTAGCTGAAACCGGCGTTGACTTCATTTCCATCGGCGCCCTCACCCACTCCGCTCGGGCTTTAGACATCAGCCTTGAGCTTGAAGCGCAGTAGTCAAGGTGTCACAGGCGACTATTACTAGCGGGCGCTCTTCTCGGCAATGACCAGATAGCGTTCCGGATTGTCCTCGAAGCGGGTTATCTTCAATCCTGTCTGCTTTATCAATGCCCTGAGCTGAGATTCGTCCGGTAGAAGGTCATTGGCGACTATGCCGCCGACTGATTGATGAAGCCGGTTGAGCATCTCGCGACTCATGGTGTGGCAGATGACCATTCGGCCATTATTCTTGAGCACCCTGGCTATTTCCCTTAATGCCCTGACCTTGTCGCTGAAATGGGGAAAGACACTGTTGCATATAGCCATGTCCACAGAATTATCAGCCAGGGGGATGGCCAGAACATCAGCCTGAGCGAAGCCAACTATGGGTGGGAAGTTTTTGGCCTGGGCTTGGACCAGCATCTCCGCTGAAAAATCCAGGGCCACGATTCTTCCCTTGTAACCCAGGTCTGTGATTAGAAAGGGCAAAAGCACTCCCGTGCCGCTGCCGATATCAAGAACGTAATATCCGGGCCTAATGCCCAATTCTTTGACGATGTTGCCCAGACACTTCAGCCTCTCCTGTGTAAGCTCTTTATCCCAGGTTGGGGCCAGTTGGTCGAAGTACTCCTGAAGTTGCATAACTAACCTGCCAGTGGAGCTCGCTGCCATCCCTTCACTTTTCTCTTGGGAGAGAATGCCGTTGCCAGACCGAAGATAATCGCAGAGGTTATCACTATGGCGGCGCCTGAGGGGATGTCCAGCAAATATGAGGCTGCCAGTCCGGCCCAGCAGGAAACAACGCCGAAAGCAACGGCGATAAGGAGCATCTTCTTCAGGCTATACGTGAGCTGATAGGCAGCTGCTGCGGGGTTCAGGATGAGACTATAGATGAGCAGGCCACCTATGCTTTGCAGTGAGGCGGTGATAGTTACGCCGGTAGAGAATAGCAGCCCATAGAAGACAAGAGTTGCTGGAATGCCCACGGCTAGAGCTACCTGGCGGTGGCAAATCACAGCCTGGATTTCCTTATGGAAAGCAACCACCAGCCCGGCTATCACGCCTGTTATGACGCCCAAGAAGATGATGTCCTGTCTCGTAACGGTCAATATGCTTCCCCAGAACAGGTTCAAGGCTTCCGTCCTGGCCCCGGGCATCAGTCCCATGAACAGGAAAGCCAGTCCTAGCATCAGGGAGAAGATGATACCTATGGAGGTATCGGGATTTAATTCCCCGCGGTCGGCCACTGGTCCGATAATGGCGGCCGAGCCCAGGCTGAAGAGCAGGGCACCAATCAAAGGATTAAACCCCAGCCACAGGCCAAGGAGAGCTCCCGCGAAAGCAGCGTGGGCAATGCATACCCCGATAAAGGAGAGGTGCATGGTAACTACGAAGACGCCCACCACGGAACAGGTTATGCCGCCCAATAGCCCGGCCAGGATGGCATTTTGCATGAAATGGTATTGAAAAATGGACAAATCCATTCCCAAGTCCATCCTTATGTTTGAAGTGGGGCAATGTCAGTTGGCACCGAGATCGGAGCTCCGTAAAGCTGACTCAGCACTTCTTCCCGGAGCATTGACTCCGGGCTGCCTTGTCGCCATGTCTTGCCGTCTTTCATTAGAATCAGCCTCTGGCAAATAGGGGGCAGCGTTCTCAGGTCATGGGTGACATACAAAGTGGTCATATGGTATTCCCTGTGAATCAGCTGTATTAAGCTCAAGATTTCATGTTGGGCCTTCTGGTCTATGGAAGCGGTCGGCTCATCGAGAAGAAATATCTCGGGTTGCTGAATCAAAGCCCTGGCAATCGCTGCCCTTTGGTATTCGCCCCCGGACAGGTGTCCTATCGGGCGCTCGCGCAAGTGAGCTATGCCGACCATCTCCAATACCTTATCTACTGTCTCCCATTGAGCCCGCTTTGGCCGATGGAACAATCCCAGGCGACCGTAGCAGCCCACCATGACCGTTTCTCTGACATTGATGGGCAACCTGGGGTCGATGTTTTCTACCTGAGCTACATAGCCTATGCGTTTTCTGAGGCTGCTGCCATTTGTCCCGTTCAGTGGCGACCCCAGCACCCGGACTTCTCCATGGACCAGCTTGCCCAGGCCGTTAATCACTGTGAGCAAGGTGGTCTTGCCGGCGCCGTTGGGTCCGATAATGCCAATGAATTCCCCTTTCCTCACCTCCAGGGACACGCCTCGCAAAGCCACATCTTCCCGGTAGGAAACCACAGCGTCTTGAATCTTGATCACCGTGTTATCCATATTGTTCCCTCCATTCATTCAAGGCGTCCAGCAGCAAATCAATGTTCCTATCTATTGCCTTCTCCCATGTCTCGGTGTTCTCCAGTCCACCGGGGAAGTTGGATATGGTTACCGGAATGGCTTCAATATCCTCTTCTAGGGATGCGCCTAGCGTTGTGGACCCGCTCTGGAGATTGTCGATGACTAGAGCGACGCCCGCCCGTTGAGCTTGAGCTATCAGGTCTGCCTTCTGCGCCGGCGTTAAGTCTTCAGGCCGACCGAAGGTAGCCACGACATCAAACCCGGCCCATCTCACGAATCCCTCTTGTATGGCAGCACAGATTACCTTTACCCCATCTACTCCCGCATCCTGCAATCTACTCTTGACGTCTTCGCCATAAGTCAAGATGGTCTGCGCCCTTTCCGTGGCGTTGCCCTGATAATACGCGGCGTTCTCCGGGTATATCTCGCCCAGCGCTTGAGCAATTTTGTCTACTCCTTCAGCTTGGACCTGGGGCACCATCCAGTTGCCAGTAACGTTGAGGACCTTGATAACAAGGTCGGAGTTTTCGGCTGCTTCAATTGCTTCGAGGATATTCTGGTAGTTTTGCTGGTAGTTGTGAATGAAAAGGGCTCTGCAATCAGCCAGTGCCTCGATCTCGCTTGGTTTCACAGCGTAGTGTCCGGGACACACGCCGGGAGGTATGACTGTACGAGTCTCCAATTCGTCGGCGGCTACATCTTGAATAGTATTGCTGATGAACGAGCTGCCGGTCACGATATCGACTGACGGTGGGCCACTATGGCTGCGGACCAAAAACGTCACCAGAATCCCCACTAGCACTATCACCAGTGTCTCTAGCAGGGCTCTTCTTCTCATCATGTCGCTTTTACCATTCCACGCGTACGCAACTAACTGCAATTACGAGCCAAAAAACTAAAGCTTTTCCAGTTGTATTTGAGACTTCAAGAAGTCTATCTGTCGCACCTTGCCCTTGAAGACCTTCTTTTCTCCGAAGAGGGTCTCTACTTCTACTTGCCGGTCGGCAATTGTCAGGCGGGCGATGTGGTCCAGAATTGGCTTGTCGCCTTCTTTAGCCTCATAGAGTTTAGCCATACACATCCTACTATTCCCCCTTCCTTTTCGACAGGGTCTGCCTTGCTTTTATTAGGTCGCCGCTAACCGCCGCCATCTTAGTGGCTGCTGCTTGTAACTGCTGCGCTACCTCAACGGATGATGGGGCAACTTTGTCTGCCCAGTCGCGGAACTCTTTCATATGTTCGCTGTTATGTGCAATCCAATAATCAATGAGAATGTGTAGTTGTTTTTGAACTTCGTCCATGGCAATGCCTCCAGTTGCAGGGCTCGGTCAGGCTTTCTTTCCTTTTCTTCTCCGGCACTCGGCGCACTTGCCCGAAATGGCCAGGTGCCTTAGGTCAGCATCAAAGCCATGTTTCTGAAGCAGGGTGTCTTTTAGCGGACGCAGCGCAGGCTCCTCCAGGTCGATTATCTTGCCGCAGCTGCGGCAAACGAGGTGATGGTGGTGCCCTTTCTCAGCAACATGATAGCGGACACGCCCTTCGCCCAAGTCGGCTTCGGTAACGAGATTCAGTTCTTTCAGCAGCTCCAGAGTGCGATAGACAGTGGATATATTGACGTAGGGATAGCGCCTGTGTAACTGCTTGTAGAGTTCCTCAGCGCTGATGTGCTTGTCGGCATTGTGAAGTGCCTCAATGACCAGCATGCGCTGGGGAGTCAATCGATGTCCGTTTTCGCGAAGGACCTGGTGGCAGCTCATAGACGGAGGCTATTATAGCAGGGCAGAGAAATTATTGCAACTAGTTGCTACTGCAATCAAACGCACTGCAGTGTTATGATATTGATTCTAAATAATAGAGCGTGTGTGATGGCCGCAGGCAGGGTCGCTCGCATTTAGAATTCTGATTTGTGCTCTGTCATTTTGTTCTTTGCATTTTTCATTTTGACTTTGGTGTGTTCTTGCTTTCCAGCGAGATGGTGACGGGCCCGTCATTATGGATTTCCACCAGCATATGCTCCTGAAAAAACCCGGTTTCCACATTGAGCCCTGTGGAGCGGACTTGCTCCACAAAAAACTCATACAGTTCCTTGGCCAGGTCCGGCGGGGCGGCGGCGGTGAAATCGGGCCGTCTCCCTTTGTGCGTATCAGCCAGGAGAGTGAACTGGCTTACTATTAAAATATCTCCTGTTGTATCCAGAGCGGAGAGAGAAAACTTGCTTGACTCGTCAGCAAAAATACGCAGGTTGACCACTTTGTTTGCCAGGTAATTGGCATCTTCCTTCGAATCACCTTGAGCGACGCCCAGAAAAACCACCAGCCCCGGGCCAATCTTGCCCACTATCTTGTCATTCACGCTCACTGAAGCTTTGGCAACCCGCTGCACTAACGCTTTCATCTTGATCTGCCTGCTAATTATGCCACCTTCCCAAATTTATTTCCGCTTGACCAGCAGAAGGAGCTCTCTCGTATGGGAATACTCCCAATGTTATAATAAGCTAAGAGAGGTTAATAAAACCGTAGGAGACTTTTCATGAGTGAGATTCAATCAGGCAAGGAGTTGTGCGACCAATTCTTCGAAACCTTAAAGAATAGGGAAGACATCGAACAAAGCGTAGCAACGCTACTGAGTGATCTTTATTCGGAGGACAAATTAACAGGAAGTAATATATTAGAAGGGTTAAAGGCTCTAAGAGCGGGGGGGAAAGATGAATCAGAGAGTCAAACTTAGGAGGTTAGTTTTAGAAGGGTTCCGTGGGAGTTTGAAAGAAGTCCCTCTTGGCTTGGAGGATGATTGTAAGAGTCTCGTCCTTTTCGGGAATAACGGGGACGGGAAAAGCAGTTTTTCTGACGCCTTAGAATGGTTCTTCACAGATAAGATAAAACATCTTGAAAGGGAAGGTTGTTGGCGGGAAGCTTACTTTAATGACGCATTGCCCCGAACACAAGATGCAGTAGTTGAAATTTCCTTCAACAGAAGCGACATCTGTGGTGAGAAAATTCTTCAACGGGAGGGTGGATATCGGTATTCTAACAATACTGAAGAATTTAGAGAATATGTTGAGAATAGCTGCAAAGAATCATTCATTTTACGCTATCACACAATGCGTGCATTTATAGACAAGCAGAAGAAAGAAAAACTTGAAGAGGTAGAGGAGATTATAGGATTCGAAATTGTTAGGGCGACCCGAGACGCTCTTCTTAAAGCACTAAATTCACTCAAGAGTAATACCCAATTAACCTTACTTCGCGGTCAACTGAATGAAAAAGGTCAGGATATCGTTGACATAATTGGCACTAAACCATTTAGCGAGGCTAACATCATAACCTTTGCGGATGAGTTAAGAAAGAAGCTTGGTCATAATAAATCTATTAGCGATATAAATTCCTTGAAATCGGTCACACATGAATTAGACGAAAAAGTCAAGATTACCAAGAAGGGCGAGCAAATGGCTTGGTTGGAGCAAATTCGTGGAGATGTTTCAAACTCTAAAGGAATCCCTAGTTTTTTGGATGAGCTAAATCAAATGTTTACCACCCATAATGAGCTTGCCAGTCAACGAGAAAAAGTTGAAGCTTCAGCACTAGACAAACTTTACAAAGCAGGCATAGAGGCACTAGAGAAAGGATGGGCAAAAGCTGGCAAATGCCCCCTTTGTAAACGGCCCGTAGATACGGATCAACTACTTGAATCTCTCAAGGAGGAAATAGAGAGCATTCAGGGTCTCCTCGGGGAAAGAAATCAGATCATTGAGCAAATCAAATTGCTACGGGATAGGACTGGGCCGCTTAAAGAATCATTGTCATCATTACTTCAAGATAAGGTAAGAGAATCTCTTTTGGCACCATCTCAATTTGAAACGTTGAAAAGTTGGCCTGACTTATTTGCTCGATGGGGAGAACTAATGAACAAAGTAGAGACCTCTCCGGAATCTGTGGCTTTCGAACTGCCTTCTTCCGACTCGCAAAATGTACTAGAAACTACTCTAACGCGAGTAGAAGAAACAATTGAAAATAAAGAGAACTCTTTAGCAGAAACGGAGGAGGAAAGAAGGTTTTATCAGGATATACAGAGACTGCAATCATTGAAAGATAGCTATCTGAGGCTTATGGAGATTGATGGGAAGATTCGTGTGTATGGAAGGCAGATATTTTCTTTAGAAAATATTCATCAAGAGTTCGAAAAAAAGGAGCGGGAGGGTTTATCTAAGGTACTAGAGACCATTTCTAAAGATATCAATGAATATTTCAAGTTCCTACACCCCGGCGAGGATTTCGACCAGATAGAATTAGTGTTAACAGAAAGGCGAGGGCTTGAATTCAGGCTGAAATTCTACGGAAGACCAATCTCACCGCCGTTGAAAGTGCTTAGTGAATCTCACCTAAATAGTCTCGGAATCAGCCTCTTCTTGGCTGCAGCTAATCACTTTAACAAGACAAATGCCTTTCTCATTCTTGACGATGTGGTGAGTAGTTTTGACATAAACCATCGTAGGTCCCTAGCTCGACTAATGAGGGACAAGTTTCGAGATACTCAATTCTTACTTTTTACTCATGATGACCTTTGGTTTGATCTACTTAAAAAAGAATTACAGCCAAATCGTTGGTTATTCAAAGAACTGACTAAGTGGTCTTATGAAAATGGGATTGAAACAATTGAGTCTCCAATGTCATTAAGGGAGCGAATTCAGCGTTATTTGGATACTAATGATATTTCTGGAGCAGCTAACAAATGTCGCACACTTATCGAAGGTGTACTTAAACAGATATGCGAGGACTTAGGTGTCAAATTAGAGTATCGTAATCGTGAGAAGAATGATCAACGGGAAGCAAGCGAACTCATTGACGGACTTGTTGCATATCTAAAAGAGAATCAATCCTTGAGAGAAAAGGAGAGTAAGTTACTATTCAGCGATCTGAAGGTTGGTCAATTACTTGCCAACATTGGGTCACATCATAGAGATTTAGGAGCCACTTCGCTTGCACGAGGCGACATTGAGACGATACTAACAGACATTGACGGATTCGAAGCTCTTTTTGTATGCCCAGATTGCAGAAAGCCCGCAAAAAAAAGCTATTCACCACGGAATAGCAAACTGAAACAGTGTGAATGTGGAAAACTTTGGATATGACTGTCTGCTCAAATCAAACGGCGGAGCACCCCGATGCTCAGCAAGCAGTTACTTGAAAATCAAGACTTACCGCTAGGAGTTTCTCCGAATGTTGACTTGGCAAAATTTGATACTGTTAAGTAAATGGTAAGTTGAAATGTCAAGATTTACCTTACTCATAGAAGGCTTGTATTTTGATATATTGAGGTAATAACTTATCAAACAGCTTTTCGACTTTTGATTCAATCGAATTGCATTCATTCTCTAAGTCTGCGATGAATCTCAGTCTCCTGCTATCAGCCGCAAACCCCTCAAAAAATTCCCTAATTTCTGTTACATCAGCACCAATATCTTGAGCTAAAGTGGAAATGTCGATTTCAATTCCCTCAGTTACTCTGTATTCGCGAGGAATAGAGATTGATTTACCTTGATGGACAAGCTTGTTCTTATTCTCTCTATGTTTCAATGCGTCCTCATATATTTGTTTCAGCACAGGATTTACCCCCGAAGCTTTTACCTTCTTGTTCTCACTTAAAGACTCGTAGCTGCATCGCCTTTCTGGATAACCCAGATCCAGGACTTCATTAGTCAATAGGATTGTCACTTCAAGAATGCTTTGGAATACAACGCTATATATTTGATAGTTGTAAGCCATCCAGTTCTTTATTCGCTTACTCTTGCTTTCTCCTTTTCTTGGATAAAGAGACCGATTTAGCATGTCTCTTATCCTTTTGAGTCTGGTAAAAGTCAGGGAACAGGATTTGCACCACAAGAACGAACTAAGGTCATATCTTAATAGTGGAGTCAACGACTCATCCTTCAGTTTCTGCCTTATTCTTGTCGTTGTTAACTCTGCAGCAGGCAGGCTTTCCATCAGGTTCTTCTTTACTCTTCTATATAACTTTGTGCCCGATACTGACATTGGCATTACTCCTATCACATCATTAGTGATTATAATGGTAGTGATTAGAAATAGCAATATAGAGCGCAGTTCCCTCTAATTTTCCTAGTCGGCGGATTATCAAGGGGGCATGATACCCAATTCGTAGCAGGCCTGATTGGTATGGTGTCCCTGCGCTTTCCAGCGCGAAGAGGCATTAAGTAGCTGCCTCATCACTGATAGAGTGCATGCTCCTGTAGTATAATGATTTCCGAATTGGTCTCAGAGATGGCGATGGAAAAGTCAATAATCATCATCGGGGCGGGCATTACCGGCCTGTCTGCCGGGTGCTATGGTCGGATGAACGGCTACCAGACTGAGATATTCGAAATGCACGATAAGAGCGGTGGGGTATGCACCGGCTGGAAGCGCAAGGGCTATACAATTGATGGCTGTATGCATTGGCTGGTGGGCACCAGTCCGGCAAACAGCTTCTACCCTATTTGGGGAGAGCTGGGGGTGGCGCCGGGGTGGAGTATCGTTGACCACGAACAGTATATAAGTATTGAAGGGGAGGGAGGCAAGGTTTTTACTGTCTATGCTGACATCGACCGTCTGGAGCAGCATATGAAGGAGCTTGCCCCGGAAGACAAGGATGTTATCGAAGAATTTATCAAAGGGGTGCGTGACTGTAGTCATGTGAGCATGCCTATAGAAAAAGCCCCCGAGCTATACAATCCTATTGACGGATTCAAGATGATGTTCACTATGTTCCCTTCGTTAAGGTTCATGAGAAGATGGGGCAAGATGTCGTCTCGTGATTTTGCCCGGCGTTTCCAGAATCCTTTCCTGCGCGCGGCTTTCTCCACAGCATTCATCGCTGATTTCGCTGATTTTCCCATACTATTCATGGTGATGACGCTTGCGTGGCTGCACCAGAAGGCGGCCGGTTATCTGGTGGGCGGTGGCCTGGCGCTGTCCGATGCCATTGAGCGTCGTTATCTTGGTTTGGGCGGTGAGCTTCACTGCAAATCAAGGGTTGATAAAATCCTGGTGAAGAATGATAGGGCGGTTGGCGTGCGGCTGGCTGACGGGACAGAACACCGCGGCGATATTGTCATCTCCGCCGCCGATGGACACACCACCATTTTTGATATGCTCGATGGAAGATACATCGATGAAAAGATCCGCGGTTATTACGATAATCCTAAGCTGTTTCCGCCGTTAGTGTATATCGGCCTGGGGGTGGCTCGCTCGTTCGATGATGTGCCATCTTCAGTAGGCGGCATGAGCTTCCCCCTTGACAAGCCGATTACTATTACCGGGCAGGAGCATAAGCGACTGGGTGTGCAGATTTACAGCTTTGACCCCACCCTGGCCCCAAAGGGCAAGACCCTATTGAAAGTCCAGTTCAATACTGATTATGATTACTGGAAAAAACTGAGGCAGGAGCCTGAACGCTACAACGCGGAAAAAGAGCGAATTGCCGAGCAGGTAATTACTGCGCTTGACCGACGTTTCCCCGGGCTAGCGACCAAGGTGGAGATGCATGATGTCGCCACGCCTATGACCTGGGAGAGATACACGGGCAACTGGCGGGGTAGTTATGAGGGGTGGCTGCCCGCCATCCAGTCTCTGAGGATGCACATGAGCAAAACCCTGCCCGGACTGGATAACTTCTATATGGCCGGACAGTGGGTTGAACCGGGTGGAGGTCTGCCCACGGCCGCGATGTCCGGTCGCAATGTAACACAGATAATCTGCAAAAGGGATAAGCGGCCATTTGTGACAACAACGCCGTAACGTTTACGTCTCTGCTCATCCTGGGCCGCGGGAGTGCGCAAAAAGGCTCTTTGTGTGATGACGCACACTTGATAACTGCACCTGAACAATTGAATATCGGACACGCGCAACCCGAATGGGTCCGCATTTTCGGTCGAATAAGACAGAAGGGGGCAAGTTGTAAATACATAGCACTTTGGTATAGTATAGGCAGCACAAATCAGCGAGTTGTCATGAAATAGTAAGGAGGACCTAAATATGGCAGTCAATTCTGAACAGGAAAGAACAGTGTTGAGGTTGTGGCTTTTGTTGCGCCGGGTAGGCGATGCGCTTAATCTCTGCCTGGACCTGATTTATAGTAAATACGGGATTACCAACGAGCAGTCTGGAGTGCTTGGGGCTATTAAAACCCGTGGTCCTTTGAAACCATCTGAGCTGGCCTCGATTCTGGAACGCAGCCCGAACAGTATAAGTATGCTGGTCGACCGTATGGTCAAAGCTAATCTGGTCAAGAGGACAAGGGACAGGAATGACCGAAGGGTGGTGTTTGTTACTATGACCGATAAGGGGAGGCAGGCGATTGACCCAGCGGTTCCAGAAGGCTGGCAACTGATACACAAAGTCCTGTCACCGCTGCCATACGATCAGCAGCGTGACCTGGCGGATATGCTTGAGACGGTGAGAGGCGAGTTAGTTCACTGCTTGAATCCGGAAATGGATATGACGGAAATTCTCGAGAAGAGTCTTACAAGAGACCCTGATTTGTATAAACGGCTGGTGAAGAACGTGCTTCCGCCTAGCTATGAAGCCAAACGCGAGAGCCGGGAAAAGAGAAAGACTGTGCGACGGAGATAGCTAAGTTCACTCTTGCTGGATGGTTTGTAGCTCCTGAGAGTCCACACTAATCTCTGCAGAACGAGATATGCTTCGCGTTTCAACCCACAGGTAGAACACCTTAGCCATCACTAAAGACCTCCTACGTTCTGACTAGTGCACGAAAGCCAGTATGGCACATCGGTAATCAGGCATATCAAACGGAACCGCAATTCGTGCAATACTTCCGCGATAGCTAAGGTAACAATCTGTTTTTTTGTTACCTTACAAGAAAATGAAGGGTGCCTATAGAAGTCACGCTTGACATCTATCTTCCTTGACGCAGCTATTGCATTGAGAAAAGAGAGAAGTCCGTTCTGTTGCACATGCTGGTTGGCCTTCAAACACTAACATGGCCAGAAACGAAGCTCGATTCAGGTCCCAGCCGCTGACATCGCACTGCCCGTCGTCGTTGCAGCCTACGGCGACCACGGTGCCGTCGGACTTAAGTCCTACCGTGTGTTAGTGGGTCCCGCCACAGACCCCTGGGCTCTCCCGAAAGTTGGCGCAGATGAGGATATAGGAGTGGTTACCACTCATGGTGATGTTGGTCGAGGTAGTGTTGACATTGACAATGGTACCCACATCGCCACTCCACTTGGAAAACTCGTAGCCACTGGCTGGTGTTGCCACGAGATTGACCACCGTGCTAGCATCATATGTGAAGGTTCCCTCTCCGGGGATAATTACCGAGCCACCAGGTGTGCTCAAGACCGCCAGCATATACTGGACAGGCGGATCTACCTCGAAGTTAGCCATTAGGGAATACTCCCCATTCATCGTGATGCTGGTAGCGGCTCGCTTGACATTGCTAACGGTACTCACATTGCCAGTCCAGGCGACAAAATGATACCCGGCATGTGGAGTCGCCAGTAGGTAGATCACTGTTCCTTCGTAATACGTGAAATTCCCTGCACCAGGTGTGGTTACATTGCCTCCGGTGGTACTGGCGATGGTGAGGACATAAGAAGGTGAAGCAGGGGTCTGACCGGAGGGTACAGTTCCGGCAACCAAGGCTGTCGTAATCAGAAGGGCTACAGTAATCAAAAAGACGCAAAGTCTTATCATGTATATGAAGCCCCAGGCGACTATTGTATCACTAGTGAAGGAAGTATCAGTAGGTTCGCTGTCCAATACATACTATAGAGTTAGAGCAGCGCCTGGTGAAAGTGCATTTGCTTGGAAGCGAGTTACCAGATAATTGTAACCAAATCATTGTTCATTATACATACTCCGCGCGATTAAACAAGTCACCGTTTTGTTGCCTTACAGGAAAATGAAGGGTGCTCAACCTTCAAACTTTTTCAGGGTGACGGTTTGGGAAAGCATCTCTTTGTTCGCGCGGATTATTCCGGGGACATAATACCTGACTTGTAGTAGGCCTAATCCTTCACTTGAGAAGGATGGTGTCCCTGGAATTCTGATGGCTTAGGATAATCTGCTGAAAGGCGTGGGGGTTCGAGTCGTTCCTTCCCGACTCAACGCTGTAACTATAACCAGATGTTCTTGGGGGCTGTTAAGTTTTCAGCCGCGTAGCACTCCGGCCTGATTTCAGATTGATAATAAGCATTGCTGCCAGTATGCACGCTGCACCACCGAGAGTTCGCAGTGTCAGCTGGGTTCCACCAATGACAACAGCGAATAATCCGGCAAAGACCGGCTCCATTGTCATTACCACCGCTGCACGCGTTGCCGATATAAGTGATTGAGCCCACGTCTGTACAAGAAAAGCCACAGCGGTTGCCACTACCCCTGTAATCCCTATAACTCCCCACACTCCGGGATCGGGCGGCACGGCAATTCCTCCAGGTGCAGCAGCTATAAGCGATATTACGGCGACAGTCCCAATTTGAAGCAGAGAGAAAGCGTACGGGTCGTATTGTGACGACCATTCACCTAAGCCAACTATGTGAATTGCGAAGAATACGGCGCATCCCAGTGTGAGCAACTCACCGATTCCAACGGACCATGCGTTGAGAGTGAGCAATGCCAGGCCCACAGTAGCCAGTGCTACCACCATCCAGGTGTTACGATTGGTTTTACGGCGAAGTAATACCCATGACATAACCGGGGTAAGAACGACAAACATACCCGTAATAAACCCCGAAATGGCTGCGGACGTATAGCGCAAGCCGTAGGTTTGAGTGATATAGCCCAGCCCTAGTACTGCGCCGAGTCCGATGCCGCGCAGCAATTCGAGACGCGTCACGCCACGCAGACAGGTCGGACGCAGGGCAATCATCACAACCGTGGCTACTAAAAAGCGCCAGGCTAGAAAGTCCATTACCGGCATCTGCGCTACGGCATCCTGTACAACAAGAAAAGTATAGCCCCAGACTGCCGTTATCCCGACAAGAGCAACCGAGGCGATCGTCGGTGACGATTTCCAATTCGGCTGCATATTCTTCCCTATTATGTGCGATGCCAAGTCATCAGTCTACCATAGGTATTATGTGCGGGTTAAGCAGGGGATTGGCCTATCATTCCCAGCTGCCGAGCGGGCAGAACGATTTGTCCGCCCTTGTTATAATTCTTCTTGCCAACAACTATAGTCACGCCATAGAGGAGGGGCAACATATGAAAAAACGTAAGAGCAAGGACGAAGCGGGGGTGGGAAAGGGCTCCAAGTCGAAGGATAGGCAAGTTGATAGGGAACCGATGCGCGCTGACCTCCAGGAAGTGGTAGAGAGGCATTCCCGGGGCCTTGACGAGCGACGCCCCGAGGCGGTGGCGCGACGCCGGAAGACAAATCAGCGCACGATCCGCGAAAACATAAAAGACCTCTGCGACGGGCACTTTATGGAATACGGTGCCCTGGCGGTCGCCGCCCAGCGCCAGCGCCGGACTATGGAGGACCTCACGAGCAAAACCCCGGCCGATGGGGTGATTGCCGGCATCGGGCAGGTGAACGGGTCGTTGTTCGGAGAGGACAAGGTTCGCTGCATGATAATAGCCTACGATTATACGGTCCTGGCCGGTACCCAGGGATTCCTTGGCCACAAGAAAAAGGACCGTATGCTGAAATTAGCTCACGAGCAGCGTCTGCCCGTAGTTCTTTTTGCCGAAGGCGGCGGTGGGAGACCTGGCGATGTGGATGCGGACGGCGTCGTGGTGGCGGGCCTGGACCTGGCGACCTTTGCCATGTTTGCCAGATTGAGTGGGAAAGTCCCGGTGGTAGGCATCGTATCGGGCCGATGTTTTGCCGGCAACGCTGTGTTGCTGGGATGCTGCGATGTGATTATTGCCGCCCGGAATGCCAATATCGGGATGGCCGGCCCGGTCATGATCGAAGGCGGGGGACTCGGGGTCTTCAAGCCGGAGGATATCGGGCCTGTGAATGTGCAAACCAATAATGGCGTTGTGGACATTGCCGTGGCTGACGACGCCGAAGCTGTCACAATCGCCAGGAAATATCTTTCCTATTTTCAGGGGGCGATTCCCCGGTGGGAGGCTGCCGACCAGCACCTTCTCCGCAATATGGTTCCTGAGCAACGAAGATACGTCTATGACGTGCGGGTCGTCATAAAAACGATAGCCGATACGGACTCATTTCTTGAGCTAAGACCAGAATTTGGCCCCGAGATGATTACAGGTTTAATACGCATTGAGGGCAGACCTTTCGGCATTATAGCCAATAACTGCAAACACCAGGCCGGGGCCATAGAAGC
>Ga0299912_10001185_pt1 | contig 21079 bp, 21 predicted proteins | sample RVTome_2_FD_207667 | JGI IMG/M metagenome (GOLD analysis project Ga0299912, IMG submission 207667) | Soil microbial communities from uranium-contaminated site in the Upper Colorado River Basin, Wyoming, United States - RVT95D214 (version 2) ... | reverse complement strand
GTTTGAACAGGGGCGCGCCGATGTACTCTTCCAGGTTCTGGATCTGCTGGCTCACGGCGCCGGGCGTCACCGACAGCTCGTCGGCGGCGCGGCTGAAATTCATGTGCCGGGCGGCCGCCTCGAAGGCGCGCAGGGCGTTCAGCGGAGGCAGCCGGCGCCGTTCCATAGTTTTCCTAATGGCCAAACCAGAACTTCTGCCTTCGCGAAGTGGCGCCTCGGGGGGCATTTTGCAAGCGCCTCCCGCCATATCGGCCCTTTCGGCGGGGGGACGGCGGGGCGGGCTCTCGGGTCCGCCCCGCTCTCGTCTTAGGCGCCAGGCCATTAGAGGACCTAAAGCCTATGCCTCGCAAAAGCCCATCACAACCGCGCCCCGGCCGGCTGGTGGTCTTGAACGGCCGCGCCCAGAAGGCCGGCCGCGAGGGCGTGGTGTGGCTGGTGGGCGCCGGCCCGGGCGACCCTGAGCTGCTGACCGTCAAGGCCCTGAACCTGCTGAAAGCCGCCGACGTGGTGGTGCACGACCGGCTGACGCCGCCGCCGATCCTGGCGCTGGCCGGCCCGAACGCGCGCCTGATCGACGTGGGCAAGCGCAAGTCGCGCCACACCCTGCCGCAGGACGACATCAACGCCCTGATCGTGGCCCTGGCTCGCGAGGGCCTGACGGTGGTTCGGCTGAAGGGCGGGGACCCGTTCCTGTTCGGCCGGGGCGGCGAGGAGCTGGCCGCCTGCCGCGAGGCGGGTGTCGAGTGCCATGTGGTCCCGGGCGTCAGCGCGGCCCTGGCCGCCGCCGCCGGCGCCGGCGCGCCCCTGACCCATCGCGGCCTCGCCCAGGCCGTCACCTTCGTCACCGGCCACGCGGCCTCGGGCGCGGAGCCCGATCTGGACTGGGCCGCCCTGGCCAAGCCCAACCATACGGTGGCGATCTACATGGGCCTGTCCACCGCCCCGGCCATCGCCGCGCGGCTGATCGCCGCCGGCCGAGCGCCCTGCACCCCCGCGCTGATCGTGGAGCGGGCGAGCCTCGAAGACGAGCGGCGGGTGCTGACCACCCTGGCCAGGCTCGGCGCGGCGACGGCGGACCTGGACGGCCCGGCGGTGCTGATCGTCGGCGAGACCGCGGCTCTTGCCGACACCACTTCCGCTCATCCCCGAGACCGCGACGCTCTCGCGGGGATGAGCGGTTCAAAAGGCGATCGCGCATGAAGGCTCTCACCGCCAACGACCTGCTCACCGGCGACGTGGTGTTCTGGAACGACGGCCGCTGGGTCGGACGCTTCTCGGGCGCCGAGCTGTTCGACGACGGACCGGCCGACGAGGCGCTGGTCGCCGCCGAGGGCCAGCCGACCGTGGTGGTCGCGCCCTATCTGATCGACTTGCAGGACACGGCCGAGGGGCCGGTTCCGGTGAGCTATCGCGAGCGTCTGCGCGCGCTCGGGCCCACCAATCGCACCGATCACGGCAAGCAGGCCGAGGGCGGGGCGGATGTCGAATTGCTGGCTCATGCTTCCGGCGCCGCGCGCTCCACCGGGCGGCTCGATCTGATCAAGCGGCGTTGAGGGCCCGATGTACCGCTATGACGCCATAGACCAGGACTTCGTCGCGGATCGTTCGCGCGAGTTTCGCGAACAGTGCCGGCGGCGGCTGGCCGGCGAGCTGACCGAGGATCAGTTCAAGCCCCTGCGGCTGATGAACGGCCTGTATCTGCAGCTGCACGCCTACATGCTGCGGGTGGCCATTCCCTATGGCGCGCTCTCCACCGAACAGCTGCGCCGGCTGGCCCATGTGGCGCGGGTCTACGACAAGGGCTACGGCCACTTCACCACGCGCACCAACCTGCAGCTCCACTGGATCAAGCTGCGGGACATGCCCGACATCCTTGACGCCATGGCCGAGGTGGGGCTGCACGCCATCCAGACCTCCGGCAACTGCATCCGCAACGTCACCGCCGACCCCTACGCCGGCGCCACGGCCGAGGAGATCGACGATCCGCGCGTGTGGTCAGAGGCGATCCGCCAGTGGTCGACGGTCCACCCGGAATTCTCCTACCTGCCGCGCAAGTTCAAGATCGCGGTTACGGCCGCGGACAAGGATCGCACGGCCGCCCGCTCGCACGACATCGGGCTGAAGGTGGTGCGCGGCGCGGACGGCGCGCCGGGCTTCGAGGTGATGGTCGGGGGCGGGCAGGGGCGCACGCCCTATCTGGCGCCCACGATCCGCGAGTTTCTGCCGGCCGGGCGGCTGCTGTCGTACCTGGAGGCGATCCTGCGCGTCTACAATCGCTATGGACGGCGAGACAACAGCTACAAGGCGCGCATCAAGATCCTGGTCGCCGCCCTGGGCGCCGAGGCTTTCACCAAGCAGGTCGAGGAGGAATGGGCCAAGATCGACGGCCCGAAGGTCGACCTGCCCCAGGCCGAGCTCGACCGCATTCGGGGCGCCTTCGTGGTTCCGCCGTTCGAGGCCCTGCCCGCCACGTCCGCCGCCTTCGAGGCGGCCAAGACGTCTGATCGCGCCTTCGCCCGCTTCGCCCGCAACAATGTCCACGCCCACAAGCAGCCGGGTTACGCTATCGTCGACATCTCGCTGAAGGCGCCGGGCGAGACCCCCGGGGACTGCTCGGCGGACCAGATGGACGCCATCGCCGATCTGGCCGACCACTATGGCCTGGGCGACGTGCGGGTCACGCACGAGCAGAACCTCGTCCTGCCGCACGTCAAATTGCACGATGTGCACCATGTGCACGCAGCGCTGAAGGCCATCGGCCTGGCCACCGCCAATATCGGTCTGGTCAGCGACATCATCGCCTGCCCGGGGCTGGACTACTGCGCCCTGGCCAACGCCCGGGCCATTCCCATCGCCCAGCAGATCGCCGAGCGGTTCGCGGACCAGGACCGCGCCGAGGCGATCGGCGAAATGAAGATCAAGATCTCCGGCTGCATCAACGCCTGCGGCCACCACCACCTGGGCCACGTCGGCATCCTGGGCGTCGATAAGAAGGGCGAGGAGTTCTACCAGCTCTCCCTCGGCGGCTCGGGGGCGGAAGACGCCAGCCTCGCCAAGATCCTCGGACCGGCTCTGCCGGCCGACAAGGTGGTCGACGCCGTGGAGGCCCTGGTCGACGCCTATCTGGGCGTGCGCAGAGAAAATGAGCGGTTCCTGGATACGCTGCGCCGGGTCGGGCCCGAACCTTTCAAGGAGGCCGTCTATGCCGAGGCTCATTAAGCTCGCCGACGGCGTCTTCGACTGGGCCGACGCCCGGTTCCGCCCGGTCGGCGACGACGAACCCGTGCCCCCCGGCGACGTGACGGTCTCTTTCACCCGCTTCATGGCCGAGGGTGAGGCGCTGCTGTCCGGCCGCGCCCTGGCCGTGCGGGTGGAGCCCGACCAGCCGGTGGAGGACCTCGCCTACGACCTGCATCGCGTGGCGGCCGTCGCCCTGGCGTTTCCCAAGTTCGGCGACGGGCGCGCCTACACCTCCGCGCGGCTGCTGCGCGAACGCTATGGCTACACCGGCGAGGTTCGCGCGGTGGGCGCGGCGCTGCGCGAGCAGGCGCTGCACATGGTGCGCTGCGGCTTCGACGCCTTCGAGCCGGCGGACGGCTCCACGCCCGAGGACTGGGCCGCCGCCGCGGGCCGCTATCGCCACGTCTATCAGCGCGCCGCCGACGCGCGCGCGCCGGCCTTCGTCGAGCGGGGGAACGGCGCATGAGCCTGACCCTCGACGCCCCCGCCCAGACGATTGACGTTGCGGCGCTCGACGCGCGCCTGCGCCGCGCCGATCCGAGCACGATCCTTCGCGCGGCCGTCGATCTATACGGCGACCGTTTGGCGCTGGTGTCGTCCTTCGGGGCGGAATCGGCCGTGCTGCTGCACATGATCGCCCAGGTGAAGCCCGACATCCCCGTGCTGTTCCTGGATACGGGCATGCTGTTCGCCCAGACGCTCGACTATCGCAAGACCCTTGCCGCCCAGCTCGGCCTCACCGACGTGCGCGACCTGCGCCCGGCGCACGCGGACCTGGCCGTCCACGACCCGGCCGCCGACCTGCACCAGAGCGACGTGGACGCCTGCTGCCGCATCCGCAAGGTGCTGCCGCTGGACCGCGCGCTGGAAGGCTTCGACGCCTGGATCACCGGCCGCAAGCGCTTCCATGGCGGCGACCGGCTGCGGCTGAAGGTGGTCGAGGCGTCCGACGGCAAGGTGAAGTTCAATCCCCTGGCCGGCTGGGGCAAGGCCGAGCTCGACGCCTATGCGGCCGAGCACCGCCTGCCGCCCCATCCGCTGGTGGAGTTCGGCTATCCGTCGGTGGGCTGCTGGCCCTGCACCAAGCCCGCCGAAACGGCCGATACCCGCTCGGGACGCTGGGCGGGTTCCGAAAAAACCGAATGCGGCATACATACCCCGCGCGCGCCGCAGCCGGTGCTGCAGGTCGGCGGCGATATCTGACCTTTCGATCCCTGTTTGATCCAGCTTGACGGAGGCCCAAGGCGGCCATGAACGACATGAACTTTCGCACGTTCGCCACGGCCGAGGCCGGCGGAACCCACTCCACCGACGTGATCGTCATCGGCGCGGGGCCGATCGGCCTGTTCGCGGTGTTCGAACTGGGCCTTCTCGACATGAAGGCGCACCTGGTCGACATCCTCGACCGGCCGGGCGGCCAGTGCGCCGAGCTCTATCCGGAGAAGCCGATCTACGACATCCCGGGCTATCCGGTGATCTCCGGCCAGGAGCTTACCGACCGGCTGATCGAGCAGATCGCGCCCTTCGGTCCCACCTTCCACTTCCAGGAGATGGCCAGCGCGCTTTCCAAGACCCCCGACGGCAAGTGGCGGCTGACCACGGACCTCGGCACCGTCATCGAGGCGCCGGTGGTGATCATCGCGGCGGGCGGCGGCTCCTTCCAGCCGAAGAAGCCCCAGGTCGCGGGTCTGGACCTGTTTGAAGGCCAAGGCCCCGGCGTCGGCGTGCACTACGCCGTGCGCAAGATGGACGCCTTCAAGGGCAAGCGCGTCGTCATCTCCGGGGGCGGGGACTCGGCGCTGGACTGGACGCTGAATCTGCATCCGCTGGCCGAGCACATCACCCTGATCCACCGCCGCGACGGCTTCCGCGCCGCGCCCCACTCGGTGGCCCAGATGAAGGCCCTGGTCGAGGCGGGCAAGATGGACTTCATCATCGGCCGCCCGCTGGAACTGAAGGGTGAGGGCGGCGTGCTTCAGGCCGTGGCGATCGAGGAAGCGGATGAGACCAAGCGCGACATCGCCGCGGACGCCTTTCTGCCGTTCTTCGGCCTGACCATGAAGCTCGGGCCGGTGGCCGAGTTCGGCATCAACCTGCATGAGAATTTGATCCCGGTAGACACGGAAAAGTTTGAAACTTCCACGCCAGGGATCTTCGCCGTGGGCGACATCAACACCTACCCCGGCAAGCTCAAGCTGATCCTCTCGGGCTTCCACGAGGTCGCCCTCGCCGCCCAGCAGGCCTTCCACTACGTCTATCCGGAGCGCCGGCTGCACTTCCAGTACACCACCTCCTCCAGCGAGCTGCAGGAGAAGCTGGGCGTCAAGTAGCCGGCGGGCACCCCGTGAAGGAGCCGACGCTCACGGCCGAGACCAGGCCGGCGTTCAGGCCGCGCGCGAAGAACTGGCGCATGGAGGCCGCGTCCTTGCCGGTGAACAGGTCCACGCGCGCGCCCTTGATCGCCCCGCCGGTGTCCGAGGCGTACCAGTAGCCGTCGTGGAGCGAGCCGTCGGGCATGATCAGCCCGACCGTCTCCTTGATGAACAGCAGGGTGTGGCGCGGGATCAGGGCCGGATCGACGGCCAGGGTGCGCATCGGGGAGACCCGGCAGCCCAGCGAGTCCCGTGTGCCCACCCCCCTTGCACCGGCGTGATAGAGGGTTGGCCGCAGCCGCCAGTCGGGCGGGGCGTCGAGCGGCGACAGGGCGGTCGCGATCATGTCTCCGATGGGATCGGCAGGCTCGGCCCGGACCGCGACGGGGCAGGTCGCGAGAACGAGCCCGGCGAGACAGGTCAGGAGTCGTCGCATCAACGCCGTCTTCGTTGCGCTTGGGCGGCAAGGTCGTAGCGCCCGGCCTGGAAACGGGCAACGCTCTTGACTTGAAGCGCCGCCCAACGTCACGCCCATGCCTTCAAGCGGCGGTAGGAACGCCTCGTTTCACCAGAGCAGGAGGCGACCCATGGCCCGTCGCACGTCCCTATTCGGCTTGGCTGTCGTCGCGGTCGTGAGCTTCGCGCTTCCGGGCGGCGCCTGGGCGTGGGGCTCGACCGGCCACCGGCTGATCGGCGTGGTGGGCGCCGAGGCCCTGCCGGTGGATATCCCCGCCTTCCTGCGCACGCCGCAGATCATCCAGGCCATCGGCGAATTGGCGCGCGAACCGGACCGCTCCAAGGGCGTCGGCGATCCCCACGACGCGGACCTGAACCCCGGCCACTTCGTGGACTTCGACGATGCGGGGACCGTCGCGGGCGGCCCGACCCTCGCCAGTCTGCCGCCGACGCGCGCGGCCTATTCGGCGGCCCTGCGCGCGGTCGGGACCGACGAATTCAGCCAGGGCTATCTACCCTACAGCCTGATGGAGGGCTGGCAGCAGCTGGCCAAGGACTTCGCCTATTGGCGGGTGACGCGTTGGGCCGAGACCCACGCCAAGACTGAGACCGAGCGTCGCTGGATGGAACGCGACCGCCGTCTGCGCGAGCAGCTCGTCGTCCGCGACCTCGGCTACTGGGCCCACTTCGTCGGCGACGCCAGCCAGCCGCTGCACCTCAGCGTCCACTACGACGGCTGGGGGCCATTCCCGAACCCGCAAGGCTTCACCACGGATCGCGTCCATTCGGCGTTCGAGGGCGCCTTCGTGCGGGCGAACGTCACGGCCGACGACGTGCGCGCCAAGCTCAGCCCCTATCGTGACTGCGCCTGCGTCATCGCCCAGCGGACCCGCCAATACCTGCAATCGACGCTGGATCAGGTGGAGCCCTTCTACGCCCTGCAGAAGGCCGGCGGCTTCAAGTACGGCGATCCGCGTGGGAGGGCCTTCGCCGCCGAGCGGCTGGCCGCCGGCGCGTCGGAGCTGCGCGACATGGTGGTGGACGCCTGGCGGGCCAGCGCCAAGCTGAGCGTCGGCTATCCGCCGGTGCTCCCGGCCGACGTTGAGGCCGGCAAGGTCGATGCGCTCGGGCCCCTGCAAGGGGAAGACTGAGATGACGTCCGCCGTGTCGCCGCAGTTCGGCGCGCCCGAGCCCGGCGTGACCTACCGCGACCGGCCGGCGGCCTTCGGCGTCGCGGCGCGCGAGGACGGCATGATCGCCCTGGTGCGGGTGACGATCCTCGGCGCGTGCTGGCTCGATCTTCCGGGCGGGGCGCTCGATCCGGACGAGGACGACGAACAGGCTCTGGTGCGCGAGTTCGGCGAGGAGACAGGTCTGATCGTCCGGACCGGCGCGCGGGTGGTCCGCGCGTCGCAGTATTTCCGCCTGAACGACGGCGAGCCGGTCAACAATCGCTGCGCCGTCTTCCAGGCCGTCGTCGACGGCTTCGATCCGGCCCTGAAGATCGAGGACGACCACGAACTGGCGTGGATGGAGCCGGGCGCGGCGGCCGAGCAGGTCCGCCACGACGCCCACGCCTGGGCCATCCTGCATTGGCTGCGTGCGCGGCTTGATCGCCCAGTCCCGCGCGACTAGAACCTCCGCCTCGCACTTCGCCGCCTTAGCTCAGCTGGTTAGAGCGCTAGATTGTGGATCTAGAGGTCCCCCGTTCGAGCCGGGGAGGCGGTACCATCCTCGGAAGCGCCCGTGTATTTCGCAGATGCACACTATGCGCGCCGAGATCCGACGCGCTTATCGTTTCCTGGCTATTAAGGACATTTTGGCCTTTGACGCGGTCGCAAGCGCGAGCTAGCCTGACCATCCGATCGCGGGATTGTTCGCAGTTGCGAGATCCAGACGGTCGGGAAGGCGGGCGGGCTTCGGCCGGGTCCGCCGCGGTGTCGAGAGGGCTGGCGCATGAGCGAGGTCGTCATCGAGCTGCCGGTGAAGCCCGGCGAGGAAGCCGTCCTGTTCGGCGACTATCTCAGCCAGTTCATGCGCAGCCGCTCCAGCGAGGCGGTGGCCTGGGCCACGGACCACGACGCGCCCTATCTGATGGTCCGCTCCGACCCGCTCATGGACGTGGAGGTCAAGGTCCTCACCTTCCAGCGTCCCAGCGCCGCGATGGCGTTCTCCCACGGCTGGGTGGAGGCCAAGACCCAGGCCGGCTGGCGCGGCGCAGCCTGAGAGCCGCCGGCGGGGCGTTCGGACCACACACTCCAATCCGGTCGGCGCAATGAGCCGTTTGGCCGGGCTGCGGGTGGTCGTCGCGGGCGCCGGCGCGGTCGGGTCCACGGTCGCGTTCGGGCTCCAGGCGCAAGGCGCGCGCGTGGTTCTCGTCGATCCGGCGACGCTCGGGGACAACGCCTCCGGCGTGGCGGCGGGCATGTTGGCCCCGGCCTTCGAAGCCGTTCTCGATCCGGCCTCCCAAGGACATTACCCCCTCCTGAAGGCGGCGCGGGACGCCTGGCCGGCCTTGGCCGAGGCGGCGGGCCTGGCGGATCTGCTCGAGCGCTCCGGCGCCCTCTGGGTGGACGCGGAAGGCGCGCTGGAGGCCATGCGGACGCGACTCGGGAGCGTGGGCGTGGCGGCTGAGCGGCTGAGCGCGGCCGAGGCGGGCCGGTTGAGTCCGGGCGTCGACGCCCCGGCAGGCGCGGTTCTGGCCCCCGACGACTGGCGGATCGAGCCGCTCGAAGCCCTGCGGGCGCTCCGGACCGCGTTCGTCGCCCGGGGCGGGCAGGCGCGCTCCGCATCCGTGACGACGATCGGGAACGGCGAAGCCGTGTTGGCGGACGGGGAGCGCCTAGCCGCCGACGCCGTGATCCTCTGCACCGGTCTCGCCCCCGCCGGAATGGCCAAGCTTCCTGGCGTCCTGGCGCGGCTGGAGCCGATCAAGGGCCAGATCGTCCGCTTCGACGGCGCCGGTCCCACAGGCGGACCGGCCGTGCGTGCGCCCGGCCTCTACGTCGCGCCCCAGTCAAGCGGCCCGGCAGTCGGCGCGACCATGGAGGCGGGCCGGGCGGACCGGAGCGTGGAGCCCGAGGCGGTCGAGCGGCTGGCGGGGCTGGCGGCTGGCCTCTTTCCGGGCCTGAGGGGCGCGCGGGCCAGCGGCGCGGCCGGCGTGCGCGCCGGCTCGCCGGACGGCCTGCCGCTGGTGGGCCGCACAAAGGAGGGACCGTGGCTCGCGCTCGGCGCGCGGCGCAACGGCTGGCTGCTCGCGCCGCTGGTGGCGCAGATCCTGGCGGACTTGCTGGCCGGAGACGACGCGGGTCCGTTCGCGGACAGGTTCGATCCGACCCGGTTCATCTGACGAAATTCAAGGTTGGTTAACCATAAATTCCCACGGTCCCCCCATGGCTGTGGAATCGATCCGCAATGTGGTGGAGGCCGCCATCCAGCGCGCCTCTCAGGCGACGGGGGTGGATTTCGGATTCCTGCTGCGCACCGCCAAGCGCGAGAGCGGCTACAACCCCGGCGCCAAGGCGCACAGCTCGTCGGCCGCCGGTCTCTATCAATTCGTGGATCAGACCTGGCTCGCCACGCTGAAGCAGCACGGCGCCAAGTACGGCTACGCGCGCTACGCCGAGCTGATCAGCCAGGACTCGGCGGGGCGTTATCGCGTCGACGGCGCAGCGGCGCGTGGAGCGGTGATGGACCTGCGTATGGACCCACACGCTTCGGCCCTGATGGCCGGGGAACTGGCGGCGGACCACGCGGCCTATTTGCGCGGCAGGGTGGGACGCGAGCCCACGGCCGGAGAGCTCTATGCCGCCCACTTTCTGGGCCCCAAGGGCTCCGCCAGGCTCATCGAAGCCGTTCAGTCCACCCCGGGCGCCAGCGCGGCGAGCCTGTTCCCGGACGCGGCGGCGGCCAATCCAGCGGTGTTCTACCGGGCCGGGCGCAAGGCTACGGTTTCGGAGGTCTACGCCAATCTGACCCAAGGCCAGAGCGGCGTCATCGAAGCGCCGGCGACGAACCAGGGCTTCATCCAATACGCGTCAGAGCGCCGGCTCCAGATCGCCGAACAGCAGCGGGCGTTGATGGATCTGGTGCTGCGGGGGCCGATGGATCCGGGGACTGAGCGGCCGAGCTTGGGGAACTCGCTGTTCTCGTCCGAGATGCTCCGGGCCTTGTCCGAGGCAAGGACCGACCTAAGCGCCGGGCCGACCGCCGCTGCGCGCCGTCAGCCTACCGACCGCTCCGCGTAGCCGGGATCGGCCTCGGGCTCGGGGACCGGTTCGGGACTGGCGCGCTCCCGGTCCTGCCGCACAGCCGCGGCGACCGCACGCGCCACGGCCGCGACTGTGACGGGCTTACGAAGCACTTCCTCCACCCCGGCGGCCAAGCAGGCCTCGGCCTCGTCGGCGTCGCCGCCGATGACGGCGATGATGGGCGTCTCACGCGCGGCGCCGGTCAGGGTGCGGATCTCCCGCGCGGTCTCCGGGCCGGTCAGATGCGGCATCCGCCCGTCGAGCATGATCAGGTCAAAATGGCAGAACTCGGCCAGCTCCAGCGCACGCCGGCCGTCATGGGCGTGGACCACCTGGTGGCCGAGCTGTTCGAGCACGGCGCGCAGCACGGCGGCGTTCAGGGAGTCGTCCTCGGCGACCAGCACCCGCAGACTGCGCGCGCCGGGCTGGGCGGCCTCGAACTTGGGATACGCCGGCTCGCCGGCCTCGCCGGCCTCGGCGGGGACGGCGATAGCCGGATCGTAGGGCAGGTCCAGCCAGAAGCGGCTGCCGACGCCTAGGGCGCTCTCAGCCCCGATCTCGCCGCCCATCAGCCGGGCCAGTTCGCGCGACAGCGACAGTCCAAGTCCGGCTCCGGGAAGGCCCAGGCCCACCCGCTCGATCCGTGCGAACGGCTCGAAGGCGCGCGCGAGTTCGGCGGGCGAGAGGCCCGGGCCGCTGTCGGCCACTTCGATGCGGATGCGCGCGGCGTCGAATGGCTGCACCCGAACCTCTACCTGTCCACGGGCGGTGTATTTCACGGCGTTGCCGATCAGGTTCGCCAGCACTTGGCGCACTCGCGCCGGGTCGCCCAAGGCCGCGCCGCTGGTTCGGCATTCGAACGCCGCGTCGATGAGCAGGCTGAGCTCCAAGTCCTTGGCCGAGGCATGAGGCCTGGACAGCAGCACCACCGTCCGGGCCATGGCCGCGGGGTCGAAGGGGCGGGTCGCCACCTTGAGGCGCCCCGAGCCGGCGGTTTCGGTGTCCAGGGTGGCGTTCAAGGTCTCCAGCAACTCGTTGGCGGACGTTAGCGCGGCAGACAGCTGGGCGCGGCTGGGCGCTGAGCGGCCGCCCGCGCCGACCGCGGCGGCCAGAACGTGGGCGACGCCAGTCAGGCCATTGCGGATCTCATGCGATAGCGTGGCGATGATCTTGGACTTGGAGGTCGTCGCCTTCTCGGCTTCGGCCAGGGATTTGGCCCGCTCCACCATCAGGGCTTCGTGCTCGCCGGCCAGGGCGAGGTGCCGGCGAAGGATGCGGTTCAGGATCAGGCACAGGGCCATGGCCAGGGCCAGGGCGCCGCTCGCGGTGATGGCGGCGGCGTGATCCGTGGGCCTGGAGAACAGGGCGATCAGAGGCGCCGCCGCGGCGGCGGGACCGACGACGGCCAAGGTCGGCAGGCTCGCGGAAGTGAAGAACATGCAGGCGACGGCCGCCGCTACGTCAATGCCCAGGATCACCCCGCCGGCATGACCGGCATGCGCTCCGAAGACAGCGATTTCGGCCACCGTCAGGGCCCACAGGAGGCCGCCGCCGATGTGAAGAGCCCAGCGGGTTCGCTCGTCGGCGACGGGCGTTCTACGATGCCGGTTCACGGCGGCGTAGAAAGCCGCCCAGTTCAGGCTGAACTGGATGAAGATCGCCGACATCCAAACGGCGTTGTCCGCATAGGCGCCCGCCCAGACGAACACAGGCAATGTCATGCCGAAGAAACCGAGCGCGTATGGCAGAACCTCGCTCTGGGCGTCCAGCGCTCGCAGACGAACCGGCGTCAGTCCAGGGGTCGGATATTTGGAAATACCTTCACGCGTCATGGCGGTCCCCTGCAAGGAGACCGAGTGTAGGCGATCAAGGTTGTGTGTTTGTTAGAGCGACTGGTTAACTCGATGCCAAGAAACAACAAGCCATTCTTAAGCCTAACGGACCATGGTCGGGACGGGCTGGGGCGGAGCAAATGGCGACCACGCGGACGGCGCTCACGGGCGCGGACATCGACGGGCTGACGCGCGGCTCCACGCCGGACGAACGTGCGGCCGCAGCGCATAAGATCTGTCGGCGCATGGAAGAGGCGCCTCTGACTCCCGAGGAGCGGGAGATCGCCCGCGAAATCGTGCGCGTGATGGCGGCCGACGCGGTGGAACTGGTTCGCCGGGCCCTGGCCGTGACGCTGAAGAACTCCACCCTGGTGCCGCGTGACGTCGCGCTGAAACTGGCCCGCGACGTGGAGAGCGTCGCCACGCCGATCCTCAGCTTCTCGCCGGCGTTCACGGATGAAGATCTGGTGGAGATCGTCCGGTTCGCGGGTCCGGCGCGGCAGATCGCCATCGCTCACCGCCAAACCCTGTCCGAGACTGTCACCTCGGCCCTGGCCGAGCACGGGGCGGAGGGAGCCGTCACGGCGGCTTGCGCCAACGACAACGCGACGTTCACCGAAGCCGGCCTGCACAAGGCGGTCTCGCGCTTCGCCAGCTCCCAGATCCTGCTTGCGGCCGTGGCCTATCGTCGGACCTTGCCCCTGTCGATCGCCGAGCGGCTGGTCAACATGGTCGGCGAGCGGGTGCGCAACCACTTGATCGACGAGCACGCCCTGACTCCCGAGACCGCGCTGCAGATCGCCGTGGGCGCGCGCGAGCGGGCCACCATCGACCTGGTGGATCAGGCGGGCCGCACGGCGGACGCGGAGCGCTTCGTCGAGCATTTGAACAGCCAGGGCCGTCTGACGGCGTCGCTGCTGCTGCGCGGCTTGGCCCACGGGCACATGGCCTTCTTCGAGTGGGGGATCGCGGAATTAGCCAAGGTGCCCCACCACCGCACCTGGCTGATGATCCACGACGCGGGACCACTCGGCTTGCGGGCGATCTACGAGCGCGCCGGCCTGCCCGTGCGTCTGTTCTCGGCGTTCCGCGCGGGCGTGGACACCTTCCACTCGATGGAATTCGACGGCGGAGCGCGCGATCAGCAACGGTTCCAGGAACGGATGCTCGAACGCTTCCTCACTCAGCCCACGGCCGCGCCCAAAGAGGACGTGGATTATCTCCTGGACAAGATGGACTCTTCGCCGCGCGGCAAAAGGCCGTCGTCGCGCAAGGCTGAGATGGCCTCGAGCGGCAGCTAGCCATTCGACTGTAGCGTTGGTCGCCCCGCGGGGCTGCGCCGGCGGGGCGAGGGTCAGCCCAGGAAGGCGCGGGTCTTGGCTTCCAGCTCGGTGGCGAGGGCTTTGCCGACCGGATGTTCGTCGGTCTTGATGTCGTCGCGCACGGCGGCCTTGATGGCGTCGATGTGCGCGTCCACCAGGTAGAGGGGCGCGTTCAGCCGCGTCTCGGGCTTGTCGATCAGCTTGCACAGCGATGCCGCCAGGCGGGTGACCAGCGGGAATTCATAGGTGGTCCCGAGCCCTTTCAGGTCGTGGGCGCGCATGTAGAGAGCTTCGGCCGTCTCGGCGTTGAAGCCTTTGGCGCGCACGTCCGCGCGGGAGGCGTCGAGCTTGTCCAACTCGTCGCTGAGCCACTGGGAGAATTGGCCGGACAGGCTCTTGAGGGCCGCTTCGGCGCGCGCGACGGCGTCGGCGTCCAGGCTGAACCGCCCGCCGCCCACCTTGGCCTTCAAGGTGTTCGGGGCATGAAACACTTGCGCCGGGCTTGAATTGCTCACGGACAGATTCCCTCCAAACGGTGGGCGACTACGCACCGCACGCCGCCAAATTGAGCTAAGCAGTTTAACAAGTCGTGGAGGCTAGGAGGAGAATTGCTCGGCCAGTACGCGTTCTTCGAAATTACGGCCCGCGTCGAATAGCATGCACAGCTCAACCTCACGGTCTTCGGCGATTTCCACACGCTCGACGTCTCGAACTTCGTAGTTGTCGGCCACCGCGCTAACCGGGCGTTTGTCTGGCTCCAGCACTTCGATCGTCACGCGGGCGGTGTGACGCAGCAGCGCGCCGCGCCAACTCCGGGGTCGGAAGGCGCTGATCGGAGTGAGCGCCAGCACCTGGGCGTCGATCGGGATGATCGGTCCATGGGCGGAAAGATTATAGGCGGTCGAGCCCGCGGGCGTGGACACCAGCACGCCGTCGCACGCCAGCTCCGCCATGCGCTCCTTGCCGTCGATAAGGATCCGTAGCTTGGCGGTCTGTCGGGTCTGGCGCAGCAGCGAGACCTCGTTGATGGCGAGGGCCGTCCATGACTTTGCGGACCTGTCGATCGCGGTCATGACTAGGGGGTGGATCACCGCCCGGTCGGCGGCCTTGATCCGCGCGATCAAGTCGTCCTCGGCGTAGTCGTTCATCAGGAAGCCCACGGATCCGCAGTTCATGCCGTAGATCGGCTTGGCGGAGGGCAGGGCGCGGTGGAGCGTCTCCAACAGGAAGCCGTCGCCGCCCAGGGCCACGATGACGTCCGCGTCCGACTCGGACGTGACGCCATAGATGGCTTCCAGCCGCCTCAGGGCCGCAGCGGCGTCGGGCCGCTCGCTGGCGACGAAGGCGATACGCGGGTCGGTCTCGGTCATCGGTCGAGCAAGCGCGACCGGAGCGAGCTTGTCAAACCGCGGAGACGGCGTGGCGGAAAGCCGCGGCTGCGGCGCTGCCGGGATGGTCGCCGAAGGCGCTCAGGGCCTGCCGTGCGCCGTCCGTCTCGCCTGAGGGGCGACCGCCGTTCAGAGTGCGCACCAGATCGAGCACCGTCGGGAACACGCCCCGGTCCAGCCCCACGGAATGGCAGGCGAGCGCCAGCAACTCCGGCCGATCGCAATCGACGGCCAGGCGCACCTGCTCGGACGTGAAGCCGCCAAGCTTGGCCAAGGCCGCCTCGAACAGCGACAACTTGTCTTCGCGCAGGGCGCGCAGCAGATAACCCGCGCGGAGCTGCCCAGCGTCGTGGAGCTTGGCGATCAGCCGCCGCTCCATCTCCTCGCGCTCGCCACTGCGCTCCACGACCAGTGGCGCGGACGCATCGGGGAAGGGCTCGTCCTGGGCCGCCGCGACAGAGTCGGCGATGGCTTGGTCCAAAGCCTCCGTATCGAGGGTGAACCGGGTCACGATCACCGTGCGCAGGGCCTGACCCACCCACAGATAGAGCCGCTCGCCCAACTCGGGCGTCAGCTTGGGGTGGCGCGTCAAGGGCGAGCGCAGGGATGCGATGCGACGCGACGCCTCGACCATCCGCGTCATGCCGGCGGCGGGAATGTCGGCTGTGTCGTTGCAGGCAAGGGCCGTCAGCACCGCCGGCTCCTCATAGGTCAGGATCGCGTCCACCACCAAGGGGCCCAGGCGGGGGCGTCGGGCCACCTCGATCTGATGCTCGATGGTGGCTTCGACCAGCAGGCGGATCAGGTCGCGGTCCTGCAGCACGGGGCTGGAAGCGATCACGGGCCTGGCGATCTCGATGTCGTCCAGCGCCAGGACGTTGATCAGGGCGCGCGGCGCCCAGCGCGCCCCGGCCAGCGCCTCGGCCAGGCGCGCGCGGATGTCGTGCTCGGCCTCGATCACCAGGCACATGAAGATGTCGTTGAGCAGGGCCTGAACGGCGTCGCTGCCGAGCTCCCCGGCTGATTCGGCCGTCTCGCACAGCTCCACGATCGCGAGCAGCAGCCGTTCGCGGTCGGCCGGGGTCCTCGCCTTGGCCAGGGCGATGAGCCGCTTGGCCTGGGTCGCGATGCTCAATGCCGTCTCCGCCGATGCGAGCCTGTGACCGTACACTGACGCGCGCCGGTGAAAACATGCTTAATCTCGGCCTCGCCGGCGACGGCTGCTTGACGGAGACCCGACGTGGCGGACGCCCTGCTTCTCGCCCTCGATCAGGGCACGACCTCGACGCGCGCGATCCTGTTCGATCGAACCGGCAGGCCGTTGGCGAGCGCCTCGCGGCCGCTGGCCCAGTCCTATCCGGCGGACGGCTGGGTGGAGCACGACGCTGAGGAGATCGGGCGGAGCTGCATTGAGGTGCTGCGCGAGGCGGCCCGGCGGTCCGGCCGGGACGTTTCCGATGTCGCCGCCATTGGCGTCACCAACCAGCGCGAGACGGTGGTCGTCTGGGACAAGGCGACGGGCAAGCCTATCCACCCCGCCATCGTCTGGCAGGACCGGCGCACGGCCGACCTTTGCGAGCGCCTGCGCGCGGACGGCGCCGAGGAGGAGGTTGCGGCGATCACCGGCCTGCTGATCGACCCCTATTTCTCCGCCACCAAGATCGCGTGGCTGCTCGACACTGTGGAGGGCGCGCGGGTTCGCGCCGAACGCGGCGAACTCCTTTGCGGCACCATGGACGCCTGGGCGACCTGGACACTGACCCGAGGCAAGGTCCACGCCACGGACGCCACCAACGCCTCGCGCACGATGCTGTTCGACATCCAGGCCCAGGCCTGGTCGCCCCAGATGCTCGCCCTGTTCAGGGTTCCCGCCGCCATGCTGCCCGAGGTCCGGGACACGGCCGGGGACTACGGCGAGACCCTGCCCGAGATCCTCGGCCGGCCGGTCCCGATCCGCGCGCTGGTCGGCGACCAACAGAGCGCCTTGATGGGCCAGGGCTGCGTGCGGCCGGGCGAGATGAAGATGACCTTCGGCACCGGCGGCTTCATGCTGCTGAACACAGGCGCGGATCGCCCGGTGTCGCACTCACGGCTGCTGGCTACCGTCGCCGCGCGAGTGAACGGCAAGACGAGCTACGCCCTGGAAGGTTCGGTGTTCATGGCCGGTGCGGCGATCCAGTGGATCGAGGACGAGCTGGGCGTCCAGGGCGGTCCGGCGGCCGTAGAGGCTCTGGCGCGGCGGGCAAGCCCCGGCCATGGCGTGGTGATGGTGCCGGCCTTCACCGGGCTCGGGGCGCCCTGGTGGGACGCCAACGCCCGAGGCGCGATCTTCGGCCTGACCCGCGACGCTGGCCTGCCCGAGATCGCCGAGGCGACCTACGACGCCTGCGCCTTCCAGACCCGCGACCTGATCGAGGCCATGCGGGCGGACGTTCCTAGCGCCTTCGCCGAGCCCGTGGAGCTGCGCATTGACGGCGGCATGGCGTCCAGCCCCTGGTTCGCCCAGCGGCTCGCGGACCTCGTGGGCGTGCAGGTCGGCCGCGCGACCTATCAGGAGACCACAGCCCTGGGCGCCGCCCTGCTCGCCGGCGTAGGGGCGGGGGTGTTCGCGTCGGTGGAGGAGGCCGCGGAGGCCCGCCCGGCGGCGGAACGCCTGAGCCCGGCCATGGACAGCCATGCGCGCGAAGCCGCTTATGCGCGCTGGCTCGATGCTGTGGCGCGGGTCAGGTCATAGCCGAGGGCTGGCCTGTCCTTGACGGGCGTCGTCGCTGGCGCGAAATATTGCACGTCTGGGGAGAGCGATCATGGCGGACGGCGACGTCGCGGGCATCCGCTCGCTCAAGGGCAGGGTAAGCGAAGCCGAGTGGAAGACGCGGGTCGATCTGGCCGCGCTCTACCGGCTGGTCGCTCTGGAGACATGGGACGACCTGATCTTCACCCACATTTCCGCGCGGGTTCCGGGGCCGGACCGGCATTTTCTGATCAATCCCTTCGGCATGTACTTCGAGGAGGTGATGGCGTCCTCCCTGGTGAAGGTCGATCTGCACGGGAAGATCGTCATGGACAGCCCCTACGGCATCAATCCGGCGGGCTTCACCATCCACTCGGCGGTGCACGGCGCGCGGGACGACGCCCACTTCGTCATACACGTTCACACCGATCAGGGAGTGGCGGTCTCGGCCCAGACCGGGGGGCTCCTGCCGCTCTCCCAGCATGCTTTGGTGGTGCTGCCGCACCTCGCCTACCACGGCTATGAGGGCATCGCGCTTGACCTGGAAGAGCGCGAACGGCTGGTCGCGGATCTCGGCGGCAAGTCGCTGATGATGCTGCGCAATCACGGCACGCTGGCGGTCGGCGGCACGGCGGCGGAGGCCTGGTTCGGCCTCTGGCACCTGGAGCGGGCGTGCAAGATGCAGGTGATGGCCCTGAGCGCGGGCCGCGACGGCGTGCTGATCGCCCCGCAGGCGGCGCAGGATGAGGTCGCCAAGGTCGTCGCCGGCGGCTTCGCCTCGATGTCCAGCTTGCCCTGGCCGGGACTGCTGCGCCGGCTCGACCGACTCTCGCCCGGCTACGACGCTTGAACTGCGGGGCCGCGGCGACCGTTCTGGCCGCGGCGGTCCTGGCCGGACGCGCCGAGGCGGGGGCCTGGCCGATCGCGCCGGGCCACACTCAGGCGATCCTCAAGTATGAGCGTCAGGCGGCCAAGGAGGGGCTCGACCTCGTGTCCGCGACCGTGCCGATCCCTTACCGGCGCGAGGATAATCTCTCGATGTATTTCGAGCACGGCCTGACCTCGCGCTTCACCTTGCAGGGCAAGCTCGGCCTGGTGGAGGGCGCGGACGGCCCGATCCGCTATTCCGGGCGCGGCCCCCTCGAGCTCGGCCTGCGCGGGGTGCTGTGGCGGCGCAAGGACGCGGTGGCGAGCCTCTATCTCGGCGGGGTCGTGGCGGGCGCCGGCGTCAACGCGCTCTACGCCGGGCCGGGGGCCGGCAAGGGCGATGTCGAGGCGCGCCTGCTGGTGGGGGCTTCGCGCCGACTGTTCGGCCGCCCGGCCTACGAAGAGGTGCAGATCGCCGCCTTGAAGCGCCGCGATCTTCCCAACGAGACGCGGATGGACACGACCGTCGGCGTCGACCTGAACCGGCGCTGGATGGTGATGCTGCAGAGCTATTCCGGCATGGCCTATACCGCAGGCGCCAATCCCTGGTGGATGAAAGGCGAGGTCTCGCTGGTGCGGCGGCTGGGCCCTTGGCGTCTGCAGGCGGGATGGCGCAGCGTGCTTGCCGGTCGCGAAACCTCCAGGGATACGGGGCCGGTGCTGGCGATCTGGAAGTCCTTCTGAGCGCCCGGGGAGGCGCCATGCGCCCTGACAGCCTGACGCTGACAGTCTGACGCTGACGTTCTGACTCTGACTTTCTGACCCTGACATCCGACTGTCACTGGACGATCCTTGTCTTCGCATCCATATCTGACCCAGGGGGTCGCTTAGCGTCGGACGGGGTCGGTCCGCGCGCGTGAGGGGTCTAGGTGGTCCGGCGACATTTCTTCCTCTTCGCGGCCCTGTGCGTGCTCGCGCTCATGCTCATCGCCGGAGGGCTCAGGCTGGCCGTCTCAGCGCTCGGCCCCCACGCTGGGGGATCGGGCGGCGGCGCGAGCGGCCGAAGCGTCGTGGTCGCCGTCGCCGTGGTCGGCCGCGCGCCTTTTGCGAACAAGATCGACGTATTGGGCGTCGCCAAGGGGCGCCAATCGGTGACGATCACCTCCAACACCACCGAGCTGATCACCGGCGTGCACTTCAAGGACGGCGCCCGCGTGGCCAAGGGCCAGGTGCTGGTCGACCTTAAGTCCCAGGAGCAGACGGCCGACCTCGCCCAGGCGCGGGCGACGCTCGACCTTGCGCAGCTCAACTACGATCGTTGGAAGAACTTGGGCGAACAGGGGATAGCCTCCGGCGCCTCCGTCGATCAGTACCGCGTCGCCTACGCGCAAGCGAAGGCCAATATGGAGGCGGCCCGCTCCAGGATGGGCGACCGCGTGATCCGGGCGCCGTTCTCGGGCGTGGTCGGCCTGTCGGATGTGGCGCCGGGCTCGCTGATCAACCCGGGGACGCCGATCGTGTCGCTGGACGACGTGTCGGTCATGCGCGTGGATTTCGATGTACCCGACCGCTTCATGCCGGCGTTGCGCGACGGTCTGTCCATCGTCGCACACCCGGATTCCTATCCGGACATGACCGTCGCCGGCCGCATCGCCAAGCTGGACACCCGCATCGACGAGAAGACCCGCTCAATCAAGGCGCGGGCCGAACTGCCCAATCGCGACGGCCGGCTGAAGCCCGGCATGCTCATGCGCGTGTCCGTGGAGGAGGGCGTGCGCCAGGTTGTGGCCGCGCCGGAAGCCGCCGTGCTGTTCGACGCGGATGACGCCTTCGTCTTCGTGCTGACCAAGGAGGCGCCGGACCGGACCGTCGTTGTTCGGCGCGCGGTGAAGACCGGCCAGCGCCAGAACGGCCTTGTGGAGATCACCGAAGGGCTCAATCCGGGTGAGCGGATCGTCGCCGAAGGGGTCAATCGAATCCAGGATGGCCAGGTCGTGCGCGTCGCCGGCGGACGGGCCGGGTAGGGCGCGATGACGCTCTCGGACCTTTCCGTCCGCCGTCCGGTGTTCGCCGCCGTGGTCGCGATCCTGCTGTGCGTGGTGGGCGTGGCGGCCTTTATGGTGATCCCGGTTCGCGAGCTGCCGAACATCGACCAGCCGCGCGTCTCGGTGACGACCACCTATCCCGGCGCGTCCGCGGAGGTGGTCGAGCAGAGGATCACCGAAGTGCTGGAGCGCCAGCTCGCCGGCATCCAGGGCGTGGACCGGATGGAGTCCTCGAGCCGGGATGGCCGCTCCTCCATCAACATCACCTTCACCCTGGACCGGGGCCTGGACGAGGCCGCCAACGACGTGCGCGACCGGGTCTCGCGCGTGCTGGGCGCCCTGCCTCAGCAGGCCGATGCGCCGCAGATCGCCAAGGCCGACGCGGACTCCCAGGCGGTGATGTACCTGAGCTTCGCCTCCACGACGTTGAATCCCCTGGAGCTTGCCGACTACGCCGACCGCTATCTGGTGGAGCGGATCGCCACGGTGCCGGGCGTGGGCCAGGTCGGGCTGGTCGGCGCCAAGACCTACGCCATGCGCATCTGGCTGAACGCCGACGCCCTGGCCGCGCGCAAG
>Ga0299912_10001183_pt1 | contig 21093 bp, 18 predicted proteins | sample RVTome_2_FD_207667 | JGI IMG/M metagenome (GOLD analysis project Ga0299912, IMG submission 207667) | Soil microbial communities from uranium-contaminated site in the Upper Colorado River Basin, Wyoming, United States - RVT95D214 (version 2) ... | reverse complement strand
GGTATTATCCAGAAGTTCGTGGAGAAAGCCAGAGGAAGGAGCGGTATAAGGATTCAGGGTTTGGGGAGTCTAATGTTCAGATTTGCTCAATGCTGTCAGCCCATTCCGGGTGAGAGGATCGTTGGTTTTATTACCAGAGGTAGAGGAGTTTCAGTTCATCGAGCAGATTGTCTTAATGCCCTGCAGATGATGGTAGACAGCGACAGAAAGGTGGAGGTGGAATGGGATGTGGATAAAAATCAATCTTTTATGGTGAGGTTAGAAATATTAGTTGAGGATAGAAAAAACATGTTAAGGGACATAACCGAGGTTATTGCAGATGCAGACACCAACGTGCGCGGTGCGGAGATAAAACCAGGACAGGCGGCCACAGTGGGGAGTTTTATCATAGAAGTCAAGAATTTAAGACATTTAAACCGGACGATCAAAAGAGTAAGACGGGTCAAAGGGGTAATCGAAGTCGAAAGAGCCAAGGGGATTGAATTAGAAGAAGGACAAAAAGGATGAAGAGCAGATCAGCAGTTAGTGAGAAAATAGAGATAGAAGAAAATGAGGGGATAAATTATCTGAAGTTCGCACATTTAGAAAAATCTGGATCTCTCAAAGCTGGGCTTATCTTAGGTCATAAAGACGGAACAAAGCTCAATCCTTCAGATATTCCAGGATTGATTTCTATGGTTTCGGATATTTCAGAAGAAAATTTTAAAGTTGTAATACCCAGGCAGGTTCATCAGACTCAGATAAAAATATTCAAGGAGAAAGTGAAGGAGAAAGTCGTAAGATTGGAAGGGGATGCGCTTCTAACCAATCAAGAAAATCTCTTTTTGGTAGTTCAGGTGGCAGATTGTCTATCTGTATTTTTAACTGATCACGAAAAAGGCTTGACAGGATTAGCGCATATCGGCTGGAGAGGTGCTTTTTCAGGTATAGCGGAAAAATTTATAAATGAGGCTTTTCGCATTTTCAATTCAAAGCCTGAAGAGGTAAATTTAGTTTTCGGTCCTTCAATCGGGAAATGCTGTTATAAAGTCTCTGATAGTCTGGCAGTTCTGGTTGATGATAAATATATAGTTCGACAAGCTCACTATCCTGTCTTCGACTCCGAGGTCGCTCAGACTCGAGGAGAGCAGAGTCGAAGGATTGAGAAAAAGGGGAAAGAAAAATATCTGGATTTGAAAGGATGGGTTAAAGATAGATTTCTGAAATCAGGAGTTAAAGAAGAGAATATCTTATTGTCAAAATATTGTACCTTCTGTGGAGGCAAGATTTATCAGTCTTATAGAAGGGATAAAGAAAAAGCTGGCAGGATGGTAGCCTTTATGGGCAAGATTGTCAGATAACTGGAGTGTAAACCTTCAGGTTTACCAATTATATCTTTTTTTTAAAATTATTTAAAAGTAAAACTAAAGTTTTACACTCCTGCGAAAATTACCAGAAATAATTAAGGATTGCTCTTTTAATTTCCGATAATTTAAAAATAAGAGGATCTAAACCAAAGAAAGGAGGAGGGATGAAAAAAATAGTAATTTTGCTCGGAGTCCTGATGCTTTGTGCATCTCCAGTCTATGCTATCTCTGGAGTCGGGTTTGGGATCAGAGGAGGGTTCGTTCAGAACTATGATAATCCCGGGCTGGATGAATCTTCGCTTCCCGTGGACTTAAAAGAGATGCCGATGTTAGGCGCGCACGTGGTATTCGGTTTTATTCCGGTAATCGATTTAGAGGGCTCGGCGGAGATGGCCTGGAAGAAAAAGGAGTTTTTGCTGGTGGACACAAAGGCTGATTTTACAGTGAGGGATTTATCCCTGAACGTTACTGCCAAGTATAAAATCGACCTTATGCCGGTGATAAAGCCTTATATCGGAGCAGGTCTGGGCTGGCACTGGCTGACCTATTCTTCTTCCATAGATGAAGGACCTTCATTCGTTCTACCGGTGGATGAGAATAGACTGGGTTATCATGGAGTAGGAGGGGTTTCCCTGAAATTCCCGGCAGTGCCTTTTGAGATTTTTGCGGAATACAGATATACTCATATTATGACTGAACAGGAGGAATTCGGAACCAAGGGTTCTCATTATACTACTCTATTAGGCGGAATAACTTTCGGATTTTAAGAAAATTAAAGAAAGAATAAAGAAAGCCCCCGTATGGGGGCTTTTTATTTTGTTGGTAAAACAGACATTTCCTACGGATCCGTTTCTCGGACTTGTCTGTTCACATAGTCAGACAGGAATGTCTGACTTACCAAAGAAACCTCTCCCTCTCCATTATAAGAAAAAGAAGATGGAAAAAGGAAAAAGGAAAATTAAAACTGCGTCTAACTGAGTGACAAAATTCGTCCGGGATAAACCCGGACGCTACATTTTGTAAGCCTACTTTGACAGGCGCAGGTAGATGCCACCTATTACCAGTAAGAACAGGACATATAATGGGGTAACTATTGCGAAAAATCGATGTGGCTGCATTCCCGGATTGAGCAATTGAGCGCGGTTAATTCCATTCAAACGTAATATATAGGCTTCGAGATTGGAAATCTGTGGCTGGGTCAAAACGTTATTATCCCCAAAGCCCGGCATCCGAAGCTGCGGGTTAGGTCCGGAAGGGATTGAACCATGCTGGATAAACCGGTCAACGTTCTCGGCAAATAGTTGAGGGTCCCGGCTGGACAGTTCCTCATCAATTGGATTAAGAGGTGGCACTGTTCCATCGTCTGACCCGGGATTAGGGACTTTGTCCATGCCTTCGGATCCGTGACAGAAGGAGCACTTTCCTTTAAATAGCTCGGCTCCGCGGTCAACACTACCGATAATTTTTGCGGCTGGGCCAGGTTCTTTCTCAGTAGTAGAACCTGCTGAAGAAGAATCTATAGGGGAGACTATCTTAGATAAGCTGGCAGATGGTGTCAGTTTTCTACTGCTGGTATCATCGACTTGAATTTTGGACTTTGACCCTTTAGTACCCAGGCTCAAAAGGTAGCTAACCAGCTCATTCATCTGCTGGTCAGAAAGCGAGGTATAGGAAGGCATTATCGTATTTGGAAAATTTGCCCTGGGATTTTTAATCTGCGTGATAAGCCAATCACGGGTACGACCCTGCTGCCCTTCAAAAGACAGGTCTGGTCCAACTGTTCCACCATTATTATTAACACGATGGCAGGAAGTACAGCCAAGGGATTGGAACAGCTCAGCACCTTTAGAGTTGTTCTGCAGAGCGGAAATCTTTGAGGCTGGAGTGGAGGAGGAAGCTGGTGTCTCGGCACCAACTGCCTTACTATACAATCCCCCAATGGTTAGCAGGATTAAAATCAACCCAAGGATAAAGGCTGAAACCATGACGATTGGACGTTTAACAGGATTTCGTTCAGGCTTTCGGTCAAGAAAGGGGAGGGCTACCATCAGCAAAACCAGTAATAAAGGCATGCCAACTGAGCCGATAGGCTCAAGCTTCCCCGGAAAGAATTTAAGGGCTTCATAAAGGAACAGGAAATTCCATTCTGGTTTTGGAATATAAGAGGAGTCCAGAGGATCAGCTGGACCGTTAAAAGGTTTTGGCGCATAGACGGATAAAACGATTAGCACAAAGATAACCACAGTTCCAACGAACACATCTTTAAATACCTGGTCTGGCCAGAATTGACCTTTGAGTTCTTTTCTGGTTTTATCCCAGGGACCAGCACTCCCAAAACGGCGGAGGGCAATAAGATGTGCTCCAATCAATGTCAAAAGCGTTACTGGCAGTATTGCAGTATGGACAATGAAAAAGCGGGATAGAGTTAGTTGTCCCAGCTCATCACCCCCGCGCAATATCCGTTTGATCAGATCGCCAATTACAGGCACTGCTCCTGCAATACTGGTACCTACTTCTGCTTCCCAGTAACTCTTTTGGTCCCAGGGCAGGGGTCCACCGGTAAAACTTAAACCCATAGTGGTCAGCAGCAGCCCTATGCCGAAGAGCCAGGTCAGCTCACGGGGATTTTTGTATGCACCCCAGATGAAGACTCGCAATATATGAAGAGCTACCAATACAATCATAGCATTAGCACCCCAGTAATGCAATCCATTGATTAACCAGCCAAAAGGTACCTTGGTCCTCAAGAAACTGATGCTGTCATAAGCGTGATCAACTGCAGGAACGTAGTAGAAAAGTTGTATGATGCCTGTTGCTGCCTGTAATATGAAGACCGTCAGGATGGCACTGCCGAGGGTATAGGAGAAACTACTCCCACCGGGGATCTCCTCGTCCGTTGCCAGATGAAAAAGAGAGGAGAACGGCCATCTTTCATTCAGCCAATTCCGGATATTTGAAACCATTGAGCCTCCTAGACCGGGACTTTTTCAGGGATACCGGCTTTAAACTGTTCCCATCTGACGAATAAGATCCCGTTTTCTATCCTGCTTGACAAAGTATCGAGTGGGCGGGGTGAAGGTCCAGCCAGGACCTTTCCGCTAATCGAGAACACGCTGTTGTGGCAGGGACATTCGAAGTGTTCGTTCTGAGGATTCCAGTTATAATAACAACCGAGGTGGGGGCAGACTGGCGAATATACAGTTATCTCTGAGGAGGAATTTTTTATAACCCAAACGGAGGACACTTCGGTTTGATACAGGTAAGCATCTTCAGTCTGTGTAGAAAAGTTTAATCTTACCGGTTTGCCGTCAGGCAGGGAGTTGACTTCTGAAACTCTGGACCAGTTCTGTTTTGCTGTTTTAGCCCTTGAACTAACCAGAGCCCGGATAAATGGAAGTCCCAATACAAAACCACTCAGAAGGGGTAAAATCCCAATGGTTAGCTTGAGAAATCTACGTCGGGGGTTATCAACCTTATCAGACAATGGAGATTGAGGTTCTTCTTTCATATTGATTATCCCTTGTTTTGAATTACCATCTGAATTAACTCATTTTTATTTTCCTATATATTATCCACCTATTTTTTGAAAATCAAGTCTTTTTTTGGTTTTTATTTTAAAGATAGAAATTTTTTGTAGGATAACCCTTCAGGGCGTTTTGAAAAAGAGGTTTTTGGAGTGATGAAGCTTGCTTTTGCGATTTTCTCAATTCTGAAATTCTTTGGACCTCAACAGCTTAATTTTTTCAAAAGAACCGCACCAGCCTCGAGGTCAACATCGACAAGCTGGTACACTCAGATTTGACAAGAATATCTGACTTACCAAAGAAACCTCTTCCTCTTCATTATAAGAAAAGGAAAATGAAAAATGGAAAATAATAAAATAAAAGAAGAAATTTGATTTTGAAATAATAATATTGGTTAACCTCTCCCTATCCCTCTCCTTTCCTGCGGTGGCTACGAGCCTGCCCGCCCTTTGGGCGCCAGACGTAGTCTCCGTTTCACGGAAGAAAGGAGAGGGGATATGAGACGCAGGCGATGCGTCTCTGCATTTTTAAAGCGACCCTGATCCCGCCGATGGCGGGACAATCAGGGCCGCACTACGTATAGAAAACCAATGCGTAAAAATAAATTCAAAAAATTCCTTGAGTTTTTTTAAGGCTGAGGTTAAATTACTCCATCATTTTTTGAATAAGATATGGACAAATTAAAATTAAGGCCAGAGCTGTGCGGGGAATGTGGTGGATGTGTAGCGGTCTGCGCTTTTGAAGTACTGGAGCTTGATAGTCAGGGTTTGAAGATAAAAGAAGAGCTCTGCGTTCTATGCAATGACTGCGTCATCTTCTGCCCCTCAGGTGCGCTGGAGATGGATGATGAAAGATAGTTATGACTGCATAATAGTCGGGGCAGGTCCGGCTGGCTCGATGGCGGCTTTAGTCTTAGCTGAAAATCAACATAATGTACTTTTAATAGAAAAACATAAAGAGGCAGGTCAACCTTTATGCTGTGCCGAAGCTATCAGCCCGAAAGGGCTTTCAATTTGCGGGGAAGTCAAACCAGCCTGGATAAGTTCACCCATTCATAAAATCTTATTGAAAAGCCCCTCCGGCAAAGAATTGAAATTATCCTACCCGGATGCGGGATTAGTCCTTAATCGTAAATTGTTCGATAAAGAATTAGCTCTAAGAGCCCAGTCCTCAGGTGCGGGTTTGAAACTCAATACTCAAGCAGTTGATTTAATCCACAACCATGGAAAAATCTGTGGAATAAAGGTAAAAGAGGATGGTAAAGAGTTAGAATATCAAGCAAAGGTAATTATCGCGGCGGATGGGATTGAGTCATTAGTGGGCAGATGGGCAGGTTTAGATAACAGCCTGAAATTGAATGAGGTGGATTCTGCTTATCAATATCTTCTAAAAAGCGACAGTATAGAGGAAGATTGTACTGAATTTCATTTAGGCACAAAGTTAGCCCCGGGGGGATATGCCTGGGTCTTTCCCAAGGGGAGAAATACAGCTAATGTGGGTTTAGCCATAACCCCGGTTTCTGGAAATCCGCCCGGGGTGGAAAAGGCTAAGGAGCTTTTAGATTTTTTTGTAATGAAGAGGTTCAAAAATTTTTTAGTAGAAGAATGGATGACTGGAGGGATACCGGCTTACAGCCGCAAAAGTCAACTGGTTAAGGATAATCTTCTCTTTATAGGAGATGCAGCCAGAGTGGTTGACTCTCTTTCCGGTGCCGGGATTGCTAATGCACTTCTCTCCGGGAGGATCGCCGGGCAGGTTACTTCAGAATATCTGAAGAATAAAGAAGCCCCTCTCGCTTATTTAAAGAAATATGAAGAGGAGTTCATGAAAATAAAAGGGAGAGAGTTGAGGTTTTATTCTTTCTGCAGGAAGATATACCTTAAAATGAAAGATGAGGATTTCGAGGAGGTGATAGACTTTTTAAAACTCTATCTGGAAAAGAAAGAGTCAAACAGCCTTACTCCCTTAGAGATTTTGATGACTATTATTAAATCAAATCCTAAGCTTCTGCTTTTGATCCGGCACCTGGTTTGGTAGCTTTGTTCAAGAGCCTGGAAATTCTGGATTTTATCCGGGAAGCAGTGTTTTTAGGGATGACTTTTTTCTGGGAAGCTTTGTCCAGAAGGGAGAATGCGTTTTTGAGATTTTCAGTATCGGGTTTTGTCTCCGCCTTCTTTACCAGATTTTTTAGCTGTGACTTGATCTCCCGGTTACTTTCCCTGGCTTTTAAACTGGTTCTTAACCTTTTGATGACGTCTTTATGAACTGTAACTCTGCGCGCTGGCAAATTTCCTCCTTTGCAATTTTGAAGGGTAAATATAAAGAAAAATCTTTGTTTGTCAATTGAAAAAGATTTAGTTTTATATGTTTTGAAGATAGATTATATTCAGACAGGAAGCAGGGGTAAATCATGAATTACCCCTGCAAAATTAATTAAGAATGGTGCAGACTCAGGAAACAAAAGATAAGATAGTCAGGTCTACAGGAGTAGTCAGCTCTGCCACCTTTTTATCCAGGGTATTCGGGCTTATCCGGGAGCAGGTTTTCGCCTATCTTTTCGGGGCAGGCTTAGCCACAGATGCCTTTGTGGCGGCTTTTCGCATCCCCAATCTATTAAGGGACCTTTTAGCTGAGGGGGCGCTCTCCAGCGCTTTTATACCGGTCTTTACTGAAAAGCTAACTCTGCAGGGGAAAGAAGAAGCTTTTCGATTGATTAATTTGATGGTTAACCTGCTTTTGGTTGTTTTGTTGGTGATAATAATCTTAGGGATTATATTTTCTCCTGCTATTGTCAATTTAATAGCTCCGGGGTTTGATAAGATCGAGGGGAAGATAGAGCTGACCACCCTTTTGACGCGGATAATGTTCCCGTTTCTGCTTCTGGTCTCTTTAGCCGCGGTTTGTATGGGAATTTTAAACTCCTTAGGAAAGTTTGGAGCACCTGCTTTAGCCCCGACAATGCTGAATTTAGGGATGATCTTAGCCGGATTTCTTATCTCCCCATTTTTGAAAACACCGATCATCGGGATGGCTGTGGGAGTGCTTTTAGGCGGGGCTGGACAACTATTCATCCAGGTGCCGGTATTATTCAGATCAGGGTATAGATACAAACCGATCCTGGACTGGAAAGACCCGGGAGTAAAAAAAATCCTCTGGCTGATGACTCCAGCTATATTAGGATTAGCTTCCACCCAGGTAAATATCTTCGTCAATACTTTAATAGCTTCCCTTTTACCCCAGGGGAGCGTTTCCTATTTGAATTACAGCTTCAGATTAATGCATTTCCCCTTAGGGGTTTTCGGAGTTGCAGTTGCTACGGTTACCTTTCCGATTTTAGCTGCAAAGGCAGCACAGAAAAATTTTAAAGAACTTGTCTCCACCTGCGGCTCTTCTCTGAAACTTATCTTTTTCTTGACTTTGCCTTCAACCATCTTTTTAGCAGTTGGCGCAAAGCCAATCATCTCCCTTTTGTATCAACATGGAAAATTTATTTACACAGACACGCAAGCTACTTCTCAGGCACTGATCCTCTATGCCATCGGGCTTTTCGCCTATGCCTCGGTCCGGATTTTAGCACCGGTCTTCTATGCCTTAGGTGAAGCTAAAGTGCCGGTGATAAGCAGTGCCATTGCAGTCGGGGCTAACATCAGCTTGAACCTGGTACTTATGCACCCTCTCAGCTTTCGCGGGCTGGCTTTAGCTACTTCTATTTCGGCTGTCCTGAATATGGCAATACTTTTTAATAAACTGGATAAAAGGGTAGGACCTTTTGATAAAAAAGATTTGAGAGACAGTTTCCTGAAAATTCTTTTAGCTTCTTTTTTAATGGGTATTTTATTGCAGAGTTTTCTTTTTCTCTACCGGGTGGATTTAGATAAAGGGAGTTTAATCCAGAAACTGGTCCTGGTAGGCATTATGATTATGGTTTCTTTTTTTAGCTATCTTTTCTTTGCCAGGGCTTTGAAGATAAAGGAAGTCGAGCGAGTATTGGGAATTTTAGGATTCAAGAGGGGAAAAACTTGAAACGCAGACCAGCTCTTCTGGCACTGCTGGCTTATATTATCGGGATTCTTTTGGGGGATTACCTGAACCTGTCTACACTGATTTTACTCTTCCTTATTTTGTGTTTACTTTTTCTACTGTTCTTTTTTCGTCAGGAAAAGAAGATCTGGTTTATTCTCCTGACTCTTCTTTTGATCGTAGCCGGATTCTGGAGATACGAGTTAAAAACCAGGGACTTACCCATAAATCACATCTCTAATTTCACAAAACAATATGGCAAGGTTGAGCTGACCGGCATCATCTGTAAAGACCCGGATATAAGAGAGGATAAAACATTTTTAGAGATGGATACCAGGGAATTGTCTTTTAATCATAAGAAGATTAAAACCACCGGTAAAATCCTTTTGAAAATCAAACAGCCGACCAGCCTTTTCAATTACGGTGATTTGATTCAGCTCAAGGGTTATCTTTACTCTCCTTTCCCTCCCAAAAATCCGGGGGCTTTTGATTATAGAAAATATCTTAGCACCAGGGAAATATTTGGTTGCCTGAATTTACGGAGCGATTCTGAAGTAAAGATATTAGAGAGGGGGGAAGGTAATTTTTTTATCTCTAAGATAATTCTTCCAGTGAAATATTATATTCTTAATTTCTTTAAGAGCAGCCTGACCGGCTCTCACCAAGCAATTTTGAGCGGTTTTGTCTTAGGGGAGAGAAGAGGTATTCCACAGGAGGTCTATAAGCTTTTCACCGATACCGGCACCCTTCATCTTTTAGCCATATCCGGCTCAAACGTGGCTATAGTTGTTCTTGTCTTTTTTGGAGCTTTCAAACTTTTGAGGATACCTTACCAGGTCTCATTACTTTTAGTTTTTCTCCTGATCATAGTATTCTCTTTTGTTACCGGGAACCAGCCCTCTGTGGTTAGAGCCTCGATTATGGCCTCAATTTTCCTTATTTCACTTCTGGTCGAGCGGGAAAGGGATTTGATCAATATCTGGGCTTTGGCGGCCCTGGTAATACTTTTCGCAAATCCATCTTCTCTTTTCGATGTCGGTTTTCAATTATCTTTTGCGGCTACCCTGGGTTTGATCCTCTGGGTTCCAAAATTGGAGAAGCTTTTCCTCTCCAGACTCAAAAACCGGTTCTTAAAATATTATATAGCGCTTCCCTTTTTTGTTTCACTTTCAGCTCAGCTTTTCACCTATCCGGTTACAGCTTATTATTTTAATAAATTCTCTATTTATTCCCTTTTGGCTAATCTTTTTATCGTACCGCTCACCGGTTTAGTAGTTATGGTAGGGGCGATTTCACTTCTGATCAGCCTTTTAAGCTTGAAGCTATCTATTGTATTTACTTCTTTCAACTGGCTTTGTCTGGAGCTTATACTGAGAATTTTATCTTTTTTCTCTTCCCTTCCTTATGCAGACTTGAAAGTCTCTTCACCCTCCTATCTTTTCATTTTAACTTTTTATCTTTCTCTTTTTGCAGCTATTTTTCAAAAAAGTCTAAAAGCATTCTTGTTAATATTGTCTTTTCTGGGTTTTTTCTGGGTAGGTTTTCTTTTGATTTTTAATTCCCTGAACAACCGGTCATCCGAACTGAAAATCACCTATCTTTCAGCTTCAGGTGAGGCAGTTCTGGTAGAAGCTCCCCAGAGCAAAAAAGTATTGATAAATCTATCAGAAGACCCTCAGGAGGTGGAAGGGATTATCCTTCCTTTTCTTTATAAAAAGGGGATTAACCAGCTGGATGGGCTGATCCTTACAGATGAAAAAAGGTTAGAGGAAAAGCTCTCCGAGCTTCTAAGAGAGATAAAGGTGAAAGAGATCTGGGTGGTTGAGGATGGGAGCCCGGTTTTAAAAAAACTTTATGGAGCTAAAGTCGAAATCAGAGATTTGAAAGAGTTAAATCAGGTCTGGTCAAGAGTTAAGGTTTTCTCGATTTATCCCGATAAAAAATTTGAAAGGGGGATATTTGAACATAATCCCCCTTTGATGCTAAGTTACGGGAAATTTAAGCTGTTGCTGGCTGAAGGTTCTTTCCCGGAAAGCTTAGCCATCAAGTTAAAACCCGATATAGTAAGTTTTAATCTGCAAGGAGAAGATTCGGGCTGGATAGGTCATTACCTGAATGAAAAAAATGATTTAAAACTAATTATATCAGGCTATAAGAGGCTTAATTTTTTCAAGGCTGACCTTAAAGAGATTTTCGAGACTTCAAAGCTGGGCGCGGTGGTAATTGAGGTTAACGAAGCAAAGTATCAAATCAAAACAGCCTTGAGAGAGGAAAATTAATCGGTAAGCTTTAAGATGAGTTTAACGGGGAATCTAAATACAGTCTCTTTTCCTGATCTGTTGCAGTTGATCAGCTCCAGCAAAAAGAGCGGTATGCTCACCCTGATGCGCCAGACTCAGAGAAAAGAAATTTATTTCCAGGAAGGGAATATAGTTTATGCTACTTCCTCGAATGCTGAAGAGGAGCTCCTGGGGAATCTTCTTTTAAGGTTAGGTAAGATCTCACAGCAAGAGTTAAACGAGGTCTTGAAACTTCACCGGACTACGGGCAAAAGGATTGGCGTAACCATTGTAGAGATGGGTTTATTGAAAAAAGAGGAGTTGGTGGCCTGTTTGAAACTGCAGATCGAGGAGATCGTCTATAATCTTTTTAGCTGGAAGGAAGGTGATTTTACTTTTCAGGATGGCAAAGAGCCGGTCGAGGGACAGATAACCACCAATATGAATACGATTAATGTCATCATGGAAGGAACCAGGAAAATCGACGAGATGTTGGAGATGCAGAAAAGTCTTCCTAAAGACAATGTGGTTCTGAAAGGAAATCCTAATCCTAAAATCGGGTCCAATGCCATAAATCTTAGCCTGGGTGAATTCAAAACCCTGCTTATGGTAGACGGGGATAAAACTTATCCGGATATTTTAGCGGAAAGCCCGTTAGGTGAATACGATGCATCCAGGGCGCTGCTGAGGCTACTGGATCAGGGATTGGTTATCCCCGGCGAAAAAACCCAGACCAAAAAAGATAAAAAAAGAGAAGAAGCAGTTATAATCGAGATATTGCTTCAGGTATTCTCCACCAGCTGTTCAGTCGTGGACAAAATTCTGGTACAGAAGTTAGGTAAGGTTCAGGAAAAACTCTGGGATAAAGCTCTAAATCAAAAAAAATCCATATTTCCGGTTTTAAATCATTTAATGAAAAACGGAACCTTGATTCAATCCAGGGAATTAACAGAAGCCTATCGCAATATATCTCTGTACAAGATTCCAGAAGAGATTAGATTTCATCAGATCTTTCAGGGATTGCAGAGTTTGCTTTTAAGTTATCTGACCTTAGCCTATCATTTCGTAGGAGAAGATATCACCCGGAAGATGATTGGCGAGATTAAAAAAAGCACAGCTCCTTATTTTTTGAAGGAGATGGAGATTGTTAAAAAATTTGATATAGAGGATGATCTGTACAGAATTCTCAAACTTGCTTTAAAAGGCGAGGAGGTAGCTTAGGAGGGATGGTTGCTCAGACTTAAATCAAAATTTCATCTGGGATTAATGATCGTAGTCTTGTTTTTTTTCTCCGGAAGAGATTGTTTGGCTCAGGAGCAGAGTAAAGGGGAGGTTTCCTTTGCAGGAGCTTTGTTATCGATTTTTATCCTAACAGTGTTAGGCGGCGGAATATTTTTTGCTCTCAAAATCCATTCACTGCTTAAAGGCGGGGAACTCTCCTCCGCCTGGGTTTTATCAAGCATAGCCTTATCGATTTTATTTGTCTCCATTTTCCTGGAATTCCTGAGCAGTTTAGGGGCGATAAATAGCATTTCAGCTTTTGTTTTGCTTTTACAGTTTTTTGGCTTTATCCTACTGGTTTTTGGATTCATCCGGATAAGGAAGAAACTCGGCTGAAAACTGTCACGATATCCTACAGATCCGTTTCCCGGACCGGTAGAGTGTATTCTTTTACAGTAAAGTTATCTCTTTAAACTGTCGATAAATTTTATGGTATATCTTTTTTAGAGAGAAAAGATTATGGCAGAATTGCTTGAATTGGAAGAAAGGATAGAGAAGTGCCGAAAAATCCTTTCCGAACATCCGGACTCTCAAATATTTGCCGCTCTGGCAGAAGCTTACCGGAAAAAAGGAGAGCTGGACAAGTCGTTTGAAATTTGCCGGGGTGGACTAAAAAACCATCCAGATTATGGAGCTGGCCATCTGATTATGGCTAAGGTCAACTTTGACCGGGAGATGTATTCGGAGGCGGAAAAAGAACTTCTTTTAGCCATAAAAGCAGATGGCAGGACGCGGGTTACAGAACAGCTTCTGGCTCAGATAATGGTCAAAAAAGGTGAGTTTAGAGAGGCGAAAAGTATGGTTGAAAAACTTCTATCGACTGACAAAAAGAACCCAATCCTCAAATCGCTTCTGGAAGAAGTTCAGAAAGGTTTGAAGGAGGAAAAAAGAAGAGGCGTGGTATTCACACCTCCTGAAGCACCGGCTCGAGGAGAAGATGAGCCGGTAAAAGTCGAAAAAAATCTACCTTTTTCAGAAGTCCTTTTCTCATTAACCTCTCTGCCAAATCTTATGGCGGCACTGGTTGTAGGTGAGGATGGGTTAGTTAGAGAAAATAGATCGAAGATCGATTTAAACCAGGAAAACTCAGGTGCAGTTATCGCCGAGCTTTTCAGAGAGATAAAAGCAGGTTTGCCCAGGCTCAATTTCGGAAACCTGGAGCAGTTTTTGATAGAAGCAGAAGAGTTCAGCTTCTGGACAGTTAAATTAAAAAGAAATATTTTGTTATTGGTATGCAGGAGTGAAGCTAATTTAGGGTATTTAAAGATACGGGTTGACCAGATCTTAGAGCGACTGGCTGAAGAGTAATTTATTTAAGGACAAAAAGATGGAAAAACCTGATAAAGATAGTTTTAAAGAATATCGACAGCTTTTTATACTCTCTGCTTTTCTGGCGGTTTTCCCGCTTCTCTTTTTTCCAAAGTATTTAGAGACTGGGATCAACCCGTTTTTTCTTTTTCCGTTTGAGTTCATATGGTATATCCTGGTTTACTTTTTCCTTTTCCCTTTTCTCTCCTTTTCTCTAATCTCAGTATATTCTTTTTTCAGTCTCCTCCTAAGGATTACCATAGGTTTTGTCTTTGGGGTGCTTATTTCTTTTATGTTCTCTTATAATTTACTTCTTTCTCTGAAGCTGGGAATGTTAGCTTACCTTCCCTCGATTCTGTTTCAGATAGTTTTATTACCTTTTATTTTCAAATTCTCATTCGGGGATAAGATCTTCAAATTGGAAAGAGAAAAAAATCTTGAAAGATCAAGACCTCTGCCCGAGGTGAAAGAGGAGGTAATTCCACTTCATCCAAAAGCTGAGGTAAAGGAGAGCACTTTAGAAAATGCGTTGAGTTACCTTAAAGATTATTCCGGAGTGGAGGGAGCATTTTTAGTAGATTCCGAAGGTCTGTTGGTGGGGCAGGATTGTGAAGAAGGGTTGGATGGGGAAAAGATTGCTCCTTTAGCTTTAAGCCTGGAGGAGATAAACTCTGACATCTTAAAAAAGATAGGAGAATCCAGGGTGGATAGGATTCAGTTTTTCACATCCGGAAGGTGGATAAATTTGAACCGGGTTTTAGATTTCACCCTGGTGACTATAGCCAGCCGGAATACAGATGAATTGCTTAATATACGAATAATAAGAGCAGCTGAGATGCTTAAAAAATTCATAAAAGAAAGATATGGAAAACTCCCGGGATTGGAGGAGGGAAAAAATGTATCAGATCTTAGAGGAGCTTAATAAGACTAGCGGTATCACCGGAAGTATGCTGGTGGGAAATGATGGCATTATTATTGCCGCAGATTTAGACACCCGGTTTCAGGATGAGACAGTGGGAGCTCTGGCGGCATCAATCGTCAGCACGGTCCAGAAATCCTTAGAGAGATTAAAAACTACTGCCCTGAGACAGATGACGATTGAAGGCGAACAGGGGAAACTATTTTTCACAGATGTTGGCTTCGGGATATTAGTGGTTACAACTGAACCCAATGTGAATATCGGGTTGATACGGCTGGAAATCAAAAATACTGCAACCAAGATTAAAGAGCGGAATTTCTAAAGAATAGAGCAACATGGTCTCGATCAACTATGCTTTCAGAGAAATCTGCTGTAAGATAGTTTATTATGGACCGGGGTTGAGTGGTAAAACCACCAACCTCATTTATATACATAAAAAAGCCCCTCCCAAGACCAAAGGGGAGTTGATCTCTTTGGCTACGGATGCGGACCGAACGCTTTATTTTGATTTTCTACCTCTGGATATTGGGCCGGTGCAGGGGTTTTCGACCAAATTTCAGCTATATACGGTACCGGGTCAGGTTTATTATAATGCTACTCGTAAGTTAGTATTAAGAGGAGTTGATGGTTTAGTTTTTGTGGCTGATTCGCAAGTAGCTAAATTAGAGGAGAACATCGAAAGCATGAATAATCTGGTGGAGAACCTGGAAGAGTACGGTTACGTCTTAGAAGAGCTTCCGATGATCATGCAATATAATAAAAGAGACTTAGATGAGGTGTCAACTATTGAAGAGCTGGAGAAGGCTTTGAACCCCAGAGGACTACCTTATTATGAAGCTGTGGCGTCAACCGGTGAAGGGGTTTTCGATACCCTTAAAGGGATCAGCAATTTAGTGCTGGAGAAAGCCAGAGGAAAACCGGAGACCGAGGAAAAACCCGAACTTGTATCCGTAAAAAAGGAACAAGTTACAGTTGTTGCTCAGCCAAAACTTTTTGTTCCATCTCCAGTTGAAAGAGAAAGAATAGAAATAGAGCCAGTTTCCAGAATTATTCCGGATAGAGGAGTTTTAGAAAAAAGACCAGTAGAGAAGTATGAGCCAGTTGAGAAGGTGGAAGAAGAGGAGCCAATAAAGAAAATGGAGAAAGAAGAGGAAGTTGAGAGAATAGAGAAAGTTGAAGAAGTAGGTGAAAAAGAAGAGAAAACTTTAATCCCAGGTCAATTCGAAATTGAAAAGGAAGCCCTTGAAACTGAGAAGATTTTAGAGAAAGAAGTGCCGGAACAACCGGCTGAAGTAGCTAAAACTGAAAAAGTAAAACCTCTTTTACAGGAGAAAATTATCACTTCTCCTATGCTTAAACAAAAGAGAACTAAATCCATCTGGGGCAAATTCTGGTGGAGATGGATAAGAAAAATAGTAGATAGGAGGTAAAAATTGCAGGAGGATAGCTTGATTATCTATGAGGAGGAGATCGAGAAAATCGATCGGACTTTGATCAAGCTGATCAAAGGGGCTGAAGCTAAGTGTGCCCTCTTGGTGGATAAAGATGGACACCTGATAACCCGTCAGGGTTTTACCCATTCCTTGGATACAACTGCTCTGGCAGCTCTTCTGGCAGGAAGTTTTGCCTCTACGCGGGAAATCGCTCGACTGGTTGGTGAGCCAGAATTTTCAGTTCTTTTCCATCAAGGAAAAAGGGACCATATTCATATCACTTTGGTAGGTGAAAGATCAATACTGGTGGTTATATTCGATGATCGCACTACCATAGGTATGGTCAGACTTTATGCTAAGGAGTGTGGTGAAGAATTGGCTTCGATTTTAGAGCAGGCTCATAAAGAGAAAAAGAAAAGCGAGCCGGCAATCGATTCCGGGTTCACCGCGTCAGCTGAAGACAGACTTAATGATATTTTTAAGGATTAGAACCGATCTTAAGATTCTGATTCGGGTTAGCCTTAGCTTCACCATCTTTCAGAGAAACTGATCCGTAGGATAGGGCAGGAAGTATGTCTGTGGAATTAGGGGAAATGCTGGTCAAGGCTGGCAAGATCAGTCGGGAACAGCTCGAAAAAGCTTTAGAGCTGCAGAAAAAAGGAGAAGCCAAGTTAGGGCAGGTCCTGTTAAAGATGGGAGCTATCCAGGATGAAGAGGAGCTCTCTGAATTTATCGGGAGACAGCTTAACATAGGAGCTTTAAGGCTTTCGGATATAGAGCTTAACCCTGAGGTGGTCAAGCTTATACCTGCAGATATAGCCAGGAAATTCAATGTCATTGCGGTAAGCAAATTAGGCCGCACCTTAATTGTAGCCATCTCGGATCCCAATAATATCTATGTATTAGATGCAGTAAAATTCATCACCGGGTGTTCTATTCAGCCAGTCATCAGCCCGGAAAAAGCTATCCAGAAAGCTATCGATGCCTACTATCAGGAAAGTTCCGGTATAGACGAGATCCTCAAAGGGATGAAAGATGAGGACCTGGAGGTCATCGAAGCTTCCGAAGAGGTTCCCACAGAACAGGACCTGCGCTCAGCAGTTCAGGATAAACCGTTAGTTAAATTAGTAGATGGAATTATCTCTGATGCCATCAAAAGAGGTGCTTCAGATATTCATATCGAGAGCTACGAAAAAAGGATCAGGGTAAGATACCGACTCGACGGTAACCTGCAGGAGATGTCACCCTTACCTTTCAAATATCGACCGGCTATTGTCTCCAGGGTAAAAATTATGGCAGATTTGGATATTTCAGAGAGAAGACTGCCGCAGGATGGAAGGATCAAAGTCAAGATAGGAGACCGGGCAGTGGATATTCGTGTATCAGTTCTGCCAACTATTTTCGGAGAGAAAGTGGTTATGCGTATTCTGGATCCGAGAAGCTTGATGGTGGATCTGACTAAACTTGGATTTCCGGAAAAGGGATTAAAACAATTTGCAGAAGCGATCAAGTTACCTTACGGAATGGTTTTAGTAACCGGTCCCACGGGAAGCGGTAAAACCACCACTCTGTATTCGGCTTTAAAACAGATTAATGAACCGGATATAAATATAATGACGGCTGAAGATCCAGTTGAGTTCAATTTTGATGGGATAAATCAAGTGCAGGTAAAGAGCGAGATCGGTTTTACCTTTGCCACCTGTCTGAGGTCCTTTCTGCGTCAGGACCCGGATGTTATCATGGTGGGAGAGATAAGAGACGGGGAAACAGCCGATATAGCTATTCGAGCCGCTTTAACCGGACATTTAGTTTTCTCTACGGTGCATACGAATGATGCGGCGAGTACCATCAACCGGCTGGTAGACATAGGAGTACCCGGTTATCTGGTAGCTTCAGCAGTAAGATTAATAATGGCTCAGAGAATGGTAAGAAAGATCTGCAATTTTTGCAAAGATGAAGTTAAAGTGAAGCCGGAAGCACTTTTGAGATTAGGTGTTCCGGAGAACGAGATTAAAGATTTCAAGGTTTATCAGGGTAAGGGTTGTCAGGAATGTAATAATACCGGCTTTTCCGGCAGAACCGGTCTGTTTGAGATTATGCCCATAACCCCGGAGATTGAGAAGATGATTATGGAGGGTAAATCCAGTCAGGATATAAAGGAATATGCTGTCGCTAATGGTATGTTGACTCTGAGGATGGCGGCTATAGAGAAAATAAAAAAAGGGATTACTACTGTAGAGGAGGTTATTGCTGAGACTACGGTTTAAAGATTAAAAAAACGTGACCGTGATTCGTGTATCGTGACCACGGAGATTCAGTAGCGTCTGGGTTTATCCCAGACGTTTTTTGTAGCAGAAGGCTTTTAGCCTTCCATTTTGTTTTTGGCAAAACTTGCAATGTCCGACATTTCTATAGGACGAATAAAGGACGCACGACACGAAGGTCGGGCGTTACGATTTCTGTAGTGGTTCGATTTATCGAACCCGAAGTAAATTGACTATACCCCTAACCTCTCCTGACAGGAGACGGGAAATGGAATGAGGTGGGTGGTACCCTCAAACTCGTTTGAGGGTGTTTAAATTTATAACATCCCCAACAAGTTTGGGGATGGCACTCTGACCCAGTCGCCACCAGACGGGGGAAAAACTTGTAGGGGCAGTTTTTAAACCTGGCTCTAAAATTAAAATACCCTTTCAAACTCTCCATTCTTGAAAATATAGATGTTATCCTTAAAACTATTCCTCACAACATCAAGTTCGTCTTCTTTAAACTGTCCCAGATCATAAACCTTTACTTTGTCTTCAGGATAAAAAAGATAAATGGCTTCTTCAAAACCAGTGTGAAAGGCATAGGCTCCATTTATCCTTTGGGGGAGGTTAGCAAAATAAATTTTTGAACTCTCAGGAGCAGACGAAACTATCTTTCCCGCCTTATCCATAACCTCCTGGCAGACTTCTCCAGCTTTTCTCCACCAGCTACTTCGCTCATATAGTATTACTCCATTAAAAACAAGTATAATGACTACAACAAGATTTAAAATCCTGATTCTCTTTACTCTTTCAAAGAGATGAATGAGAAAACTTCCTAAAACAATGGAAAATCCTAAAGAAGAAAAATAAAGAAAGCGTTGACCATTTCCATTAACCGGAAGATAAGGCATAATCCCAATTATAAACAAACCCCATCCCAACTTAAAGCCAGAAATTTTCTTTCTCCTAAAATAGAGAAATGATAAAAGGAAAATCAAACTTATTATTATCAAAATCAATATCACCCAGAAATTATCTAATCTTAATTGAATTATATTATTCAAATAGGAATGCACCTGAAAACCAACTAAGTCAAAGAAAAATCTTGCCGGGAAAAGTAAGCTTATTCCAAAATAACAGATATTCTTAATTATTACCACCGGATTAAAAGTTAAAAACTTAGACATTATATTATCCGGCACAGTCAAATATCTTGTCATGGAGTATAAAATGGACAATCCTAAAAAGGGCAAAGCATACTTGAAACCTTGCTTGAGTTTAAATAAAACCTCCCCTGAAGTTTCGAAGTAAACCAATAAAAACATTACCAAGAAAATAGTAACCCCATCCTCTTTAGAAAGTAAAGCTAAAACAGATAATAAAAAGGAAATAATATAAAATCCAATCTTTTTATTCTCCAGATAGGTCCATAAAAACCAGACAGAACAGAGGTAAAAGAAAGTAACCAATAGACTGGAAATGGCAGAGATCCAGAAAAGAGCTTCTTCCTGTGCAAAACCGGAAACGAAAATCAATGCAGAGATTAACGAGAGTTGATTACGGGAGGTAAATTTCAAGAGCAGAGTATAGAAAATAAGGGCGTTTAACAAATGGAAAATTAATCCAGTGAGATGATAACCCAAAGGATTTAATGCGGAGAAAGAATAAATAAGCTGGAAGAAAAAATGGACTAAAGGTCTGAACTTAATAATCGAGTCATAATTTGATGCCAAGGATGATATCGTATTAAAACTTATTTTTTGTGAATTTTTTAGCCAGACAAAATCATCTGAATTGAAAAAGGAGAAAATGCCTGGTAAAAAGATTAAGATGCCAGCTATGGTTATAAGAAAGTAATGCAGATATCTGTTGGACTTATTCATCTTTTATAGTAGGGGCGCCTCAGGCTCTGCCCCATCTACCCTTACAACCGTTCTTCGTCCGAATTTTTCATCCAGACCCAAAATCAGGGGTCCGTAGGATTGGCTTCCTCACCAACGAAGATATGTTTGTTGCTCAGGAGACCAGCAAACAGCAAACCATTGCAATCATTTTAATATATAGAGGTCTGAAGACCACCGCTACATATTTTTAAAAATTCTTGACTTTTTTAGTTTGGTATATATAATGTTTATTTTTAAGATATGCCAGTTAAAAGGATCGAAATGGAAAAGAAAGAGGAGTATTACTCTTATCTAAGGCAGGCAGGGATTTATACGGTTATCCCTATAATCTTAGCTGCCGGACCAATAATCGGACTTCTCATAGGCAAATTCTTGGATAGAAAACTTCATACTGAGCCTTATTTAATGATTTTATTTTTGATATTCGGTTGTATCGCTTCAGGCAAGGAGGTCTACAACCTAACTAAAAAGGCTATGAAGGAAATGGATAAAGATCACAATTTGAAAAATTGAGATTATGGGTATAGAATTTATATACAGGATAATCCGAACTTCTTTGATAGTCTCCGCCCTATCCTTTTTCTTTGTCGGGGTATATTATAGTTTTCCCTTTGGTTTGGGTCTGTTCCTGGGAACGGTCTGGGGTTGTCTGAACCTTTTTTTCATTACTCAACTCGTAACTGAGGCGTTTAGTTTAAAAAAACCAAACAAAAGCAAACTGGTCCTGATCCTGTTAGTCAAATTTCCCTTGCTTTATTTCACCGGTTATATACTCCTCTGGCTTAAATATTTCCCTGTAGAAAGCCTACTTATCGGATTTACCTTGATCT
>Ga0299912_10001181_pt1 | contig 21103 bp, 15 predicted proteins | sample RVTome_2_FD_207667 | JGI IMG/M metagenome (GOLD analysis project Ga0299912, IMG submission 207667) | Soil microbial communities from uranium-contaminated site in the Upper Colorado River Basin, Wyoming, United States - RVT95D214 (version 2) ... | reverse complement strand
TCTGCCAAAGTAGTCGAGTTCTCTGTATGTCTGTTCAGAGAGGCAGATCCATCCGGCCTACCCTCTGCGTTTGTCCCCAATAGTGTCAATTCTGCTTGGGTGTATCCTCGTACTCAATCGTTTTCCATCGATTTCCTCTGATTATGGCATAGTGAAACCACACCTAAAACTGGAAACTCACAAAAGTTTGGGAAGAGTGATATCAGGGCCGGCTTTCAGCTAATCTCACATTGCAGCAAAAAAATTCCGTGTTTCGTGAGGTCGACCCCGTTGGTTTACCTAACTCCTTTAATCAATAACATTTTACGTTCCTGATCCAAGCCAAGAATTGTTTAACAAAGCGCGGCAGCTTCAGTCAGTTAATAGGCAAAATGTGAGGTAATGGCTTGCTTGTCTTGAAAAAATCTGGCAATGTTCCATTCACCGGAATCAGCGAACGGAATAAACTCCATTATAAATGGCTTGCTCAAGGTCGCCTTCAACTTGGCCCGGCGCACTCGGTTACGCATCAAGAGAGGATACTGAATATCGGCGCGACGTCAATGCTTATTTTATAGGACGAAGAGACACTTCATTCACGAATATTAATTTCCTATCACGGTTGGCCACGTAGTAACGGAGAATGTATGCGATATCGGGCCCGACTCGTTCGTCGAAGATTTTCTTGCCATTGAACATCACTACCACATTCTTATTCAGGTCAATCATATCGGGATTAATCAGGATCCGAAACGCCCCTACACGTGAGCCCTGGATGTCAAAACGATTATCCTTGTATGTGGCTATTGCAACCGCTGAGGGTAATTCTCTTTTAAATAGGAGGTAGTTTCGAGGAGGGGGAATCCTGCTGACCATCACGAGTTCATTAATGCTCCTTTTGATACGGATTGCCACTCGATCGCCATGCTTGAGAGAAAGATCGAATTTATTCAAATCATCGAGGATTGAGATGTTTTGATCGTTGGCCCGAATAATGATGTCCCCGTTCTGTAGGTGTAGCCTTTTTTCTGCAAAACTGCCATCGACTACGCCTGCGACCATGACTCCATAGCCGGAGAACGTGTCTGCGGGCACAATTCCCAAAGTGATCGAGCTATCCACTAAGGCGATATTGTAATCAACATACCACGGTGCCGGCTCGTCGACTGTGACCTCATCAATCGCCAGCCATCTGCACACACCGAAACCCTTCACTGCCGTTTCCCAGATGATCGTATCGGGCAATGAATTCCGGGGATGTTGTTCCAGGTAATCGAAAATAGCCGGATATTGGATCTGGGCTGCGCTGGAGATGTGCTCGCCCTGCAGCCTATGGTATAAAATATTAGCGCCTGCTTTCTCGGCCATAGCTATCGCCCGCTCCATTTGAGATGTTGGATAGTACCGGTCGCGGTCGGCGGACGTGACATAGATATATGTGTTGGCCATATTGGTGGCGTAAGTCGAAAAACCGCCATCTTCGCTGCCGACTCCCATAGAGCCGTTTAAGGACACGAATGCCGCGAAATCGGTTGGCATCGTCATGGCGAAGAGGAATCCCGCGGAGCCGCCGTCTGAAAAGCCACCCAGGTACACACGGTTATCATCGATGTTGAAGTTGGTCTTCACCCTACGCACGAGTGCCTTTATGTTGGTCATGCCGACATTGTCCCACCAGGAGGCGCCGGCCTGCCCCATCGGGAATAGCACGAACCAGCCGCGTTTTTCGGCCAGCGTCACATACTCGGTTTTCTCGGCCCATCCTTTGGGATCGGGCATGATGTATGGGCAAGAGACACTATCGTGAAGCACAATAAGAATAGGCGTAGGTATTTTTGGGTCATACGATGATGGGATATAAAACACCCATGGCCGCGATTCGCTGTCGCTGCATGGGTTGTATCTTCTGATGGCTAGGCCTTTAGCGGTGTCGGGGAATGGAACCGATTCGATCTTGGCTATAACGTCCTGCCATGCGGGCCTGGCCGTGGCTATGCCAGTGATCAGGAGCTCCTGCTCTGGCCCCTGTGGGGTTTGGATCAGGGAATCAAATTGCGCTAGCCAGATTTGGCCGGAGGCAACGACGACTGAAAACAGTACGCATGCATCGGTAATCAGCAGTCTGAGAATAAAATTCCTCGCTTTTAGATTCGCCATTAGCTACCGTCGGATTATAGACCCTATGTCGGGCGCTGTAAATAATAAATAATGCGGCCAACGCCTTCAGTTTGGCGTCGGGTGCCCTGACTGATCTGACAAGAGAAGACTTCAAGAGCTTGGTTAGAGCGAGGTCGGGGCCGCTTGATTAGTCGGCATTCTCGATCACCCAGTTGCGGAACGCGTCTCGTACAGCCCGCCATAGACTTTGGAAGCCCTCGCAAATGCGAGGGCTTTATCAATTACGCCAAATCGTTAGGACGCAGACGCAAGTTTTTTCCCGATGTGATCGTAGACTTCCTTCAGTTCCTTCTTTGGGCTAAACTCTACGAAGGAAGTATCCTCCTCTACCCAAACTGTATGCCCGGCGGGCCAATAGAACATTTCGCCGGCTTGACATACTTCCTCTTCGCCGTCATTATAGCGAACATGAATGGCTCCATCGAGGATATAGCCCCAATGTGGACATTGGCATTTGTCATTCGGCAGTCCCGCAAGCAGGGGTGTGGCATCTGCACCCGCCGTTAGCTTGACAAACGCTACAGCCATACTATCCCATTCAGCAACACGAAATGTTGCGACGCGCAATTCCAGGGCAATTGGTATTTCTTCTTTACGCAATTTCAGAGCATCGTCTCCTTTTTAGTTGGCTTTTGGTGCCTAATTGCAGCCAGCTGCTCCCGCATGCCAATGATTCTCAGCCAACAGGTAAGGATCAATGACTTTCTGGAGAACACCCCGACCATAATGGATTAAACGCGTCGATGCTCACATTCGTTCCGATTAAGTGAAAGAGGAGCCAAGGGAAGGGATCGAGAACAATTGCTTATCTGGATGACTGATGGAGAAAGATGCCGTTTTAGCAGGTTATATATCGCTGGTTACTATGGCAGTTCTATGATCTTCCAACGGCTTCCACTCATGGTTGAATAGCAAGCCCGGACCCTAAAATCGAAGCTCACCAAAGTTCGGGGAGAGTGAGGCCGATCCCGTAAGTTTTGTATCTGAATGTCACACAACGAGTCATCGACACAGATTAAGTCACGCTGGACAGAACTTTGTTATCAATGCTTATATTTTATTTATGATGGCAGATATTTATGCATGTCCAGATGACCTAATGTAAATAAACTGGCCGATTTTTCATTGACATATTAGCGGTTATTTGGGAGATTATAAAAAAACGTGATAGTGGGGCTTCTGCCTTATGAAGCTTATTGATAAATAAGGGAATAAAATAGAATGAGCATTGGCATTAATATTTTACAGGCTATTGGGAACACTTCTCTGGTGCAATTGCGGAATGTTGTTCCTGCCGATTATGCAAGAGTTTTCGTGAAACTTGAATGGGAAAATCCGACCGGCAGCATGAAAGACCGGATGGCGCAAGCGATGATTTCAAGGGCTGAGGAAGATGGCCGGTTGAGCCCCGGGGATACCATTGTTGAGTACACAGGCGGCAGCACAGGCATTTCACTCGCCTTGATTTGTGTGGCGAAAGGGTACCGTCTTCATATCGTTTCCTCTGATGCATTCAGTCAGGATAAATTGAAACAAATGTCGGCTTTCGGTGCGGAACTTACACTCGTACCCAGTGAAGGAGGCCTTACCACAAAAAAATTGATTCTGGATATGATTGAAGCCGCCAGGGAAATTAGTCAAAGACCGCATACCTACTGGACCGACCAACTCAACAATATTGATAGTATTTCAGGGTATTACCCATTGGCTGAGGAAATCTGGAACCAAACAAGCAGGAAACTTGATGCCTTTGTTCAATGTGTCGGCACCGCCGCTTCATCGCGAGGCGTGGCAACCGTGTTAAAGCGTTACAATCCCAGGCTTAAGATAATAGCAGTAGAACCGAGCGAATCAGCAGTATTATCGGGAGGTCAGGCCGGACCTCACAAAATTGAAGGGGTGGGTATAGGCTATACTCCACCGCTCTGGGATCCAAGTCTGGTAGATGAAATCATTGCGGTTAGTACAGATGACGCGAAAGCAATGGCCAGGCGCCTGGCTCGGGAAGAGGGTCTTTTTGCGGGAACGTCCTCGGGAGCAAATGTCGTCGCAGCAATTCGAGTTGCGGAGAGATTAGGACCGGATGCAAAAATAGCAACGTTGATGGTGGATTCCGGTCTAAAATACCTCAGCACAGACGTTTACAGAAAATAGGGAATTGACCTCGACCATAGATTGACTTTTGCAAATGAATTTCTGATGACGCTTTTTACATACACCCCTTTATGACATTTTTTCTGAAGAATTGGCCAAAACAATAGTTTAATTACCGTCAAAAACCGTCCGTTTTAATTAATATTGATAAGGTGGCCTCTCGGGAGATGGCCGCGTCCAGCCATAAGTTTACCGTTCCGGAGACAACCCGCAGGTGGAAGGTTCCGACGGCCTTTCCGACGCGGGCAGGATCTAAGTTGTTGTCGGGGGCAGGACAAAACTCGAATGCCGTGTTAATTTTAGCAGCACCGGGACAACGATAATCTTCGTTAGCTGAACCGTGGCCCCAGATTAAAAATCATTAATCAACTATTTTCCAACGACTTCCATTGACAATAGCATAGTGTATTTGTAGGCCATTGTATTATAATGACTTTTTTCGCATCAAGATTCTTTCAGAGTCGTCAAAACGACTCTATGCGGTCGTCAGATGCGGAAAATTAGAACGAGGTTGCGAACTCAAAAACTATCCCTTTGATCGAATAAGCAATTGTCCTAAAGATACTGACGCACACTTCATATACCAAAATATTGACAATAAAGTACATATTAATTATCTTAAGCACGACTGATGAAGTAGGAGGATTCGCTATGGCTAAATTGCTATATTTTAAATGCCTGATATTAATGGCGGTATTGATTGCCGTCGCTACGACAAGCGCTCAGAATATTGAGTACGTTAATTCCATGTACTGGACGGGAGTTTATGATGTCAAAGTCCGCGGAGATTATGCCTACTGCTGTTTTGACCCCGGATTGGTTATTTTCGATATCTTAGATATCGAGCATCCGGCTTTTGTAAGCAGATTGAATATCATTGGCGAAAATTTCCATATCGAAATTTTCAATGACTATGCTTATATCTTCGGCAATCACGATAAACTGAGGATTATCAATATTAGCGACGTAGATGAGCCCTGGCTTGCAGGTGAAATCCCTATAGACGCTGAAATTGATAATATCTGGGTAGATGGTCAGCGCGTCTATGCCGCCGCCGGGATTATGGGAATGGTAATAATTGATATCTCAGATCCTGCCTCGCCGGAGATTATTACCACCTTCAATACCGATGGCGATACCAAGGCGGTCGTTGTCAGAGATACCGTCGCTTTTGTAGCGGAAAGACATATTTATCCTTCATCGTACTCATTTCAGATTGTCAACATTGCCGATATACAAAATCCGGTAACCATAGGCCATCGGACCCAGGATTTGGGCTGGAATAAGGATTTGCTGGTTGAGGGCAACTATGCGTATCTGGCGAATTCTTATCGAGGCTTCATAATTATCGACATTTCCGATCTGACTCAGCCATGGATAATAGCGCAGCTGGAAGATACTACCTATCCCTGGAATCTGGCCAAATCAGGGGATTTTATTTTTATGGATTACGGCTTTGATTCTTTGCAGGTGTTTGATGTATCCAATCCCCAATCCCCTGAATTGCTTGCCGAATATGAGCTAAGCATGCAGGCCAGGGATTTCGATATCTCGGGTGACTACCTGTATATTGCCAGCTCCTATAGTGGCTTATCCATATTGAATATATCAGATATTTATAATATCTCTCAAATTTCCGAGCATAATACCCCCGGCGCAACCAGTCTGGTATTTAACGTTGGCGGTTATCTTTACCTCCACGAAGCGGGCTTTGGCTTACGTATCCATGATCTATCAAATCCGGCCAATCCAAATCGCGTATATAACTACGAAAATGCTTATTGTTCGGATTACGATCTGACTGACGAGTATTTGTATACGTTGGACGGCAACGGCTTAGAGCTTATTGACGTGACAGACCCGTCCAGCCCAGCGCAAATCTTTCGCTATCATCTCGAAAACAGTTTTGAAGATGTCTGTGTCAAAGGACCCTATATTTATTTTACCTCCTTTAATGAAGGAGTTTTTGTCTACGAGGGGACTGAGCAGGATAGCCTGGAATATATAAGGGGCTATGCAAACAGCAGTTTTTCTTTCGATGTTGAGATCGAAAATAATATCGGCTACTTTTCTCAGGATTTTGCCCTGCAAATTTATGATTTAACCGATCCGGAGGATTCTGTACTGCTGAGCAGCATAATGCCCGCCAGCGGCGCCGGCCTGCTTTATGTCCATAATGGTTTTGTTTATACGCAGCTCGAGGATGGTCAGCGTAGTAGCGACGTTTCCATAATCGACGCCGTCGATCCGGCCAATCCCGAGCCGGCTGGCTTTTTAACTTTGCCTGGACCCGTTTCTGATATTTGTTTCTATAACGAGCTGGGTTATTTTTCGGTGTACCCGAACGAGCTCCATATTTATGATCTGTCGAATCCCTATAATCCTATCTTTTTATGTTCGTGTTCGACGTCCGGTTTTATTCGAGAGGCTCAGCCAATAGGCGATTATATCTATGTTGCTGATAATAGCTCACTAATTATTCTGCGTTATACACCGACCGGTTTAGATGAAATTGTCAAAATCCCGATCGATTTTGCCCTCTCGGCCAACTTCCCCAATCCGTTTAACGCGCAAACGCAAATCAGCTTTAACCTGCCGCAATCCTCGGCAGTCAATATCGACATTTTCGATCTTGGCGGTCGCAAGGTGGCGAATCTGCTTAATCGACAACTGCTGACAGGTCCGCATAGTGTTATCTGGGATGCTAAAGTTTTTGCCTCCGGCATTTATTTCTACCGCTTGCAAGCCGGCGAATTCCAGGGTTCGCGCAAGATGATGTTGGTTAAATAGCATGATAAGCATTTATATTCCGGCTATATCGTTTCAGAATTTATCGGACTGATTTGGAGTAAATGCTGAAGGATGGCTTAATATTGCATGAGATATCGAAAGACAATTTAGAAGTCCTGTGTTCCGTTAAGTCAGTCCCGTAGATTATAAGTTCCCGAACGATGATCAATTTCAGAAACATTCTATAAGATCATATCCACGCTTTGTCGGCCCTGGTTTAGATTACGCTTCACTGCCAGTCAGTCCTTTCCATATCAAGGCGGCAAAAATGGCGCCGAGAATCGGGGCAACGATGAATAGCCACAGCTGTGACAATGCCGCTGAACCAATCAGCAATGCGGGTCCAAGACTACGGGCGGGGTTAACTGATGTTCCTGTAATGGGAATGCCAGTCAAATGAATCAAAACCAATGAGAATCCGATCGCCAGGCCCGCGAACCCCTGCGGCGCGTGCTTGTGAGTACTGCCGAAGATTACCATGAGGAAAAGAAAAGTCAGAATAAATTCCGCAACAAAACAGGCCAGGAGGGAATATTGGTCGGGTGAATGAATCCCATAACCATTCTGACCGAGACCATTGATATTAATTGCATAGCCCAGTTTGCCCGATGCTATTAACAAGAGCACGGCTGCGCCGATAATGGCGCCGATGCATTGAGCAATAATATAGCCCACGCTATCCCTGGCGCTGATTTTTCCAACGGTTAGCATCCCGATAGTTATGGCCGGATTGATGTGACATCCTGAAATCGGACCGATTGCGTATACCATGACCAGCACTGTCAGTCCAAATGCAAATGCAATTCCCGCGAATCCAATATGCGAGCCGGCAATAACTGCCGAACCGCAGCCGATTAACACCAGCGCGAAAGTCCCGATCAGTTCCGCAACATACTTTTTCATTTTTGACCTCCATTTCACAACGCATCGGGGAAGATATTCATCTCGGACACCGCTACAATGAGTTTTGAAAAATCCAAGTGTCGTAGCTCGAGCCTGTAAATTTCCATACTACATAAAATCGATAAACACAAGCGGGAATCCAGCATTTGTCGAACGGTGGCAAACTGGCAGTCACATAAACCCGCGCCTTGGAATACTTACATCATAATGCCATTCTTTCAAAAATGGTCCCTGTGGATGATGGCGAGGATTACACGTCCTCGAGCAGTACTTTTTTAGAGATTGAACCGGACGACTTCAATGAGACGAAGAAATGCTGCCATTAAAGTAATTCCATAATCTTCCAACGGGCTGCTCCAATCCTTGTCATAGCCAATTCTAAATTCGTAATATCATTTCTAAAGTCTGGGGAGAGCGAGGTCGGGGCCGTTTTTAATCTCAGAGCTGGAACCGCAATTCAAACGCTCCCGCTTCAGCACTAATTAGGAAGTTATTTGATGCTTAACGCGATCTTAAAAGATCTGTGTTTCGTGAGGTCGACCCCGCTACGATCATTACTTATTGTATGTCAAAATGTTACACAAACACCTGACAACAAATACTCAAGACCCTGTCCACTTAGATAAAATCTGCTTTCGGCATTCGTGCAAACAAGATCTCAACTGTTATCGGCTGTCATATGCTTCAGCTATTGCGGTCCCTCTTCGAATTGCCTAAATTTATGTCCGTGATCACGGGGCTTTATCGATCGGGCGTATTTTCGCTATTGAGAAGTGTTGTAGTAAAGAACTCATGTGATTTCAGGTAATGATCGTTGAGTATCCTGGAAAGCGAAGCCGATGGGTGTTTAAACACAATTCGTAAGACAGGCTATCGTGGCGGTATAGTGAAAGATGGCTATGGGTCTTTAGCTAATCCCGTGGGAGTGTGAACAGCACCGATGCGAGTTGAGATAGGGCGCGGTCAGCCATATCCGAATCAAGAGCAGAGGCATGGATATTGAAGCATTTTCAAAATCGACGTTAGGCAAACTATTCATCAGAACGCTGGGAATCGGGATGGAGAGTCGATTTCGATACCGATTCTTCAGCCCGATGAAAATTCTTGCCGGTTCCGACATTCAGCCTGGAGATGTTGTTTTGGAGGTGGGAAGCGGCACAGGATATTTCACATTGCCGGTGGCCCAGTTGATTAGTGACCAGGGATACTTGGTGGCGATGGACATATTATCAGAATCAGTTGAATTAGTTTCGCGGAAAGTGCAGGCAGCCAACCTAAAAAATGTCCGGGTCATCAAAGGTGATGCAATGAATACCGGTCTGGATACCGAGAGCTTTCACGTCGTGTTGTTATTTGGAGTGATTCCTGCGCCCATGCTCCCCTTATCCCGGCTTTTGCCCGAAATGCACCGCGTACTCAAGCCCGAAGGGAGCTTGGTGGTGTGGCCACCGGTTCCTGGCTGGTTACCCAAGTCGATTCTCCGTTCCGGATTATTTACGTTTACCGGAAAACGAAATGGCGTGAATAATTTCAGGCGGTGTTAGGGAATGAGAGACGATCCATTTCACATCGTTTTTTACATATCTCCTGGCTCCTGATATGCCCTTTCCGATAAGCTGTTCACACCTGGACTCTCGTATCATCTTCCAGCGCCTTCCGTTAATGCTCGTATGGTGAAACTCGACCGGCGACCGAAAGCTAACGGAAGTTTGCGGAGAGTGAGGTCGGGGGCGCCATGTATGCGAGTTTGCTGCCATAGCCGTTTTTTTCTTTTGACAAGTTGCTCACCCGAATATATATGTTATTTTCTGAGATCTGACATCTTTGGAAAGCTATCTAAGAAATTTAAGGATCCCTTTGTTTGATGGGGTCCCCCAGGAGGCGATGCCCTTGACAAAGGTCGAAGCAAGCGTTGATATCCGGGCGCCGCTGGCTGAAGTTTTTGCATATGCATCGGATTGGCGCAGATGGGAGGATTGGTGGGATGGCGTGTCCGATTTCAAGCCGACTACCGGACTCACGCGAGGTAATGGTACCCGCTATGCATACAAGGCCTGGATAGCGGGCATAACACTTAATCTGGAAACGGAAATTCACGATTTTGTTGAAAATGTCGGTTGGACGGGGGTCGTGATCAAGGGTCCACCGCATAGAACCCGGTGGGTATTTGAAGGGCATGATAACCAAACGCGACTGACCTATATATTGGAATACACACTGCCCATACCGGTGCTGGGCCCATTACTGGACTCTTTACTCATGAGACCAGGGTGGCGTCGACGTCTGGAGAAATCCCTCCAGAATCTCAGAATCTTCTTCGAAAGGCAGAAGGCCAAATTCTAGGATGGCTAAATGAAAGCGGCGATCTATCCAGAGCCATGATTTTCGGAGTCGTCGTCATTGGCATAAGGAAAACGTTTTCTTTATGTGGATTATTCGAGGATTTTTCTATGTTGAAGGAGGTTTGAAAACCAGATGAAACCACAATATTTTTTTCTATCGGCTGTCATGGCAGCTTTGCTAATCATCATTGGCTGTAGCCCTACCGGCGTACCGCAAACAGAGAAAAACAGACAGCATTTCATTCAGGGTGTAGAGGCAATAAATGCAAGAAACTGGGATGCTTTGGATACTTCGGTCGCTCAAAATTATGTCCGCCATTGCCAGGCAACGCCTGACGTCGCGGTAAATAGTCTGGAGGATTTTAAAGCATATTTGAAACAGGATGCGGCTACGTTTCCTGATTCACGCATTACAATCAAACATATTGTTGCGGAAGGCGATCAGGTAGCTTTCTACTGCACTTATGTGGGTACACAGCAAGGGCCGATGGGGCCGTTGCCGGCAACGAACAAACAGATGTCACTCGACTTCGCTGGCGTTCATCGCATCGAAAATGGCAAGCTGGCGGAGACATGGTTGACATGGGATAACATGGCCGCACTAACTCAGCTTGGGCATTTTCCACCGACTGAACAGCAGTCAAGGTAGATGTACGTCCGAAACAATTTCTCCCGTCCCGCCTCGATTGTCTGATTAGCCGTACTTAATTGTCTTCCATCGCCTTCCGTTAATGTTCGTATGGTGAAACTCGACCGGCGACCGAAAGCTAACGGAAGTTTGGGGAGAGTGAGGTCGGGGGGCGCCTTTGATCTCAGAGCTGGAACCGCAATTCAAACGCTCCCGCTTCAGCACTAATTAGGAAGTTGTTAGATGCTAAACGCGGTCTTAAAAGTACTGTGTATCCTGAAGTTGGCCCCGCTTTCATTAGTCCAGAGTAATTCATCATGGTGCGGCGGCCTCGCAAGACTTGGATTTTGCTCACAACTTGCGTATGGCGGTTGGCTGCTTTTAGGATTAACATGCTCATCAAATATAGCCCTCAAATATACCCGTTGACAATAAATTTATATCTCGTATCTTAAGACTACCACATTGGTTCCGCATCTAGGTTGGTATGCCAATATAATCTTAATATTGTAGTCCGGCCCCGCCGGATTGATCGCTTATCATTTGGCTCTGGAGGAGCTTATGAGATGCGTCTTCTTTTTTCTGATTGCCGCAGTCATTTTTCTCCCGGCCAATATAACAAATGCCCAGGATTCGCTATTTGCGCCAGCCGTCAACTACGAGGTGGGCAGCAAACCGTATTCAGTCTTTGCCGCTGACCTTGATGGCGACAACGACCTGGCGGTGGCAAATGAATATTCCAATAACGTCTCCATATTGTTTAACCTGGCCGCACAAACAGATATCGAACGCGAGCCCGCGGGATTGCCTGCAAAACATCGGCTTGCTCAAAACTACCCTAACCCTTTCAAAGTCGAGACGAAAAGAATGACTCTGATGAAGTAAAGTAAGAACAATAGGTCGTGATTGAAAAATAATAACCCCGGAGGTTCCATATGATCAGATGTTACTATTTAGCAGCCTTACTTTCGTTGGTTCTGCTTGCGGCGCCTTTGTATGCAGGCAATGAAAGAGCGGACGAGAGCGTTGTCAGTCAGAAAGTTGTTTCTGGAAGCGTGGCCCCGGATAATCCGGTTCTTACCAGCGGGGACTGTTCGGATTATATCGATCTCTCCGACCAACCGCTCCCCATCTCGCGATGGGGTAATACTTCTGGAGCTACAAGCGATTATGGACCTTACCCCTCCCGACCCGCTTGTTGGCCGGGCCCTTTTAACCAGAATGCGGGAGCCGGTCCGGATGTTACATTCAAATGGACGGTACCTATCGACAGCACGTACACCATTTCTCTGCTGGCAAGCGCTTACGACTCCGGGTTGGAGATCTACTCTTTCACCTGCCCTATCGAACCCGTTTACCCCGCGGATTTTATCTGCGGTAACGATGATTATGATTATATGCAGTCCCAGCTCACACTCGATTTGGTCCAGGGCCAATCGCTGCTGATCGTCGTCGATGGTTATGGGCAGAGCTCAGGCGTCTTCCAACTTGAGATATTTTACGCCCCCCCTGAAGATTCGCTATTTGCGCCGGCCGTCAATTACGGGGCGGGGAGCACACCTTATTCAGTCTTTGCCGCTGACCTTGATGGCGATAGCGCCAAAGACCTGGCGGTGGCAAATGGGGATTGCGACAGCGTCTCAATTTTGATAAACAACGGCAATGGGACATTTCAGACACCGGTCAATTACGGGGCGAGTGACGGTCCTTATTCAGTCTTTGCCATTGACCTTGATCGCGATGAGGACAACGATCTGGCAATAGCAAATTGGTTTTCCAACGACGTTTCGATTTTGAAGAATAACGGCGACGGGATATTTCAAACGGCGGTAAATTACCCGGCGGACAGCGGTGCCGTCTCAGTCTTTGCCGCTGACCTTGATAACGATGGCAACAACGACCTGGCGGTAGCAAATTGGGGTTCCGACAGTGTCTCAATTTTGATGAACAACGGCGACGCGACATTTCAAACCGTGGTTAATTACGCGGTGGAAAGCGGTGCCTTCTCAGTCTTTGCCGCCGACCTTGATGGCGATGACTACAACGACCTGGCGGTGGCAAATTACTGGTCTCTGAATGTCTCAATTTTGATAAACTACGGCAATGGGACATTTCAAGACGCGGTTAATTACGGGGTGGGCAGCGGTGCCGGCTCAGTCTTTGCCGCTGATCTTGATGGCGATGACCACAACGACCTGGCGGTGGCAAATGAATATCCCAACAATGTCTCAATTTTGAGGAACAATGGCGACGGGACATTTCAGGATTCGCTTAATTACGGGGTGGGCATCCATCCCTGGTCAGTCTTTGCCGCTGATCTTGATGACGATGACGACAACGATCTGGCGGTGGCAAATAATATATCCCACAACGTCTCAATTTTGTTGAACAATGGCGATGGGACATTTCAAGCGGCAGATAATTATTGGGCGGGCGGCTATTCCAGTTCAGTCTTTGCCGCTGACCTTGATAACGATGGCGACAACGACCTGGCGGTGACAAATGCAAATTCCAACGACGTCTCAATTTTAATTAATCGCACCTCGGAAACTGGTATCGATAACTTCAATAATTCGACAATGTCATATTCCATTTCGCTTTCGCAAAACTACCCCAACCCCTTCAACGCGCAGACCACAATTCAATACTCTCTGCCGGAGCAATCGAATGTCACAATCGACATCTTTGATCTCCTCGGCCGCAAGATAGAAACGCTGGCAGAGGGGATAAAACCTGCGGGAAACCAACAGGCGATATGGGACGCCAGTGGGCAAGCGTCGGGGATTTATTTTTACAGAATCAAGGCTGAGGACAAAGCCGAGACGAAAAAGATGGTGCTGCTAAAGTAAATCTATTTTCTTCCATCGACTTCCGCCGATTCGAGCATAGGGTAATCGGATCCAAAATTCGAAGATTGCGGAAGTCTGTAGGGGGCGAAGGCGAACTCGCTGCTGATTTCAAAGCTTTAATTCCAGCATGGAAGCTCGCGGTTCTTGACTGATATGGGGCCGCGAAAGAAATCCAAGAAAAAACGGCATTGACTCGAACGTGGATATCATATTAGATTATCATCGAGTATTGATGGACCATCTAATCCAATTTACCCGGAAGATGGTTCTGCAGAAATTTTAGCTTCATAGAGGTAAATATGATAAATAGAAATATCCTGGCGATTCGTCTGGCAATCGCGCTCATCGCCTTAATCTTGTTGACAGCTCCTGGCAGCAGCCAGCCGTTGTTCTCACCCTCGGCAGTTGAATTGCCTTTGCGCAAGCTTAATTCGGCCAAAGTAGCTGATTTTAACGAGGATGGTCAACCTGATATCGTGGCGCTGCGCGATGATGGTTACGCCACCGACGTGTCCGTTCTTTTGATGCAGGTTAATGGCTGGTATACGACCGTTGAGATCACCGATGAACCGGATGGCTATTCAATTTGGACAGGCGATTTTAATGCGGATAATCACGCCGATATATTGATCAATGAACACGACAGTTTAATATATATCATATTCGGCAATGGCAACGGCACGTTCGATCCTCCTGAAACTACTTATGTGCAGCAATGGGGAGTAGATACGACGCCAATAGTTGGGGCTGTGGCTGATATCGACCTGCGGAACGGTGACGATCTCATATTCGGCGATGATGATAACTGTATTGTCCTCCAAAATGACGGCGCCGGCAATTTCTCGCCACTCCAGGAATTTGACCAAATAAACATTTTCGAAGGATTCGCCGCGATGGGCGATCTCAATGGCGATAGTTATCCGGATTTTGTGCTGCCGTTGATAGTCGGCGACCCCAATCCCGATAATGTCAGGGTTTATCTCAACGATGGAACAGGGCAATTTACGCCGGGCCAGAGCTCAGTGGTTGGCAAAATGCCTGCCGACATTGATGTCGCTGATATGGATAATGATGATATTCTTGACATCGTCGTTGCCCTTATTGCCCCTGATGACGATTACCCCGCTACCTTAACCTGGCTTAAGGGCTATGGCGATGGCACTTTCGACATAGCAAATGTAATCCCGTTCGCCGAAACAACCGCGACCATTCATCCATTTGATGCCAATAATGACGGCAATATCGATCTGGCTGTAACCGACAATATGTTTGCCAGGAAATTAGGCGTCATGCCTGGCGACGGCGCGGGCAATTTCCAGCCTCCCGCATGGTTGCCACTGCCCGGTTTTGTCTTCCTCAACAATTTTGATGATATGGCCGCAGCGGATTTCAACGGCGACGGCTACGAAGATCTATTCGTACCGCACCAGAGTGACGAACTTGGCGGGCTTGATATTTTTTATGGCGGGGGCGATAGCGTGCTGCAGTTCGCTCCCCGGTATGGCGTCCATTCCCATCCCTATTCGGCCGCCGTGGGCGATTTCAATAATGATCAAGCTGATGATATAGCTGTCGCGTGCGGGACCAGCCAGGTAATTACGGTCCTATTAAATGACGGCGCAGGCAGTCTCGATGCCGATTCCATAAACGTGCCGCTGCCGGGGCAGCCAAAAGATCTGCGGACCGGCGACCTCAATAATGATGACAACCTCGATCTGATCGTTACGGATTCGACCAATGGCTCGGTTATAACTCTGCTGGGTGATGGAACAGGCGCATTCGGGGGTAGTCAAACATTCCTGATAAATTCATTGATAAGAGATCTCAGAATCGCCGATTTCGACGAAAACGGTGACATCGATGTTGTGCTGATCGATTCGAATCGCGTAACAACTTTACTCGGCGATGGAGCGGGCTCTTTCTCTGACTCAGCCATATATGCCATTACCGGTTATCCTTTATATTTGAAAGAAATCCAGCTCGGTGATTTTAACGAAGACGACCATCTCGATATAGTTGTCACGGATTGGGTGGAGACATTTTATCTCTTGCTTGGCGCGGGCGATGGCTCATTCGGCGATCAGGTTGATTATGCCAATCTGTCTTATCCTGAAAAGATCGCCGTAAGCGATGTAAATAGCGATGGACATCAGGACGTCATAGTCAGCGGCTCGTCCTCGCGGGTTTATCTGGGCTTGGGGGACGGCCAGCTCGACCAATTCAGCACGTTCCCGGGCGCGGCCGGCCTTAATTTAGGTCTCGCCGTCGGGGATGTGAATAACGACTTACTTCCCGATATTGCTATCAACGATTTTATCTTATCTGTTTATATCGGCGATGGCCTCGGCAATTTCCAGCCGGATAATTCTGATGACCCACTGGATGGCCGGTATAATTATTTCAGCCATGGTATCGGGGACCTTTACAATTACATGTACAACACTCGGTGCCTTTATCCCGCGGATTTCAATAGCGACGGCTCCTTAGATTTAGCTCTGATTCATAATGATACGAACCTGGTATCGGTATTATTCGGCCAGCGGGGTTATACTCATGATGTTGGTGTGCTTTCCATCTCGGCTCCACCTGACACCGTTTTCACCGGTGTCCCGGTTCAACCAGCCGCGGTTATCATTAATACCGGGGCAGAAGAGGAATCTTTTCAGGCTTATTTCCACATCGGATTGGCTTACAAAGACACCGTGGAGGTCACTCTTGGCCCCGGCGACCAGGACGCTATCACTTTTGATTCCTGGACTCCTCAGCAGGCAGGCGATCTAACCATAACCTGCGGCATAATTTTGCCCGGCGATGAAAATCCGGCAAACGATATTAAGACTGATGCTGTCATTGTAATTGATTTGAGTTCTGATTTTCCTCTTATCACGGCCATAAGGCGCAACTATGGCGGTGACCAGGGCTGGCTCACGACGTTGATTTCAGGTTATAACTTTCAGACCGGGGCGACGGCCAGGCTTATCAAGTCAGGCTCTCCTGATATCCTGGCCGGCGATTATCAAATTGAGCATACCGAGGTTCTGGATTCAACCCAGATCCGCGCGGTTTTCAATCTTACCGGCGTCAGCAGGGGCGATTGGAGCCTGATCGTCGCCAATCCTGACGGCAACGCGGATACGCTGGTTAATGGCTTCACTGTCGAGCAAGGCAACCAGCATCTCTGGCTGGATGTCGGTGGCCTTAGCGATGTCCTTATCAGACGTCAGACAGATGTTCCCTTATCGTATAATATTTACGCCGGGAATTCAGGCAATTTTAATCTCGATCGAGTCATTCTCACCATTAATATCCCTGAATATTTGCAGGTAACATCGCTGATCAATCCTGTTACCGGCGACACGCTTCTATATGGGGACTCACTGACCGCTTACGGCATAACGGCGCCCTCCCTGCCTATGTATATCAGCACTATCCATCCGGGAGAGGTCAAAGTCTATGAGGCAAATGTCTTCACGGACTGGGAAACCTATCCCTGGGGTCCAGGCAAGCAGGCTGTTCCCGCGGAAGGTGATGGCATAGATGTTCAAGGCGGTCTTATGGATGCCGTCACCTGCTTTGGCAAGTCGCTGTTCAACTCAATGATGAGCGGAGGCAACCCCCAGGAAGCGTTCGAAGAAGCCGGCGCTGATGCATTGAATACTCTTGGCGAGAGCCTATTAACTGACGCCATCAAATGGACCGTTGGAGTGCTCATTCCAGGGGCACTGCCTTTTATCGCGCTCTATGAACTGGCTACTGATGTCATGGGCGCCATGGAGAGTTTTGAGCAATTAGCCCAGGTGGGCGGCTTTTTCTTCGCCATACTTTTCGGCTGGTTCCTTGATCCAAATGATAAGGCCGGGCCGGCCGGTTATGGCGAGGAGGGTTTTATATGCGATGATAGATTACTTCAATATACGATTTATTTTGAAAATGTAGATACCGCTACGATAGCGGTTCCCAACGTCACGGTAATTGACACGATGGATATCGATCTTGACTGGTCAACCTTCCAACTTGTCGATTCCAAGCACCTGTTAACCGATTTTGCCTTTGACACCACCGGTGAGTATGGTATTGCCACTTTCCAATTTATAGGCATCGACCTGCCGCCGGATACGCTGCCGCCTGCCGGTCAAAGCTGGTTCACCTATACGATCTGGCCCGATAGCGATTTAAGCTCAGGGACGGAAATCGCCAACCAGGCGGCGATTATTTTCTGGGATTCGCTTGGGGCAAACGACCCTATACTGACTCACACCGTTCTGAATACCATTGATAACCAGCCGCCGCAAAGCGCGATAAATAGCCTGCCGTCTACGGTAGATCACGTGGCTTTCAACGTATCCTGGCTCGGTTCAGATAGTGAATCCGGAATTTACAGATACAACGTTTATGTTTCCCGGGATAATGCGGATTATAATCTCTGGCTGACCACGCCCGATACCAGTGCAGTTTATGTCGGCAAGAATGGCAGCTCTTATAGGTTTTTCAGCGAGGCGATCGATAACGTCGGTTTTACAGAGGCGCGGCCGGCTCAGCCGGATGCAATCACCACGATTGATGCTGAAGAGGATATAGGTGTAAATCCAAATCCATTTGTGCCTGCGAGGGGTCATGAAGTGATCACCTTCTTTGGCGGCGGCCTCGCCAATTCGAGTATTAAAATATACAACAAAGCTGGTCGCCTGGTGCGCACACTTCACGAAACTGCGGGTGAATCAATGATGGAATGGGATGCTGCCAACGATGATGGCGAAAAACTGGCCAGCGGCGTCTATATCTGGATTCTGGACGGCCCTGCCGGCAAAGACAAAGGGAAATTTGCTATAATAAGGTGATGACTATGAAAAAATATATTTCTGAAATCGGGATGATTCTAATGCTGATGACAAAGGTCATCCTGGGTGAGGGCACTACCGGCGCCCAGTTCTTAAGTATCGGCATTGGCGCCCGAGCCTGCGCTATGGGCCAGGCTTATGGGGCTATCGCGGATGACCCCTCGGGAATTTACTGGAATCCTGCAGGCCTGAGTGCTGTGACGTCCAGCCAGGTTATGTTTTGTCAGAATTTCTGGCTTCTGGATATGACTCACCAATATTTGGCCGGCGTTCTGCCATATCATGGGGGCGCATTTGGCCTGAGCGCCTACTATTCATCCTCCGGAGACATCCCGAAAATCGAGGATTTCATTAAAATCGGGGAATATTCTGCTTATGATGCGGCTGTGAGTTTAGCCTTTGCCAGAAGCCTGAACAGCCAAATCGGCTATGGCTTGAGTGCAAAATATATAGCCCAGAAAATAGATACCGAAAACGGTTCGACCTTTGCGTTTGATATAGGGTTGATATATGATTTTCGACGGGACAATAGTCTTAAAATAGCCCTGGCCATACAAAATATCGGGCCAGGCGTAAAATTTATTGATGAAAAAGACAAGCTCCCGCTGAATATTAAGTTATCCTCAGCTTATTTAAAGGAAAACTATGCTTTAGGCATTGGCCTCGATCGGGAAATCGACAGCGACGTAATATTCGGCCTCGGCGGCGAGTACGTGATTAAGAAAACCCTGGCTTTGCGGGCCGGTTATAATACGGCACATTCCTATTCGCTCGGCTTTGGCATATGCTGGCAAAAATTCGATTTAAGCTATTGCTTTGCGCCCAATAAAGATCTTGACGCCTCGCACAGGCTGTCATTAGTGTATGGCCGCTGAAACGCGGCAAGGGCAGATTATTTCACTCGCTGAAACTGCCCATTCTACTTTAAATCATATACTTGAAGCAAAACAGCGACTATATTATTTTACCGCATACGCATTTGATTACCTTTCTATGACTTCTACCTATACGGGCATAGTGCATCACCATTGAGAAACTGAGTTCCACCAAAGCTTGCGGAGAGTGAGGTCGGGGCCGTTAAGCTATCAAATATTTTAAATCCTGTATGGTAGACTTTTCGACTGACTTTTAGATTATCATGATAATAGTCATTCCTTACCCTGATAATTGCCTGCATTAATTAAGATATGACATCTCCGTTGTTTCGAAAACGCGGAGCGTAGAAGTCCTGATCGAATTCTGGCATTTAAAATATTATTTATTTACCCCAATTCAATCTTAATTAGAGTTTCTTTTTTACTCTTATCCCTTCACGACCTCAGATATAATAAACGGGATCTCTTGTTCGTTTGCCATTTGAGTTAGGATTGACTTGCAAAGCAATATTATATAAATTAATGGTGAAATATGTATGCCTTCAGAGTGTTTGGTAGGTGCCAAGATTTGAAGGTTGGTCTTCCTGAACTCGAGGGGATCGGCTGGCGGTGCCGCCAGCTTGCGGTGAGCCTCCGCCAACAATGATTGGATTCAAATTAGGTTTGTGAGCAAGAATAAGAGGGAAATGCATGAGTAGATATGAAATCAGCTTATTTGGGATAAGGAGAAGCTATGGCAATTTTTGAGTTTGGAAACAAGACATACACGGTGGACACGGAGGAGTTCCTATCGAATTACAGCGAATGGGATGAGAATTTTGCAAGAGGGATAGCTCCCAAAGTTGGCATAATTAGTGGCCTGTCAGAAGATCATTGGAAAATCATATACTTTATTCGTGATATGTTCAAGAAAACCGGGAAATGCCCGCTGGTTTATGAAACCTGCCGTATGAATCGACTTCATCTCAAAGAGCTTAAGAAGCTTTTTCCTGCTGGTTATCTTCGCGGGGCATGCAAATTGGCGGGAATCACCTATAAGGAAGGATACTTGGATCAATGGGGGCTGGAAGAATTAGCAGAACGTATCACTTCTCCGGCTCAAGAAAAAAGCTATGAAATCGACAGTCGGGGATTTCTCATGAATCCATTCGAGTGGGATGAAGGATTCACCGCATTGAAAGCTAACGAAATGAAAATGCCCAAGCTATCGGAAAAGCATTGGCAAATTATTCGTTTCCTTCGCGATAGCTTTCAGAAGAACAACGTAGTCCCTACGATTTATGAAACTTGCGAAGTCAATGGCCTTGAATTAGATGAGCTTGAAAAACTTTTTCCTGACGGGTATCACCGAGGAGCAATAAAAATCGCCGGACTTCGGGTGAGATAATATCAACCATTAACCAATATAGAATATATTTCCATGTAAGGCATTGGTCACCTGCTATTGTAATGACCTCTACCGGGAAGCGGCCAAGAAAAGAATAAACGTAACCAGCGTTGAGGCGGCAGTTGAAGGCGATTTTGGCGGGGAGGGTGAACCCGCAAGAAATGTGACATACGGTGCCAG
>Ga0299912_10001180_pt1 | contig 21111 bp, 20 predicted proteins | sample RVTome_2_FD_207667 | JGI IMG/M metagenome (GOLD analysis project Ga0299912, IMG submission 207667) | Soil microbial communities from uranium-contaminated site in the Upper Colorado River Basin, Wyoming, United States - RVT95D214 (version 2) ... | reverse complement strand
AAAAAATGCGCGGTCATGTTTATTGATTTAGATGGATTCAAGCCCATCAACGATACCTTGGGGCACGACGCGGGAGACTTATTGCTGCGTGTGGTCGCCAACCGGTTGACGGCCACACTTCGCGAAACGGATACGGCGGCGCGCTTCGGCGGCGATGAATTCGTTTTGGTTCTTACCGATTTAGACAGCGCTGACGACGCTTTGCCCGTCGGCAAAAAAGTATTGGATGCGCTTAGACAACCGGTCGACCTCAACGGCAATGACGCCCATATCGGCGCCAGTATCGGTATCGCCGCGTATCCCGATCATGGGCTCAGCGCCGAAGAAGTGCTCAAACAGGCCGATACCGCCATGTACGCAGTCAAGGAAGGCGGAAAAAATGCTTTTGTCATGGCGTCGGTAGAACCGTCGGCATAGCACCTCTCGCCCAACAAAAAACCCCGCCACAAGGGCGGGGCTTTTATTTGCACCAAGACTTGGTTTAACGCAGGCGAACCGCAACAAAGCGGAACCCGCCCTGGGCCTCCACAAGCAACAGAACCGAACGCTTGCCCGCTTGCTTAGCGGCATTAACCAGACGCACAACATCGTCAGGACTAGCGACTTTTTCCTGGCTGACCTCGGCCAGGATATCGCCGGGGCGCAGGCCTTCTTCAAAGGCAGGGCCGCTTTCGTCAATATCGGCAATCACGACGCCTTCAATCCCATCCCCTAAACTGAACCGTTCGCGCAGTACATCCGTCACGGGCGAAATGCCCAGCCCCAGTTCTGCAATCGTCACCGGTTCGGCTTCGGGAACATTACTGGATTGGGCGGGTTCAGTTTCTGCGACCTGATCGCTTTCCTCAAGTTTTCCAATCGAAACTTTGAGCATCACCATCTTGCCATCACGCCACACTTTCACCGCCACTGCGCGGTCCACTTCCGTGGCGGCGACAATACGCGGCAATTGACGCATTTCGGTAACGGGCTTGCCATCAAATTCCAAGATCACGTCACGCGGCTGGATATCCGCCTTCGCCGCTGGACCACCTTCGATAACACTGGCCACCAGCGCGCCTTCGGCCTTTTTAAGCCCCAGTGCTTCGGCGATTGATGGCGTGACCACTTGGATATGGACACCCAGCCAACCGCGTTGCACCTGCCCATGATTGATCAACTGCTTAATCACCGGTTCAGCCGCACTGGCCGGAATGGCGAAACCAATACCCACGCTGCCACCCGTCGGCGAGAAAATGGCCGTATTGATACCGATCACTTCACCGTTCAGATTGAACATCGGACCGCCGGAATTGCCGCGGTTGATAGAGGCGTCGGTTTGAATAAAGTCGTCATACGGACCGGCGTTAATGTCGCGACCGCGCGCCGAAATGATACCCGCCGTAACCGTTCCGCCCAAACCAAACGGATTACCGATGGCCACCACCCAATCGCCCACTCGAGCAGAAGTGGAATCGCCAAACGAAACGGAAGACAATTTACGTTCAGCATGCACCTTCAGCACCGCCAAATCGGTTTTGGCATCGCGCCCAACGATTTCGGCCTTCATGCGCGTATCATCATGAAGAATGACGTAAACCTCATCCGCATCCTGAACGACATGATTGTTGGTCACCACATAGGTATCGCCGTTGTTGCGATAATCGATGATGAAGCCGGAGCCCAATGACGTCGCTTTGCGTTGCTGCGGCTGGTCGCCCTGCGGGGCGTTCTTTTCCAGAAAGTCCTTAAAAAAATCTTCAAACGGCGAGCCCGGAGGAAATTGCGGCATTTCAGGCACGCTCCGGCTTTCGATCACCTGGGTGGTGGAAATATTGACCACCGCAGGCAGCAGCTTATCCGCCAAATCGGCAAAACTTTCCGGCGCGGACTTAGCCTCGGCTAAGGAAACGAACCCAACCGCCAACACCAGCACCCATGCCAGAGCCGCAGACCTGATCAACGTAATTATGCTGTTCTTCGTCATTTCTTCTTTGCCTTTTAAACGTCTCATCAAGGACGTATTCCCGCAGTTTAGCTATATTCAGCCTAATATTCTTATAGGGTTATGCATTTATCATTAATAAACACCAAATAGGGAAGAAGTATGGCGAAATCACGCAATTTCTGCGCCGCCTTCACCGCTTATGGCATTGTCTCCTGGCTTAAAAATCGAACGGCCAGCCACACCACAAAGACGCCCAACGCCACACTGACCAGTGCGGCGCTACGGATCTGTGCAGGCGGCAACGCCAACATTTGCGCTATCGTGCGACGCATGAAACCGGGGAATAGGGCATAAAGCAAACCCTCAATCACCAACATCAGGCCGAAGGCGGCAGCCAAATCCTTAAAATCCATGCCCATTCCCAGTGTCCTGCCCCAGAAATACGTTACACGTAATTTATGGGATAAGCAGGCCACTAAATATTGAATCTAGGGTGATTCAGTTTCCGAAATACGTTGCTTTCAATGCAAAGTATTTCGGAACCATCACACTAGGGTCGGGTCGCTTTAGGTGGAATCCGCCCCTATCAATATGTTAGAGGGCGATTCACGCAACAGATTGAAGCAAGAATGTTTCAACCTATTGCGATCGCACTCTAGATGCACACGACCTGCACCAGATTGGCGCAGGTCGTGGCTTCATTTACTGCGCAAGCTCGTCACCCTCTGGGGCGAACTCCACATCATTACTTCTTAACAACGCCCGTTTGATCATTGAAGAAGCGGAAGAAATCACTGTCCGGCGACAACACCAAATTGGTGTCGCCCCCCGCCAGCGCCGCGCGATAAGCCGTCATGGAACGGTAGAACGCGAAGAATTCAGGATCCTGACCATACGCTTCGCCCAATACCCGGTTGCGCTCGCCATCACCCTGACCCCGCAAAATTTGCGCTTGGCGTTGAGCTTCGGCGATAATCACCACCTTGTCACGATCGGCACGCGACGTAATCTCCAGTTTGGCCTTTTCACCATCGGCGCGCAGCTGGTTGGCTTCTTTGACTCGTTCAGACCGCATACGGTCATAAACGTTTTGAGAAATTTCCGGCGGCAAATCGGTGCGCACGATGCGCACGTCCAAAATTTCGATACCGTAATTTTGGGTTTCCAAAGCCAAACGCTTTTGGATTTCCTCCATAATGCTCAGTCGCTTATCAGACAGCAAATCATCTAAGCTTTTACGCGCCATGGAGTTGCGCACGCTTGAATTCAAGATGCGTCCCACCTGATCGCGAAACTGCGCTTCGGTGCGCAATGCCTGGAAAAACCGGAGCGGATCGGTGATGCGATACCGCGCGAAAGCATCCACATTGATGCGCTTTTGATCGCTCAAAATCACCTGGCCCGAAGGCGGATCAAGATCAAGGATGCGACTATCGTAATAGACCACGTCCTGAATGAACGGCATCTTGAAATGCAGGCCCGGTTCGCGAACCTGGCGCAATGGATTGCCGAACTGCATCACAATGGCCTGTTCGGTTTGATCGACGGTATACATGGCGGACGAACCAACCACGCCCAAAGCCAAAACGATTACGCCGAGAATTGCCAATCCCTTGTTCATCACTGGCCTCCGCTCTTTTTGGTGAGTTCAGGGAGCGCCAGATAAGGCACCGCACCGGCGCCGTTCTGATCCAAGATCACCTTGTTAGAGTTTTTCATAATCTCTTCCATGGCTTCCAGATACAAACGCTGGGTGGTAACATCCTTGGCCGCCTTATAGGTCTCGAATACCGACAGGAAACGTTTAGCTTCACCCTCGGCTTCCTTGGTGACCTGCTCTTTGTAGGCTTCGGCCTGTTGCAAAATCTGCGCGGCCTGACCTTCAGACGTAGGAACCACCTGATTGGCGTAGGCTTGAGCTTCGTTCTTTTTGCGATCCAAATCCTGACGCGCGGACTGCACATCGTTGAATGCGTCGATAACCTGTGCAGGCGGATCCACCTTCAACAATTGAACCTGCAAAATCGTGATGCCGGCCCCCAGTTCGTCAAGCATAACCTGGAGCGCTTCACGGGTCTTGTCGGCGACGAGTTCGCGGTCGCGGGTCAAGGCGTTTTCCAAATTGGTGAGGCCAATGGCTTCACGCATGGCGCTTTCGGCGGCCACCTTGATCGTGCCTTCCGGGTCGCGGATGTTAAATAGGTAATCGCCCGCGCTCTTCACTTTCCACTGAACCGTAAACTGCACATCGATGATGTTTTGATCCTGGGTCAGCATTAAGCTTTCTTCCAAGATCGAACGTTCCGGCGTGACGGTTCGGCTAAAACCCTGCGCCGGTGCGGCGCCGGCAAAGCCTACGTCAACGCGGCGCACCGCTTCAACGTTCGGCGTCAGCACCTTGCCGATGGGACTGGGGAAAAACCAATGCAACCCAGGACCTGAATCCTTTGTCGGCATATGTTCGCCAAACAGCATGACCACACCCTGGTGACCAGCCTCAACACGATAGATGCCGCTGCCCAACCACAACACAACCGCCGCGATCACCGCCAACCCAATGGCGCGACCGGAGCCAAAGCCGCCCGGCATAAGATTCTTGAGGTTATCCTGCGAACGGCGCAATAGTTCTTCTATGTCGGGGGGCTGAGAGCCGCCGCCGGTGGATCCGCCACCGCCGCCCCAGGGTCCGCCGCTGTTACCGCCGCCGCCGCCCCATGGGCCGCCACCGCCTTGAGGTTTCCATGCCATACGCTAAGTTTCCTTTAGGTCAGGTTGTCATAAGGACCGTGTAAGGATAAAACGACCCTCACGATCTTTAATATTTGGTTTTTCTAATACGACGCCCTATATCAGGGTTCGTACCGTATATAGGCCAGCTGGCCGAACCGTGCAATGTCAACCAAGATCAAACCTTGGCATTCACACCTCAGGCCCGCTCCAGGCACGCCCCGGAACACGGCCAGAACAGGGATATCTGCTCGTTTTTGGAGATTTCAAGCATGTCGCAAGTCTTAGAAGAAAATATTCTCGAAACGCTCGCCGCCATTATGGACGGCGATAAGAACATTGTCGAAAAAGGAATGGTGCAGGGTTTGCAGGTTCAAGACGGTCATGTCGTCTTCGCCATCGTTGTCGATCCCCAAGTCGGCGCCAAAGCCGAACCGATCCGTAAAGCTGCGGAAGAGAAAGTTTACGCCATGGAAGGCGTCCTATCCGCCACCGTAGTGCTAACGGCGGAAAAAGAAGCCGGTACGCCGACCCAACACGGCGGCCATAGCCATAAGGCTCCCCCCCAGAAAAACGAATCGCTGCTGCCGGGCGTAAAGGCGATTATCGCCGTGGCATCGGGCAAGGGCGGCGTAGGCAAATCTACCACTACCGTGAATCTGGCATTGGCGCTGCGCTCCCAAGGTCTCAAGGTTGGATTGCTGGACGCCGACATCTATGGCCCGTCAATTCCTCGCATGTTAGGTATTTCCGGCCAGCCATCCTCAAGCGATGGCGAGCACTTAGACCCCATGGAAGGCCATGGCATCAAGTGCATGTCCATGGGCTTCTTAGTTGAAGAAGAAACGCCGATCATCTGGCGCGGCCCAATGACCCAAACCGCTTTGATGCAGATGATGCGCGACATCGCGTGGGGTGAGTTGGACGTTATGATGATCGACATGCCGCCGGGTACCGGTGACGTGCAGCTGACCATGGCCCAACAGGTTCCCCTGACGGGCGCGGTAATCGTTTCCACCCCACAAGACATCGCATTGCTTGATGCTCGCAAGGGCCTCAACATGTTCCGTCAGGTGGACGTGCCGGTCCTCGGCATTGTGGAAAACATGAGCTACTTCGAATGCCCGCACTGCGGCAAGCGCACCGACGTGTTCAGCCATGGCGGCGCAAAGGAAGAAGCCGAACTCTTGCAAGTTGATTTTTTGGGCGAGATTCCATTGGACATCAAAATTCGCGAAACCTCCGACAGCGGCCACCCGATTGTCGATCAAGACCCCACTAGCCCCCATGCCAAGGCATATCAGGCCATTGCTAAGGCCATGTGGGAAAAAGCCTGCGCCAAACTCGAAGCAAAGGCCGCTTCGGCGCCGAAGATCATTCAATAACAACCTGTTAAAACCTGACGGCGACACTGTAAAAGGGCGGCCCAACAAAGCCGCCCTTTTCGGTGGGTGTAAGCCTTCATTCACTCGCGAATTGGGCGTAAATTGTCTATTAATTTGTTTCGTTCTAAGGTATGTTGATTCACGTTTGTTGCACTGCAACTTAACTATTTGTGTTTCCATAGGGGAAATCTATGACTTTCAAATTTGGGCTTACCGCTCTCGTTGCCGTTGGCGCAACCCTTTTCACCTCATCTGCCATGGCGCAGGACGCTGGCCCCTATGTAGGCGTTGGCATCGGTGCTGTTGATGCGCCCTCAACCACCGTCACCGATACGGCCAGCCGTTCGGTAAAATTCGATAACGGCCTGATGGGTTCCTTGGCGCTGGGTTATGATTATGGCTCAAACTGGCGCGCTGAAGTCGAACTGTCGCGCCGCGCAACTGATTTAGATACCGTTTCCGGCGCAACTGCCTCAGGCGAAATGCTCGCCACCAGCCTGATGGCCAATGCGATTTACGACTTCGATATCAACAGCCCCATCACGCCATACCTTGGTGCCGGTTTGGGTATGAGCCAAGTGAAGCTGAAAAATGCCTCGCCCTTCGGCGCTTCGTCCATCAACGATTCCGACCGTGCGCTGGCATACCAGGGCATCGCCGGTCTGTCGTATGCCGTAAACGAAGCCGTCGATCTGTTTGCCGATTACCGCTATTTCGCCACCCGCAATCTGGATATGAATACGGCTGCAGGCGCTGCGGCGTCGTTTGATGCCAGCACCCACTCCGTCATGGCCGGGCTGCGCTTCAACTTCGGCGCGCCTAAACCCCAAATGAAACCGGAGCCCGTTGCCGCCGTAACGCCCGTGGCTGAACCCGCGCCCGCGCCAAGCCTGCCGAACAATTATATCGTGTTCTTCGATTGGAATATGTCCACCATCACCCCGGAATCCGCTGCGATCATTCGCACCGCTGCGGCCAACGCAGGCACCATGAAAACGGTACGCCTGGACTTAACCGGCCACGCTGACCGTTCCGGTACGGATGCCTACAACTTAAAACTTTCCCAGCGCCGCGCCGACGCGGTAAAAGCGATGTTCGTCAGTCTTGGCTTTAAGGACAGCGAAATCAGCGTTGTCGCCAAAGGCGAAGCCGATCCGCTGGTGCCGACCGACGATGGCGTGCGCGAGCCGCAAAACCGCCGTGTGGAAATCGTTCTGCCCTAAAGGCAAAACAACACCGCAATATAAAAACGGGACGCTTAAACAAGCGTCCCGTTTTTTTCAGGCTTTCGTGAAATCAGTTCTTTTCGGGATTCGGCTGCTCTTCGGCGCCTGCCACCTCGACACAACTGCGAATGCCGTGATCCGAAGCCGAAGGATTGGTGCGCGCCAAATGGAGCAAATCTTGCGCCGGAGCGCTCAACACCGCGTCAAAACGCGCCTTGGCTTGTTCACAAAACACCTGGTTGGATTGGTTAAGGCTACGCTGGGATGCCGTATTGGCCAAACGCGTCACCATGCGATTGAGACGCCCAGGACCATCGGATAAGCCATATTGCTCAACAAAAAAGGTGCGAAGTTGCGCACCTTGATCTTTAAGAAAGGGTTTGAACGTGGTCACAAAGGCATTGTAGCTCTGGCGCTGACCGCAAGTTAGTGCAGCGACCATCAGTTCGCTTTGTAACACGCGCAATTCCAACGCCTGGCGCGCATCTCGATTAGCGCATGTATCGGCCTTAGCCGGTTGCGCAGATGCCACCACGCTGCCCATTAAGGCCGCACACAGGCTCAAGGTCAAAACTCTGTTCGCCATTGTTTCCCCCAAAGAGACTTCATCATAACCACATTTTGCGGGTCAATATAAGCTTATTTTTATTTCAACCCCATACGTGGCGTCTCGGCCAAGAGCAACAAGCACCCATTTTTCTCAAAAAATGCGTTAATCGAACAGGGAATCGATGGCGTCTTGTGAGATGCCACGCCCTTCCAATTGCGGTCCTTCAAGCAATTTTTCATCTGCACTGCGGGCATCCGACGGCAATTCAATACCCTCAAACTCTTCCTCGCCCCAAATGTTAATCATGGTGAGGATACGTTCTTCGAGGTAATTAATGGTACGGACCACCTTGCCGGTACGTTGGCCGGTGATGTCTTGAAAATTGCAGTTTTCAAAAATTCTAATCACCAAATCGGATATCCGCGCCACATCATCTTGGATTTTTACGTCGTCGGTGCGATCGCGAATGGATTGGGCAATGTCTTGAATATCTTCAGAAGCGCCCAGAATGTTGTTGGTCGCTTCCTCGGTAGCCTTGACGATCGCGCCCAGTTCCATGGCCGCCGTGGTGAATTTGTCATCATGTTCGCCGGGTTTGTGAAGCGCCGCAATTTCGGCCTTGGTTTTATCGATACTGCCTTTGAGATCATGCAATTGACCGCGCAACACGGACATTTCCGGCAGATCGTCAACCGTGGGCCTAGCCGTGACTGCAGCGGCTGATTCCTCGATCAGCTTCTTAACCTCTGCAATGGCCTTCAATACCGCCGCGTTATCGGGACCGTGCGCGCGCACGGGCATGGGCTCGCCGCGCTTTTCCATCATGCTGCGCTCGGCCGAAAACAATTTTCGCTGAGAATCGTAGGACATCGTGCTTCCCTAAGTGCGGTGTTTAAAATGCGCGCGTATTACACGCGTCGTTGGTCTAACCCCACGAAAAGTGCCTTGCCATGAAAAAAAAGGCAATCCCTCAATTAAATTAAGGGTTTTGCGATGCGCTTATGCTTCCAACTCTTCGCGCTTGACGATGGTTTGGGTGCCGCGCTTGGTGTCAAATTGCGACGGCGCCAAGTCGGTATGCAGGGTTAGCCGGGGATGGTAGGCCGCCATTTCGGCGTGCATCCAGTGCATAACTTCGCGCAAAGTCGAATGCACGGTGTTTTGCGAACGCAATTCAATCACATAAACCATTTGCGGCAAGGAATAGACCGTCTGGCAGCGCACCTTGGCGCCCAAGGGATAGAGATATTGCTTATCCTCGGCGCGCGCGTCCAGTTTGGCGATGGCGGCGTACTGCTCCGTCACCAAAGCCTTGGCTGCACCGCGCAAGGGTTCGGGCAATTCTGCCACATACCAATCGTGAAAGCCCCGCTCTCCGGTTAACATTGGAATGCGGCACACGCCGTTGCGATGGCGCTGCAGATCGCGGTACGAGCCGTAATCCAGATCAAAGGTGCAGGTATACTGGCCGTAACCGTCCAGATATCGCGGCAAATTGGTCTTCGCCGGACGGCCCGCGATCACGCCCAATTCCGCCGCTTCGAGCGCCGCATTATTCACCGTCGTAGTAAATTTAAGATCCGGCTGATTGCTCGGAAAAAAGCTGGAATCCAGGTAATGGGTCTTGGCTGCCGTTTTTTCCAAATAGGCTTCGGTGGCCGGATAATCTTTATGACTGAAGCTAGCGGGATAATGTTCGCGCAGCACGCCCAAGCACCCATCGGCGATGTCGCGCACTTCTTTCAGCGGGTGGTGGCGCATCAGGTGCAGCTTGTCGGCGGCTTGGCGCAAATTGGTGGACCACGCCAACTGCGACGTAATGCCCGCTGGCAAAAATCCGCGCAAAATGTCGAACCCGCGCGCTTTGATGGCGTTTTCCCATACCCGCTCTTTTTCACCCTCACCTAGGGGAAACTGTGCCTTCAAATGCGTTTCCAGGGGGGCGAGGCTGGCCAGATAAAAATCCATCCATTTTTGCAAAATGGCTTGGCTGTGCGCCGTTCCGATGGGGTCGATGATGGCTTGCTTGGAAAAATCGATATAGCGCGTCGAGCTTTCCTGACCGCTATACAGCGGATTGTCCTGCACCGCCTTGCACGCCAGAATGGAAAGCCCTTCGATAAACAACGTAGTGGTGCCGCAATCGCCGATCGAGGCGTGACCGTAACCGACATAATAGCTTTCCATGAACTTGGCCGAGCCGCGCTCTTTGACCATTTGCAAATGTTTGCGCGCGCTATCGGCGGAGCGCGAATACAGCGCCTGCAACATTGCGGTCGCTTCCGGTCCCTGATCGTCGACGATAAAGATGTCCGCCATCGGCTGAAAAGCCCCCCAAAACTGGCCGTTTTCCGAAAGAATCACCCTAGGGTCGGATCGCTTTAGGTGAAAAAAAACGCTTCAACCTATTGCGATCGCACTCTACGGCGATTCGCGCGGGGATCATAGCATGGATCACCCAAAATTTTCCGCCAAGCGCAACGTTTTGCATTTTTCTGTATCTGTGATGGCGAACCTTTGCAATGCGGGTCCGAGAGGCCTATATTTGAGATGCTGGTTCGTCCAGCTATGACGATAAACGTTATATGGAATAAGCGTATCGGACCCGGGGGCGGTACCCGGCGCCTCCACCATATTCCGGCGGCCTGTTGATGTTGTTTGGCAGGCTGTCGGCTTTACGGGGGCGAAATAGGATCGACGAGCGTGGTAAAGATATGACTTTCGTCCGGCATGGTACCACCGATATCGGGCTACTCTTACAAATGCTAACGATAACGAAGCATTTGCGGTTGCCGCCTAACGGCTAAGTAACCACGGGGTTCGGGGGGCACCTGGCAACAGAAGCCCCCCACTTTAAAGTTTGCATGAGGGAGCCCACCGGGGCACGACAAGTCCAGGGCGCAACAAAAATCAAGGCGCGGCAAAATATGACCGAAGAAACGCTCCGTTATGACATTTGGGTCGAAGAGGCGCTGCGCAGCGTCATCAAGAAGACCCTTATTCATGTTGCGGCACACGGCCTACCCGGCGATCATCATTTCTACATCTCGTTTCTCACCCAAGATAAGGGCGTAACCATTCCAGGGCGTCTGCGTGCGCAGCACCCCAACGACATGACCATCGTGTTGCAGTATCAATACGACAATCTTCAGGCGGACGAGGATGCGTTTTCCGTATCGCTCAGTTTCGGCGGCATCAAGGAACGTCTGGTCATCCCCTACGCTTCCGTTATTTCCTTCGCCGATCCGTCGGTCAACTTCGCGCTGCAGCTCAAAATGCTGCCCATGGGCGACGATGAAGAAGGCTACGAGGACGAAGATGAACACTTCGACGCCGAACATCTGAACTTCCTCGACGAGACCCGTCGCGAAAACGGCGAAAAAAAGGCCAGCGCCCACGATGATGACGATGATGAACCAAAAACCGGCGAAATCATCACGCTGGACGCCTTTCGCAAGAAATAATCCCCTCCCCTGACGAGCGAGGCTATGCGCCATGAGCGATCCCACGAGCACCGGGCCCACAAGCACCGGATTTGACGAGATTCTCCATTTAGGTCCGGATACGACCGAATATGAGCGCCTCGACGGCGACTATATCGACATCCACACGGTCAAGGGCCGCACCCTCTTGGAGATCGCGCCGCAGGCATTGACCGATCTGGCTTGCCGGGCATTTCGCGACATTTCCCATTTGCTGCGGCCATCGCACCTAAAACAGCTCAGTTCCATCCTCGACGACAGCCAAGCATCGGCCAATGACCGCTTCGTGGCGCTAGAGCTGCTGAAAAACGCCAACATCGCGGCGGGCGGCGTGCTGCCCATGTGTCAAGACACCGGCACCGCCATCATCTCCGCCAAAAAAGGAGAAAATGTGTGGACCGGCGGGCGCGATGCCAGCGCTTTGTCCGAAGGCGTGCTCAAGGCTTACACCGAAAACAATCTGCGCTATAGCCAACTGGCGCCGCTTTCCATGTACAAGGAAGCCGGAACCGGCAACAACCTGCCCGCCCAGATCGACATTTCCGCCGTACCCGGCAACGCTTACAAATTCCTGTTTATCGCCAAGGGCGGCGGTTCGGCCAACAAGACGTTTTTGTTCCAACAAACCACCGCGCTGCTCAATCCCAAATCCATGGACGCGTTTTTGCGCGCGGAACTGCCCAAACTCGGCACCGCCGCTTGTCCGCCCTATCATCTGGCCATCGTCATCGGCGGGCTATCGGCGGAAATGAACCTAAAAATCGTCAAACTCGCCTCTACCCACGAACTCGACGGCCTGCCCACCCAGGGCAATGCCTACGGCCACGCCTTCCGCGACTTGGAATTGGAAGCCCAGGTGCTGGCCATGACCCAGCAATTCGGCATCGGCGCACAGTTCGGCGGCAAATATTTCTGCCACGACGTGCGGGTCGTGCGCCTGCCACGCCACGGCGCATCGTGCCCGGTCGGTATCGGGGTGTCGTGCTCCGCCGACCGTCAGGCACGGGCCAAGATCACCACCGAAGGCGTGTTCATCGAACGACTGGAAAGCGATCCCGCCAAGTATTTGCCCGACATCGACCCTTCGGCGCTTCCCGGCGAAGTGGCGCATATCGATCTCAATCAGCCCATGGACAAGGTGTGCAAAGCGCTTTCGGCCTATCCCATCAAAACGCGCCTAAGCCTTACCGGCACCTTGATCGTGGCGCGCGATTTGGCGCATGCCAAACTGAAAGAACGCCTCGACGCGGGTGAACCGTTGCCCGATTATTTCAAAAACCACCCGGTGTATTACGCTGGACCGGCAAAAACGCCGGAAGGTTACGCAGCCGGTTCCTTTGGCCCCACCACGGCGGGACGCATGGACGGTTATGTCGATCAATTCCAGGCCGCCGGCGGCTCGCGGATCATGCTGGCCAAGGGCAATCGCTCCCAAACGGTCACCCAGGCATGCCAAAAACACGGCGGATTTTACTTAGGCTCCATCGGCGGGGCGGCGGCGGAACTCACCCATCAATCCATCCGCCATATGGAATGCGTGGAATATCCGGAACTCGGCATGGAAGCCATCTGGAAGATTGAAGTCGAAAACTTCCCCGCCTTCATCGTCGTCGACGACAAGGGCCATGACTTTTTCGCCGACATCAAAGCCACCACCACCGGCATCATCAACGGCCAAGATTCGGGCTGATCATGGGCCTGCCCCATCTGCTCTTCGACGGCCCCGACGACGCGCCCTTTACCATCGCCTTAGCCCATGGCGCGGGCGCGGCGATGGACTCAGCCTTCATGCAGACCTTCGCCGAAGGGCTGGCGGCGCGGGGCCTTAGGTGCGTGCGGTTCGAGTTTCCCTATATGGCCGAACGGCGGGTGGATGGCAAAAAACGCCCGCCAGACCGCGCGCCTGTGTTGATCGAAACTTGGCGCGCGGTCATCGCACACTTAAACCCCGCCCCCCTGGTCATCGGCGGCAAATCCATGGGCGGGCGCATCGCCTCCATGGTGGCCCGCGAACTCGAAACCGAAGGCCATCCGGTTTACGGCTTGATCTGCTTGGGCTATCCATTTTACCCACCGGGCAAGCCGGAAAAAGCCGCCGGGCGGCTGGCGCACTTAACCGACATCAAAACCCCCACCCTGATCGTGCAAGGTACGCGCGACACCTTCGGCGGACGCGACCAGATCGCGCCCCTGATGCTTTCCCCAACGGTGTGCGTGAAATGGCTGGAAGACGGCGATCACGGCTTCAAACCGCGCAAGGCGTCAGGCCGCTCTGAGCTGCAAAACTGGGCTGAAGCGCTCGACTCCATGGACGCCTTCGTGCGCGCACTTTAAGCTTAGGCCATCATGCTACCCGTCGACGCACCCACCTTGTTCGCCTTCATGCTCACCGCATCGGCCATCGTGCTGACGCCGGGGCCAGATACGCTGATTATCCTGCGCTACGCCATCAGCTCCGGCCCGCGTGTGGGCTTGGCCACGGTAGCGGGCGTGCAGGCCGGGCTGGTCGGGCATACGGTGTTGGCGGTGCTGGGCATTTCGGTGCTGATCGCCTCGACCCCCTGGTTGTTTAAATCCGTGGCCTTAGTCGGCGCGGCCTATATCGCCTGGATCGGAATACAGAGTTTTCGCCCTCAAGGCCTGCTGCATGTGGGAGCCAGCGGCAAGCCGCCCGTGGGTATGGCAAAAGCGTTTCGGGACGCCATTTTCTGCAACCTGCTCAATCCCAAGGTGATTTTGCTGTTTTTGGCGCTGTTTCCCAACTTCGTTGACCGCAACCGCGACGATGTTCCCGCCCAACTGATCACCCTGGCGCTGGCCTTGATCCTCATCAACACCCTATGGCAGGTCCCTTTAGCGTTGGCCGCAGAGCCGGTGCGGGCATGGCTGAAAAATCCGCGCACCTATAAAATGGTCATGCACTCGACCGGCGTGCTACTGGTCACCGTCGCCGCCTTGATGCTTTATGAAAATTTGTTTTGAGGATTCAAGACCGTGGCGTTCAGCACCGAATTTTGTGATTTCATCGTCGAACAACTCGAACCCATCGGCCCGGTTCAAGTGAGGCGCATGTTCGGCGGCGCGGGCCTTTATTTGGACGACACCATCTTCGCCATCCTTGCCGACGACGTGCTGTATTTTAAGGTCAATGAGGCCAACGAAGCGGATTTTATTGCCGAAGGGATGGCGGTTTTCGACCCCTTCGGCGACCCTAAACGCCAAATCCGCTCGTACCGCGAATGCCCGCCGCGCCTGCTGGAGAACTCAGACGAGCTCTGCCAATGGGCGCGCGCCGCGTGGGCGGCGGGAAGGCACGCAGAAGCCCAAAAGTCCCAAAAAAAACGCCCCCTAGCTAAACCGGAGTAAAGCGATGGCCCTCGAACTCGACACTCCCGCCTACCGCATGCGCAAGCATTCCATTGTATTGGACGGGCATCAAACGTCGATAACGCTGGAAGACGCATTTTGGGATGCGCTGGTCGCCATCGCCAAAGCACGTGGCGTTTCCGTCAACAAACTGGCGACCGAAATCGACCACGCCCGCACCACCAATCTATCATCGGCGCTGCGCGTATTCGTGCTAAACGAACTTAAAGCCCCTTCATCAACTGCTTGATCATTTCTTCTGGCGTCAGCGGTTTTTTCTGGCTGCCGGACGGAGCCTGACCTTGCGTCGGCGGCGGAGGCAATGAGCCGTCTTTGGGTTGGGTTCGTGGTTTAGCCTGAGGCTGCTGCTGCTGAGGAACGACGCCGGGCAGCACTTGGTTCAAAAGATTTTTCACCGGATCATTCGACACGCCGCCCGCGGCAGGCGCAGAGCCTGCTGAACGCACACCAAGGTTTACGCCGGGTTTATCCAAAGCGCCTTTAAGCGAAAACGGCACCTCTTGTTTTCCCACCCGGCCTTGAGACAGCAGGGTCGTCAGCAGATTGGGCTCTACCGTCATGTTACCTGCAAAATCGATGGCCCATGCCGCGATATCGACGCTGCCCGCACCTGAGCCGGAACCGAACGCGGAATTGAGCACCAGATTTTTGGCGTTGGCGACGCCATCTTTGATGTCGAAACTGAGCGACAAATCAGCCAACCCGTCTTTGCTTTTGCCTCCCCCGCCTGCTGCGGGCAAAGCGAACTGGTTCATCGCCCCAACCAAACCAATGACCGGAGCCAAGGCGGTGCCGGTGCCGCCTTGTTTAACATCCAGCCTGTCGATTTTCATGCCGCCCGCGCCATTAAGCGAACTCACCAAATCCGCAGGGCTCAGGCCCGTGGCGCTCAAGTTCATGTCCAAACCCAAATTGCCCGTAGCCAAATCTTTGCCCGCCACAGCTTTAACCGCGCGCCCGACTTCCATGGCGCTCAATTTTATGGTGCTTTCAAGGGTCGGCTGACCGCTGGCGCGCACCACTGCGGTACCCGACACAGGCCCGCCGAACAATTGGCCCACCACACGGTCGGCCGTCATCACCCCGTTTGCAACCGTGGCATGGATGTCGGCGTTATCGAGGCGGTAGTCACCGAATTGGATGGCTTCGGATTTCAACGTCAGTTCACCATCCATCGAATTGAGAGCGGAAAGATCGAACGTTTCACGCGACCAGCGCTTATCGACGCGAGAAGAAACCTGCGCCACTTGCCGATCGGTGCGCGCAGAAGCCAAAACCAAAAGCGGATTGTGCGCAGGGGATGCATCGGCGCGCTTTTCGGCCTTAGCGAGGAAACGTTGAATATCAAGCACCCCGGTGGACAAATTCGCCACCACATTGGGCTTTGCCCCGCCGGTTTTCACCGTAACAACCCCAGCAAGCTTGGTTTCACCGATACTGCCCTGCAAGGCCGTCACTTCATGGATCGCGCCATCGGTCTTCACCTTGGCCTTCACATCCAACGCCCCCAGCGGACCGGCGGGCGCGTAGCCCAGCGCGGACAACAGCTTCACCGCATTGGGATGCTGCGCACTAACGTCGCCATCCCAACCAAAGCCGATGGGTAACAAAGAAAACCGCCCGACTGCGCCGAAATCACCGCCCAGCGCGGCCACATTCGCGTTCAAGGATGGTTTGAGCAACGAGCCGTCGGCCTGCACCTTCACCGTCACCGCACCCATGTTCGCAGGAGGCCCCACCATACCCAGCATCGCCGCCGTGGCGTTCGCATCCTTAAGCTTAACTTCGGCCTTTACGCCAGTCATTTCCGGCACGCCGCCAAAGCCCTTAAATTTGCCATCGAGGACCGCACTTGCGCCCAACGCTTCACCCACTTTGAACTGGCGCAATTCCAGCGCGCCCGTGTATAGCGTACCGTCGATGGTCACGTCTTTAAATACGCGGCCAGACTGCGTCAGGCTACCCAGCCGCAGCTTAAGGTTCGCATCAAAAGTGTTGAGCACAGACGTCGCCGCCCACACCCCAGCCATATCCAGCGCCTGAGCCATCTGTGATTTAGCCTGCGGTTTTACCACCGCTTCGGTTGCAACAGTCCCCACCGCGGCGCCGTTTGATCCATTGCCATTCAAATAGGTGTCGAGATTCAGCGCATCCACGCTCAAATCCGCGCCGAACGACGGACGGGCGCGCAACGCCACCGTCAGCCCGCCCGTCACTCGGGTGCGGTCGCCGCTCAAATCGATACTGCTCATCGCCACCTGAGTCTGATCGGCAAAAACTTTGCTTTTAAATGTGATGCGCTTCAAACGCCCCGCCACACCGTCAGGCATTTGCACGCCCAACCAATCGGTCAACCCCTTGGTGTCAGCGGTGACAACCTCCAGATCGCCATTGAACCGCGGCAGCCCGCCTTCGGACTTAATAAATCCGAACAGTCCGACGTCCGTAACCCCAGGAGCTTGAAGCTGGAACTGGCTCAATGCCAATTCGCCGTCAGCCAATTCAACATCAATGCGCACATCGCTGATCAAACCACCCTTCAACGTCACCGCGTCAACGTTTAAAGACACGGTGCCGTTCACCCCGGCAGGCAATGCAAAGCCCTGCTGAACTTCAACGCCTTCGGTAGTTTGTTCCGACGGAGATGACGTAGCGCTGGCGCTTTCGGATGATGCCGCACTGCGGGCAGGCGATTGCGCCATCATGGCGTCCATGTCAATGCGCGACGCTTTCAATTCCACGTTGAAGGCCACATCATCCGCCAATGTCACGTCGGCCAGCCCTGTTGCGCGTGTGTCGCCTAAGATCAATTCCAATTCACGCAACACCACCTCTTTGGCCGTGGCGTTAACGTCCGTATTCATGCCGAAGGATTGATTTAAAGGCTGTTGCTGGGGCTGGTGCGCGCCGTCCGCAGAGGTTAGGGCGTTCAGCAATGCCGCAAAATTCGCACCTTCGACTTTGACCTTACCCTTAAAGCGCGGCGCGACTTCCATTTCCAAAACGGCCCCGCTAATGTTTGCGCGCGTGCCGCCAGGAGCGTTGATCTGGGCCGTCATCGAAGGAATGGTGCGCCCAGAGATGATCTGCGCCACCGACACCTTAAACGACATCGGCACACCGCGCAGACGCACATCACCTTGGGCCTCAAACGGACCTTGCAAGGACGCCGCGCGCAACGTGGTATTTAGGCCTTCGATGCGCTCCATCGTTCCTTTGGCATCCCGATAGACAATGGTGGCGTCAATAAGTTCAAAATGATCGAGGCGCACGCCTAGGCCCGAAGTGGCGGAGTCTGTACTGACGGGCGCTGCCGCTGAAGGGCCATTTTGCGAAGGCGATGATGGCGCCGCCGATTCCGAAGCGGCCTGAAACTCAAGATTGGTGCTACCGTCGGCGAATGTTTCGATATGGATTTGAGGTTTGACCAGGCGGATGCGTTCCACCTGCACCTGCCCCGACAACAGCGGCAACAGGGCCACGCGCACCTCAACGGCTTCCAAATCCACCATGTGCGGCGCAGTACCGCCGGGCGCATTGCCCAGTTTTACCCCGCGTGCGGTTAACATCGGAGCAGGGAGCAGACGCACTTCCAAACGACCATCAATGGTCAGATCCCGCCCGGTGGCGGCTTTCACCTGTGCCGTGATTTCCGGCAAACGTGCGTTCCAGTCGATAAAACTGGGCGCAATCAATGCCCCGCCCGCTAAGACGACCAGCAAAACACCAATACCAATAAGCGTTTTTTTCAGCACGTTCGGATCACCTCTGTTTTTTATCTGCACGGGCAAAAAGTTGCAAAACTGCAGCGCGTATACGAAGTGTAGTAGCGCTCACGCCGCCAATCAACGAATCCGGCAACGATATCTTCAAATCAAGGCAAAACAAAGGACCCCCGGCCTAAACAGGGGGTCCTTCACAGATCAAAGCCTAAACGTCGACTTAAAGCGCCAGTCCGCCGCCACCGGCCGGAGCAGCACCACCGGCTGGATCTGCCGGAGCCGGAGCCGGAGCCGGAGCCGGGGCCGCGCCGCCCGCTGCCGGATCTGCCGGAGCCGTACCACCTCCCCAATTGCCTACGAGGCCAGCCTCAGCCGCCGGAGCGACGGGTGAAAGTCCGCCAATCGTACCCACGGGGCTTCCCGCGCCTCCCGTATCGCCAGCACCGCCAGCATTGCCAGCATTGCCGCCACCAGCAACCGCACTGCCGACACCACCGTTGTCACCATTAGCATCGTTGCCGTCGTTGCCGTCGTCATCGCCGCCATCATCACCGATATTGTCGATCTCATCGTCATCACCGGCGTCGTCGTCACCGCCGTCGTCACCGCCGTCGTCACCGCCGTCATCATCACCGCCGTCACTGCCGCCATCGTCATCGCCGCCATCATCGCCGCCATCATCGCCGCCGTCATCACCGCCGTCATCGCCGCCGTCATCGCCACCGTCATCACCGCCATCATCACCGCCGTCACGGCCGCCGTCACGGCCACCATGACCATCACCACCGCCATCATCGTCAGCCATTGCAACGGCCACCCCAGCTTTCAAGCCGCCCTGCGTGCTGTGCACGGGCGCCAGCACGAAGCCAAGCGCCAAAAGACTGACCGAAGCGCCGAGGACAACTCTACGCAACGCCGAATTGACGGGACTCGCAAGCGTACTGTTCGACAACGCTGTGTCTCCATGCAATATGCTGATTTCAAACATTTTTTTCATTCTTTTGTCCGCCTTTAGTGATGAACCAAATTCGAATGAATCCATCCATTCTTGCCCAGACAACGCCACAGATACAACCTTTCATCCCAAGATCATCATAAAAATGAAAATAATTTTTCCCCGATCAGGATTAAACAGGAACTGTCATCGTTGTCCTTGCAAGATGCACATGCGTGCGCAGGACGTTCAGCGGATATTCAGCTTATATAGCCATACGATCACATTATGTACTGGGCAAACCCAGCAAAAATGGAAACGGATTTAGGGTTTTGACTTTGGACGCGCGGACACAACAAGAATTAGTGGCAATCCTGCCCCGACTTCGCCGTTTTGCCCTTGGGCTAACGCGAAATGGGGCGCACGCTGATGATTTGGTGCAAAACGCATGCGAAAAAGCCATCACCCGCATCGATCAGTGGGAACCGGGCACCCGCCTGGACAGTTGGATGTTTCGCATCATCCAAACCACCCACATCGATCATATTCGTGGCCAAAAGCGGCGCGACGGATATCTCGAAGTGATCGAGAGCCAAGGCGAGCCCTCCTTTGATGGTGAGCGCGCAGCAGAAGCATCCATGACTTTGGATACGGTGCGCCGGGCCATATACAACCTGCCCGAGGAGCAACGCGCGGTTGTTATGTTGGTTTCGGTTGAAGGTCTTTCCTACAAGGAAGCTGCCGAAACCTTGGAAATCCCCATGGGAACCCTCACCAGCCGCCTAGTCCGCGCCCGCACGGCCCTAGCGCGCATGATGAATGAACTGAACGGGAGCGGTGGCGACAGCAATGAAGCTGCGGCCCTCCCATTAAAAGAGGCGCAATTGCCATGATGACCTTAGATGAAGGCACCCTGATCGCCTATGTTGACGGCGAATTAGACCCCCAAACGGCGCGCGAGGTCGAAAGCGGACTCGCCAAAGATGACCGCGCCCGCAAGGATGTCGAGCACCTGCGCGCGCTGGCGGCGCTGACGCGCGTCGCCTTTAACGACACCCTGCATGAGGCAGTTCCACAGCACCTAAAGGACGCGGCCTTAGGCCGCACCGTAAAGGGCGTTACGATTTCCCAAGAACAGCCCCATAGCGGCAACGTCATAACCTTTACCTCCAAAGGAGGCCTGGGTTCCATGCACCGCGCCTTACCGCTCGGCCTTGCCGCCGCTGCGGCGTTCGCTGGTTTGGTTTTAGGACTGGGTGGCGGTTCCGTATATACCGAAGCAAGCGCCAATAAGGCCCTACAATTAGCGGCCCTGTCCATGCAACAAGACCAAAACGCCATGAATCAAGCGCTTAATCAAGCCCTTGAGGTCAATGTAAGCGGCAACGCACTCACCTGGGTCAATCCCGACACCGGGCGCTCGGCAGCCTTTACGCCCGTACGCACGTACCAAGATAAATCCGGTCAGTTTTGTCGCGAATATCGCAAAGACGTCAAATCGACCGATCGGACCGATACGACCTTTGGCTTAGCGTGCCGCGATGAATCCGGCATGTGGAAAACCCGTTACCTGATTTTGGAAAACGGTCCGGAGCAAGCGTTATAACGCCCGCTTGATTGTCCCCCATGGACCTTCATGTGCACTTTTTCGGATTCAGGCACCGTTCAGTTTTTCGGTGTTAGGGTCCGAACAATGGCATTATCTGGTTCCAAACTGTGATGTCGATCATCGTCAAAGCTGGAAAAAGAGCCAACACTATCAATGCGATTT
>Ga0299912_10001177_pt1 | contig 21167 bp, 21 predicted proteins | sample RVTome_2_FD_207667 | JGI IMG/M metagenome (GOLD analysis project Ga0299912, IMG submission 207667) | Soil microbial communities from uranium-contaminated site in the Upper Colorado River Basin, Wyoming, United States - RVT95D214 (version 2) ... | reverse complement strand
TCACGCTGTTAACACGCGATGCGGCGATTCTGGAGTTGGGGTTGGATGGGGTGGCGAAGGGGTGAGGACAAACCGTGGCCTGTCCCCAATGCTGCTCTTGGAGGAATAAGGGTAGCGTCCCCTTTTCTGCCGCGCTATTGTCTATCCTGCCGCGCCACATCGAAGCCGCGCGTAGCCTGACTTACGCACACACCGACCCGTTCGACCGATTGCTTATCGCGCAGGCTTACGATGAAAGACTCACGCTGTTAACACGCGATGCGGCGATTCTGGAGTTGGGGTTGGATGGGGTGGCGAAGGGGTGAGGACAAACCGTGGCCTGTCCCCAATGCTGCTCTTGGAGGAATAAGGGTAGCGTCCCCTTTTCCTTGTTTGCCTGCCATGCCCCACCCCCGCGTCGAGATCAAGATGGGGGAAGTTTACGGGCTATTTATCTAAGTGAACAGCATTGGGTCTGTCCCCTATTATTCGTGTCCCCTATTATTCTGCTGCTAAAAAACGCCACCCGAAGGTGGCGTTGGAAGCCGAATGATGGGATCGCTGCGCTCAACCCATCCTACACTTAGCTTATGCGCAACCGGTTGGCCTATATTTGGGGTCAACAGTTGTGGCGCATGACCACGAGCCATTTCCATCACGGGTCCAGGTCAAACTTTCGCCTGCGAGGGCTGCCGCTGCGCCATTACCGAAGGACGCGACAATGGTTGAGCCAGCACCCGCCAGAAGAGTCATTTGCGGTACCCCCGTGTCAGCAGGAATCGCGGCGCCTTGGGTGGCCCCTGTCAGGATGCTGGAACCTGTTGCTTGCGGGTCGCATTGTGTTGCACCCAAACCAACGACTAATTTGCCGTCAAGGATGCAAGTCTCGGCCGTCGTCTTAAGAGACCCAGCCTCGCCCATCCCACGCGTTACCTGCGTCTTCACCACATAGGTTTGATATTGCGGAACCGCCACCGCCGCCAAAATACCGATAATCGCCACAACGATCATCAATTCGATCAAGGTAAAACCCTGTTGTACTTTTTTCATGTTCATGATGTATCTCCTGTTGAGTTTGACTGAAACCAAACACATGGTGTGTTTGCAGGTTACTCAGCAACCTCCGTGCCAGGGGAGCGAAAAACGCGGAAGCGGTGACCCGTTTGCTGCGGTATCGGCGCCGTCTCGGCACGCCGTTTCTCACCCGGACACCCGAACAATCTCTCGCGTCACCAATTAGTTACGAGCTCCACACAAGCTCGACCTAAGGCGCGAATCGCGGCAGCCACCGTGACGCTCCCGTAGCTTGCCTCGACCTTCGTCATCCACCCGACCAGCGACCACGCATAAAAAAACCCGCAGCCACGAACACGGCAGAGTCAGAAACTGACGCTGCGCGTCACATGGTGCTGGCGGCTTATCGATTCGGAACGAATTGGTTGGCGCCCACCACGCCAACCGCTTTGCTCTGCCCCGGCCCCTTGTCGGGTCAAGCGCAGCGGACCCGACGCGCCCCTGTCGGCTCCGGCGCCATGCGCCTTGAGCCGACCTACGCCGTCTCTTGCGTGCGAAGCTCTAGGCGGAGGTGCTCATCCCCGCACGCGCACCACCACAACGGAAACATTATCCCACCCGCCATTGTCGTTCGCCATCCGCACAAGATCCTGCGCGGCCTTTTGGATATCGGCGCCGTGGCTATCCAACACATCCTTGATGGCATCCTCTTCCACCGCGTTGAACAAACCATCGGAACATAACAAATAGAGATCGCCGGGAAGAACCGGGTGCTCGTGCAACTCCGCTTCCACCGCAGCTTCACTGCCAAGCGCGCGGGTGATGAGGTGCGCCTGAGGCGAAAGCCTGGCGGCTTGCGGGGAGAGCATCCCGCGCTCGACCTGCTCCTGCACCACCGAATGGTCGCGCGTCAGCGCCTGCAGTGAGCCGCCGCGCAGGCGGTAAAGGCGCGAGTCCCCGACGTGGCCGACCGTGACCCGGTCGCCGTGGAACACGGCGGCAACCAGGGTCGTCGCCATGCCGGCATAGGCCGGGTGACTCAAGCCGGCATGATGGATGGCGGCGTTGGTCGCGTCGATTTCGTGCTGGAGCAGGGAGGCGATGTCGGGCGCTGCCCCGGTGGGTGCCTGGCGCTCGCGCCACGCGGCGCGCAGGCCTTCGGCGATGACGGTGACGGCCATGTGGCTGGCCACCTCGCCGGCGTTGTAGCCGCCGACGCCATCGGCCAGCAGGGCGAAGCCGTGGGCGGGGTCGGCGAGGAGGCTGTCTTCGTTGTGCGGACGGACCCGGCCGCGGTCGGTCGCGGTGGCGAATTCGAGTGCTGGTGTTTGACTTGTTGGAGCCGAAATCACTGCTGCTTGCCCCCCATGCCGGCTTTGCCTGTTCGCGCGCACAGCGCGCGCTACCATGCAACCATGGCTCTCTAAATGATACACTAGCGCCCCTGCGGCACAGCACGCCAACCCTACACAAACCGGGACTTTTCGCCGCACGAATCCAGCGGACACCTCCATGATTACGCTACGCCAACTCACCCTGCGCCGGGGCGCCCGCATCCTGCTGCAGGACGTCGACCTCACCCTGCACCGCGCGCAAAAGGTCGGCATCATCGGCGCCAACGGCAGCGGCAAGTCCAGCCTGTTTGCGCTGCTGCTGGGCGAACTGCACCAGGATGCCGGCGAGCTGGAAATGCCGCCGCGCCTGGTGATCTCCCACGTCGCGCAGGAAACGCCTGCCGCGGAGGCATCGGCCATCGACTATGTCATCGACGGCGACGCGGAGCTGCGCGAAATCGAGCGGGCATTGAAGGAAGCCGAGGCGGGCGAAGACGGCACGCATCTCGCCGAGCTGCACGGGCGCTTCGATGCCGTGGACGGCTACACCGCGCGGGCGCGGGCGGCACGGTTGATGGACGGCCTGGGCTTCGGCGCCGCGCAGTTGGACAAACCAGTAGGCGAGTTTTCCGGCGGCTGGCGCATGCGGCTGAATCTGGCGCGCGCGCTGATGTGCCGCTCCGACCTTTTGCTGCTGGACGAGCCGACCAACCACCTCGACCTGGAGGCGGTGATCTGGCTGGAGCAGTGGCTGCGCAGCTATCCCGGCACGCTGCTGCTGATTTCCCACGACCGCGATTTCCTCGACAACACGGTCGATTGCATCTGCCATCTGGAGCAGCGCCAACTCAAGCTGTACACCGGCAACTACGCCGAGTTCGAGCGCGCCCGCGCGGCCAATCTGGCGCTGCAACAGGCGGCTCACGAGAAGCAGCAGCGCGAGATCGCGCATTTGCAGTCCTACGTCGACCGCTTCCGCGCCCAGGCCACCAAGGCGCGCCAGGCGCAGAGCCGGCTCAAGGCGCTGGACCGCATGGAGATCATCGCCGCGGCGCATGTGGACTCGCCTTTTTACTTCAGCTTCCGGCCGCCGCAGGCCAGCCCCAACCCGCTGCTGCGCCTGGAAAATGCCGCCGCCGGCTATCACGGCAAGGCAGTGGTGGAGAATGTCAGCATGACGCTGGAGGCGGGCGCACGGCTCGGCCTGCTGGGGCCTAACGGCGCCGGCAAGTCCACCCTGATCAAGCTGCTGGGCGGGACGCTGGCGCCGCTGTCGGGCAAGCGCGAGGAGGGCCGAGGGCTAAAGATCGGCTACTTCGCGCAGCACCAGTTGGAACAGTTGCGCCCCGAGGAAAGCCCGCTGCAACACATGATGCGCCTCGACCCCAAGACGCGCGAGCAGGAATTGCGCGACTTTTTGGGTGGCTTCGATTTTCGCGGCGATGTGGTCACCTCACCCATCGCGCCTTTTTCCGGCGGCGAGAAGTCGCGCCTGGCGCTGGCACTGCTGATCTGGCAGCGCCCCAACCTGCTGCTGCTGGACGAGCCCACCAACCACCTCGACCTGGAAATGCGCCACGCGCTGACCCTGGCCTTGCAGGACTACGAAGGCGCGCTGGTGGTGGTGTCGCACGACCGGCATCTGCTGCGCACCACCACCGACCGCCTGGTGCTGGTGGCGGATGGCCGCGCAGCGCCCTTCGACGGCGATCTCGACGATTACCGCGACTGGCTGGCGCAGCAACGCGCCACCCCCAACGAGACCTCCGGGACCGAGAAACCAGGCGGCGACCGCAAGCAGCAAAAGCGCGACGCCGCCGAACAGCGCAACCGCTTGAGCGCGCTACGGCGCCCGTTGGAGACAAAAATCAAGAATCTGGAACGCGACATGGACCGGCTCACTGCGGAAAAGTCGCAGTTGGACGCCCTGCTCGCCTCCCCGGAAATGTACGCGGAAGGCAGCAAGGACAAGCTCAAGGAAAGCCTGCTGCGGCAGGCGCAGGTCGCGGGGGAGCTAGGCCGGGCGGAGGAATCGTGGCTGGCGCTGCACGGGGAGTTGGAGGCGCTGCAAGACTGACGTAGCGTGCGCTGTGCGCACGAGCCATTGCCATTCCGTGCGCACAGCGCACGCTACGCCACTTTGTCACATTGGATGGGTGGCGGACAACGGTCGGCCGCCAATCTCCCCCCTTTGCAAAGGGGGGAAGCCATACAAGGTTGGGTTAGCGGCCATTCCCCTCCCTAACCCTCCCCCGCTTGCGGGGGAGAACGATTGCCCTCTCTCCCGCAAGCGGGAGAGAGTTGGAGAGAGGGCTAGCGTAACCCAACAAACCCAATCTTCAACATCGACGGATGGGCAGCACACACCAACGCCGGCGTTTAGGAGGATGATTGGGTTTGTTGGGTTACGGCGCAAAAGGCCGCGCCTAACCCAACCTACATGGCTGACGTAGCGTGCGCTGTGCGCACGGAATGGCAATGGCTCGTGCGCACAGCGCACGCTACGCCCTGCCATTGCAGCATGTAGGGCGGATGAGCGTAGCGTTATCCGCCGAATGGGATTCATACGGCGGAAGGCGCTATGCTTTCCCGCCCTACGACCAGCCTCTTGCGACGCTCATCCAAAACCCACATCCAGCTTGAGGTTCCTGGGCAGGAGAGCAGCCCTCAAACCACCCCTACCCCGACCTCTACCTCGCTCCATTGCAGTTCGGTCAATCGCCGCATGAACTCGTCCGGCGGCAGCGGGCGGCTGAGGAAGTAGCCTTGCACGATGTCGCAGCGCAAGGAAGTGAGGTGCTGCAGGATGTCCTGGTCTTCCACTCCTTCGGCCACCACCTTGAGGCTCATGTTGTGGGCCAGGTCTATGGTTGAGCGCACGATCACGGAATCGTTGCTGTCCCGGTTCATGTCCATGACGAAGGATTTGTCTATCTTGATTTCGTCCACCGGCAGTTTCTTGAGGTAGGCGAGCGACGAATAGCCGGTGCCGAAATCGTCCACCGACAGCACCACCCCCATGTTGTGCAGCCGGGTCAGGAGCTCCATGGCGCGTTCCGGATCGGCCATGATGGCGCTCTCGGTCAGCTCCAGGTAAAGGTAGCGCGGCGAAACGTCCCAGTTCACCAAGGCCTGTGCGACGTGGTCGATGATGTTCGCATTGTGCAGGCTGCGCGCGGAAAGATTGACCGCAACGCTGATCGGGAAACCCGCCGCGTGCCACTGCGAGCACTGCTCCAGCGCCTTGTTCAGCACCCAGCGAGTGAGCGGCTCGATAAGCCCGGTCTGTTCCGCGATGGGGATGAAGGCATCCGGCGGAATGAAGCCCCGTTCCGGGTGATTCCAGCGCAGCAGCGCCTCGGCGCCGCAGATCCTGCCGCCCGCCATGTCTATTTTGGGCTGGAAATACAACTGGAGTGTATCGCGCTCCAGCGCTGAGCGAAGCTCCGGTTCCAGCGTCAACTGGAACACGCTGTGGCGGTCCTGCTCGCTGTCGTAAAAGGCGATGCCGCGCTGGTTTTGCTTGGCCTGGTACATGGCGACGTCGGCGCGGCGCATCAGGGTATCTGCGTCCGCCCCGTTGTCCGGATAGATGGCTATGCCGATGCTGATGCCGACGTTGAAGGAATGGCTTTCTATCACGAAGGGTTCATGCATCTCGCTCAGGATGCGCTTTGCCGCCAGGCCGGCATAGTCGCCGCTTCCGACCATGGGCAGCACGGCGGCGAACTCGTCGCCGCCCAGCCGCGCCAGCGTCTCGTCTTGCAGCCGCGCGATGGTGTCCGACTTGCGCAGAGCGCCCTGCAGGCGCTCTGCGACCTGCTGCAGCAGCTTGTCGCCTATGCTATGCCCGAGCGTGTCGTTGACCTGCTTGAAGCGGTCCAGGTCCATCATGAACAGCGCAAAGCGGGTTTGCTGGCGCTCGCTGATAACGATGATCCGATCGACTCGGTCGTTGAACAAAGCGCGGTTGGGCAAGCCGGTAAGGGGGTCGCTGAACGCCATTTTTTCCAGCGTTCCGTAGAGATCCTTGAGTTCGGCGGTGAGCGTGTTGAAGTCTCGCGCCAGCTCGCTGATCTCGGCATTGCCGGCGACCGACACGGGTTCGCCGAGGTGGCTGCGGTCCTTGATGACCAGTTGTATCTGGCGCATCAGGGAGCGCAGCGGCTGCAACGCTGTCTTCTGCATCACCACGAGCGCACCGAACACCGCCAGCAATGTCACCATGCCGGCCACCAGCAGAACGATATTGCGGGCCTCGCGCAGTTTGGCCGTGAGGGGGGCAAGGTCGGCGGCCATGGAGACCGTCAACGCATCTTCCATGCCTTTCGTCTTGAGCACGTAGTCGGCCACCAGCACCTTGTCGAAGGCGTCGGAGCGGGGCCAGTCGGGTGAGCGGTACACCTCGCCGCCATCCGCGCGCGCCAGGCGCAGAGGCATGCCCAGCGCCGCTCCGAGCGGAATGAGACTGTGCGCCGGATCGCTGACGACGGCGAGAAAACCGACCGGCCGCAGCCCCCCGACCGGCACCATGACCGCTTGATAAAAGCGGCCGCCGGAGAGGCACAATTCCGACATCATCTTCAGATGATCGGCGCCGCGCCGCTGGCGTGCGCGCCGCATCAGATCGCCGCACACGACCTCGCCCTTGTCTATGGCGCTCGAACCTTCCGAAGACTCGGCAAACAACGCATATTCCGCGTCGAATGCGTAGAGTTTCTCCAGCTTTATCACGTTCGCGGTTTGATAATAGCGGTGAAACTGGCCGTCCAGCAGCTTGCTCACGGCCTCCTGGTCATGCGCGTCGAACGCGGCGCGGAATGTCGGCTCGCGGTGCAGATCGGTGCTGAGTTCGCGGGACTTTTCCTCAAGGCCGCCGAGCAGGTCGTGCACCTTGAGATTGACCAGGTTGGCCAGCGCCGAGCGCTGGTTGTCCAGGGCCAGTTCGCGGTAGACGCCGCCGGTCGCCAGCGCGAGCGCCATGCCCAGCACGCCCATCAAAACGATGGCGAGCCAAAGGCTGGTGCGCATGGAAAAACGCGTTTTCATGAAGCGCAGCCTGGAGAACCTAGTTCACTACGAAAGGATAATTCTTCGCCAGCCACTCCTCATAGCCGCCGCGGAACCAGTACAGCTTGGTGTAGCCGCATTTCAGCGCAATCCGCGTCGACGTGACGCTGCGCCCGCAGTTGACGCCGTTGCAGTAGATCAGGGTGGGGGAACTCTTCTTGGGAATGACTTTGGCCAGGGAAGCGCAGTTGGTCTGCTGGTCGGGCAGGCTGACCGAGCCCTCGATGTAGCCGTGCTTGCGATCGCCCACGATGCGCGCATCGACGATGACCAGATCGGGCGTCTTGGCGGCGAGGGCGATCACCCCTTCCGCGTCGACGCGGGTAGTGCCGGGAATATTGTCGGGGATCGCCACCTTCACGCTTGGCGGCGTCGCAGCGGCCAAACCGGAACACAGCACGAATGCCAATCCAAACAGGACACTGCGAAAGCGGGACAACCAGTTCATCGTATTCTCCTTTTTAGTTCTGTCACCCTGCCGCAGCGGACCGGCATGGTATCTCGAAGACCAGCGGGAAGTGCAGGCTTGAACGCCTCCATGCCGGCAGAAAAAGCAACTGTTCATCCCGGATTATCCATTGGAGCAAAACGCCGCTGTAGGAGCGGCGCCCTCGCCGCGATTTACAGCCGCATTCGCGCCGGGGCGGCGCTCCTACACGCACGAGCATTCCAATGAACAATCTGGGTTCATATCAGGTATCGGACACCCCAGCCGAATCTTTAGCCCATGGCGGCATTCCGCGACGGGCAGCTTCGCAGCCGCAGGCAAGGGATTGAGCGGCGCGCGTTCAGCGCGCTCTGTGCCAGATCAGGCGGCCGTCCCGGTACACTTCCTTGACCCGGTGCAGCGGGATGCTGTGGGTGGCGCCTTCGGCGTCGACGATGTGGAAAAAGAGGGGGTACGAGGGGTCGAAACGAAGGTCCGCAAAAGGGACCACGACGACACGCCGTTCGAGCCGGTCGTAGTAGCCGATCTCGAACCGTGCCGCGGCAAACGCTGCGTCCCAGCGGATACGGTGGAGCAGGTCCTGGATGGGGATCATGATGCGGGGAGTGCTGCCCGGCCATTCCGGCACGGCGCGATTGCGCCGGCCCGGAATGGCCGTTTTGCGTTACAGCAGAGGCACGATGAGCAGCGCCACGATGTTGATGATCTTGATGAGCGGGTTGATCGCCGGGCCGGCGGTGTCCTTGTACGGGTCGCCGACGGTGTCGCCGGTCACCGCGGCCTTGTGCGCCTCGGAACCCTTGCCGCCGAAGTGGTTGTCCTCGATGTATTTCTTGGCGTTGTCCCAGGCGCCGCCGCCGGTGGTCATGGAAATCGCCACGAAAATGCCGGTGACGATGGCACCCATCAGCACCCCGCCCAGGGCTTGCGCGCCCAAGGTCAGGCCGACCACCACCGGAATCGCCACCGGCAGCAGCGAAGGCACGATCATTTCCTTGATCGCCGCCTTGGTCAGCATGTCCACCGCCTTGGAATAATCCGGCTTGGCCGTGCCTTCCATGATGCCGGGAATTTCCTTGAACTGGCGGCGCACTTCCACCACCACAGATCCCGCAGCGCGGCCCACCGCCTCCATGCCCATGGCGCCGAACAGGTACGGCACCATGCCGCCGATGAACAGGCCGATGATCACCATGTGGTTGGACAGGTCGAAGGTCAGCGCGCTGCCGGCGTGCTCCAGCGCATGGGTGTAGTCGGCGAACAGCACCAGTGCGGCCAACCCGGCCGAGCCGATGGCGTAGCCCTTGGTCACCGCTTTGGTGGTGTTGCCCACCGCGTCCAGCGGGTCGGTGATGTTGCGCACCGAATCGGGCAGGTCCGCCATTTCGGCGATGCCGCCGGCGTTGTCGGTGATGGGGCCGTAGGCATCCAGCGCCACGATGATGCCGGTCATGGAGAGCATGGCGGTCGCGGCGATGGCGATGCCGTAGATCTCCGCCAGCGCATAGGCGCCCCAGATGCTGGCGCACACGGCGATGACGGGCGCCGCGGTGGACTTCATCGACACTCCCAGGCCGGCGATGATGTTGGTGCCGTGGCCGGTGGTGGAAGCTTGGGCGATGTGCTGCACCGGGCCGTATTCGGTGGCGGTGTAGTACTCGGTGATCACCACCATGGCGGCGGTCAGCACCAGGCCGATGAGCGCCGAGCCGTAGATCTGCATGACGCTGTAGCTGCCGTTGTCGGCCATCAGCCAGGCGGTGATGGGGTAGAAGGCGATCATCGAGAGCACGCCGGAAACCGCCAGCCCGCGATACAGCGCGTTCATGATCTTGCCGCCCTCGCGCGCCTTGACGAAGAAGGTGCCGATGATGGAGGCGATGATGGAAGCGCCGCCCAGCACCAGGGGGTAGATCACGGCGTTGGTCCCGGCGTTGGCCAGCACCAGGCCGCCCAGCAGCATGGTGGCGATGATGGTGACGGCGTAGGTTTCGAACAGGTCCGCTGCCATGCCGGCGCAGTCGCCCACGTTGTCGCCGACGTTGTCCGCAATCACCGCGGGGTTGCGCGGGTCGTCCTCGGGAATGCCCGCTTCCACCTTGCCCACCAGGTCGGCGCCGACGTCCGCGCCCTTGGTGAAGATGCCGCCGCCGAGACGGGCGAAGATGGATATCAGCGAACCGCCGAATCCCAGGCCTATCAGCGGTTCGATGATCTGGCTGGTGCTCGCACCCTCGGCCGCTGTTGCGGCGAGGAAGGCATAATAGCCGGCCACCCCCAGCAGACCCAGGCCCACCACCAGCATGCCGGTGATGGCGCCGCCGCGGAAGGCGACGGTCAGCGCCTCGTTGAGGCCGTTGCGCGCGGCTTCCGCGGTGCGCACGTTGGCGCGCACCGAGACGTTCATGCCGATGTAGCCGGTGGCACCCGAGAGCAGCGCGCCGAGAGCAAAGCCGAACGCGGTCTTCCACGCCAGCGCGACGCCGATCACCACGAACAGGATGGCGCCGACTATGCCGATGGTGGTGTACTGGCGGTTAAGGTAGGCGGAAGCGCCTTCCTGGATGGCAGCGGCGATTTCCCGCATGCGGTCGTTGCCGGTCGGTTTGGCCAATATCCATTGGATGGAAACCACCCCGTAAACAATTGCCAGCACCGCGCAACCCAACGCTATCATCAGACCTGGTGACATGAGACTCCTCCTGTGGTTGAGACATCTTGTTGTCAGGCCGATTGGGGCCGGCCGTTCAGCCCTGCAGGGGCTCGTTAGCGAACAACTTGGACATACGCTGGTGCCGATTGGGGCGCAGGCCAAGGCGCGAGACGCGTGGTTGTGTCATTCACAACAAGCGGCTCGTAACGCCGGCATGCGCCCCAAGCGGCACCAGCCCGGAGGGTTGCTGCGTATTCGGGCGTCTGCTGCGTTGCGAAGCTTGCGAATGGAATGACCATTCGCCGCGCTTCGCGCCTTGCGTCCATCCCGAATATGCGGCAACGTATGTCCAAGTTGTTCACTAACGAGCCCTTATCGTTGTAGCTGCGTTTTGCCGGCAAGGCAATGTGGGTGCGGTCAATACTCCTTGCCCAAGGCCAATCCGCCCTCGAAACGGGTGCCGGGCTCGAAGCCGAAAATCCCGGTCAGGTCGAGTTCGCGGATGAGCTGGTCGACAGCGCCCTGGCCGTGCTCCTTCTGCACCTCGGACAGGATCAGCTTGGCCGAATTGCCGTTGTAAAAGCCGCCGAAATCGGCTTGTACCTTGAGGAGTTGGCGGGCTTTATCTAGGGTCATGGTTGAAGGCAGAAAATGGACAGGATTAACAGGATTGCACCCAACCGATTTCATCTTGTTAATCCTGAGAAATCCTGTTAATCCTGTCCAAGCCTTAAATCTTGAACTCGCCCTTGAGCTTCTTCGGCACCGCCACGTTCTTCAGCGTCACATAGACCGGCAGGCCGCCCGCGTACTTGGGATAGTCTTCGCCCTGGATCAGGCCGGTCAGGTACTTGCGGCACTTCTCGGTGATGCCGTAGCCATCCTTGCTGATGAAATTGCGCGGCATGAATTTTTCCACGTTGGCGACATCTTTCAGTTCTGCATGGCCGATCTTGTATTTGTAGGGCTCGTCGGACAGACGCACGATGGTCGGCATGACCGAGTTCTTGCCCTTGACCGCCAGCTCCACCGCCGCCTTGCCCAACTCGTAGGCCTGCTTGACGTCGGTCTTGGAGGCGATGTGGCGGGCGGCGCGCTGCAGGTAGTCGGCCACGGCCCAGTGGAACTTGTGGCCCAGGGCATCCTTGATCATGTTGGCGACCACCGGGGCGGCACCGCCCAGTTGTGCATGGCCGAAGGCGTCGCGCGTGCCCTGCTCGGCGAGGAAGCGCCCGTCCGGATAGTGGCAGCCTTCCGACACCACCACGGTGCAGTAGCCGAATTTCTTCACGTTTTCGTCGACCCTGGCGATGAAGGCCTTCTGGTCGAACTCGATCTCGGGGAACAGGATTACCACCGGGATACCCTGGTCGGCCACCAAGCCGCCGGCAGCGGCGATCCAGCCGGCGTGCCGGCCCATCACCTCGACCACGAAGATCTTGGTCGAGGTCTTGGCCATGGAGCGCACGTCATAGCTGGCTTCCAGGGTGCTGACCGCGACGTATTTGGCCACCGAGCCGAAACCGGGGCAGCAGTCGGTGATGGGCAGATCGTTGTCCACGGTTTTGGGCACATGGATGGCCTGCACCGGATACCCCAGCTTCTCGGACAATTGCGAAACCTTGAAGCAGGTGTCGGCAGAATCGCCGCCGCCGTTGTAGAAGAAATAGCCGATGTTGTGCGCCTTGAATACTTCAATCAGACGCGCGTATTCGCGCTTGTTCTGTTCCAGGGATTTTAGCTTGAAGCGGCACGAGCCAAACGCGCCGGAAGGGGTGTAGCGCAGCGCAGCGATGGCCTCGGCGGATTCCTTGCTGGTGTCGATCAGGTCTTCGGTGAGCGCGCCTATGATGCCGTTGCGCCCGGCATACACCTTGCCGATGGTGTCGTTGTGCTTGCGCGCCGTTTCGATCACGCCGCAGGCGGATGCATTGATGACGGCGGTCACTCCGCCGGACTGCGCGTAAAACGCGTTCTTCTTGGCCATGACGAGACTCTCTCCTTCCTGATTGATTGTTGGTGCAGCGTTTACACGGGTTACCGTCCCTTATTCTTTGCCGGCGGCGCGATCGCGCTCGTGGTCGGCCTGGACGCGCAACACGGTGGTGGCGCAATCCAGCAGGTCGTCGTATTCCTCGCGCCCGGTGCCGTAATGGTCGCGCTTGGAATAGAAAAACTGGGTGCGGAAACGGTTTTCTCCCACCTTGCTGATGACGAAGCCCGCGCCGCGCTCTTCCCAATACAGCGTTGGGCAAGGCGTGAGTTCCCTGTCGTCCGGCGACAGGCGCAGTTCGGCGTCCGCCACCTGGACCTCGACCGGCTTGCCATAGCGTTCCTTCAGGGCGGTTTCCACCACCCAGCGCTCGGCGTCGGTGAAGTCGGGAATGGCGCTCACAGGCTAGCTCAGCGCGGCGAAAATGCTGTCGCGGATATTTTCCACCGACCCGACGCCGGCCACCTTGACGTACTTGGGGGAATGCGGGGCGCCGGAGGATGCCCATTTGGAGTAGTAGGCGACCAGCGGTTCGGTCTGCGCGTGGTAGACCTCCAGGCGCTTCTTGACGGTTTCTTCCTTGTCGTCGTCGCGCTGGATCAGGTCCTCGCCGGTGGCGTCGTCCTTGCCGGCGACTTTCGGGGGGTTGAAAACGACGTGGTAGGTGCGGCCGGAAGCCACGTGTACGCGGCGGCCGCTCATGCGCTTGACGATTTCGTTGTCGTCGACGTCGATCTCGACCACGTAGTCGATTTCCACGCCGGCATCCTTCATCGCATCGGCTTGCGGGATGGTGCGCGGGAAGCCGTCGAAGAGGAAGCCCTTGGCGCAATCCGGCTCCTTGATGCGGTCCTTCACCAGGCCGATGATGATCTCGTCGGAGACCAGTCCGCCCGCGTCCATGATTTTCTTGGCGGCGATGCCGAGCGGCGTGCCTGCCTTGACCGCGGCGCGCAACATGTCGCCGGTGGATATCTGCGGGATGCCGTATTTTTCCTTGATGAAATTCGCTTGCGTGCCCTTACCGGCACCCGGACCACCCAACAGAATCAGACGCATGCTCTACTCCTCTCGTTTTCATTGTAAAACCGCAGGAACGACAAACTCCAAGGGTATGTAAATTACGCCGGCAAGCCCATTTAATTATTTTTATCCTAGCATAAAGGCACCCGTCACTCGCGCTCCAGCGCGAACAAACGACGCACGCCGATCAGGTCGTGTTCGGTGTCCACTCCGGCCGCCGGCGCGTGCTGCGTCACCGCCACGCTGATCCTGTAGCCGTGCCACAAAACGCGCAACTGCTCCAGCGCCTCGAACTGTTCGATGGCGGCCGGTTCAAGCTGCGAATAGGTTTTCAGGAATGCCCCGCGGTAGGCGTAAATGCCGATGTGGCGATACGCCGGCAGTCCGGCGGGAAAGCTGCGCCCCTGCAGGAACGCATCGCGCGCATAGGGAATAGGCGCGCGGCTGAAGTAGAGGGCGTAGCCGCGCTGGTCCGCGACTACCTTGACCACGTTGGGGTTGAACAGCGCCTCGCTGTCGTGCAGCGCGTGACAGGCGGTGGACATGGCAGCTTCCGGGTGGTCGGCCAGATGCTGCGCCACTTCGCGGATCAGGGCCGGCGCAATCAGCGGCTCGTCGCCCTGCACGTTGACCACCAAGTCGTCGTCGGCGAAACCCTGCAGGCTGGCGACTTCGGCAATGCGGTCGGTGCCGGAAAGATGATGGTCGCCGGTCATGCACGCCTGGAAACCGTGCTGCTCCACCACGGCGGCGATCTCGGGATGGTCGGTCGCCACCCATATCTCCGCTGCGCCCGAAGCCCGCGCCTGCTCGGCCACGCGCACCACCATCGGCTTGCCGTCGATATCCAGCAATGGTTTGCCGGGCAGGCGCGTGGACGCGTAGCGGGCGGGAATGACGACTTTGAAGTTCACGATTTGCCTTTCGGGAAACCCAATTAGATTTCTTCTTCCACCGGCAACTTGCGCGCCTCGTCCTCCAGCATCACGGGGATGTCGTCCCGCACCGGAAAGGCCAGGCGATCGGCCTTGCAGATGAGTTCCTGTTGCGCCTTGCGGTACAGCAGCGGCCCCTTGCACAGCGGGCACACGAGGATTTCCAGCAGTTTATTGTCCATGAGTTTTTCCCAGCTTATCCAAAATCAGTCGACCCAAAGCGGGGTCCACCTCGGCCGCGACCGCCAGCACCCAGCACTGCGCCGTCGCGAACTGCGCACATTTTACCGCGTCCTTTTCGGTCATCAGCATGACCCCATGCAGCGCCAGATCCCGAGGCCGATACCCATGGTGATCGGGAAAAGGATGCTCCACAACACTTAACCCGAGTTTCCGCAGGTGCGCGAAAAAACGCGCCGGATTGCCGATACCCGCCAGCGCGTGCACGACCTTGCCGTGAAAATCGGCGGCCGTGGCGGTCAATTCCGGCTGCAACAGATTGTAGAACACTTCGCCGCGCAAGTGCATCGCGTATTGCCGTGTTCCGCGGCCGCTCTGCGCCTGCCCGCCGTTGACCACCACCGCGTCCACTTCATCGAGGCGATGGGCGCTTTCGCGCAACGGACCCGCCGGCAACAGCAAGCCGTTGCCCAGCCCGCGCATACCGTCCAGCACCGCGATTTCCACGTCGCGCTGCAACCGATAATGCTGCAGACCGTCGTCGCTGACCAGCACGTTCACCTCGGGATGCGCCGCCAACAGCGCCTGCGCGGCGGCCACGCGGTCGCGCCCCACCCACACCGGGCAATCCGCGCGCCGCGCCAGCAGCACCGGCTCGTCGCCCGACAGCACAGGGTCGCCTGCGGCCTCCACCGCTTGCGGCGTATCGGCGGCCCCGCCGTAGCCACGGCTGATGACGCCCGGACGCCACCCGTGCGTGCGCAGGAACTCGACCAGCCACAGCACCAGCGGCGTCTTTCCGGTGCCGCCGACGGTCACGTTGCCGACCACCACCAGCGGCACGGGCAGCCTGGCCGCACGCAGCCAATGCGCGCGATAAGCGGCGCGGCGCAAGGCCACCAGAACGCCAACCAGCAGGCTGGGCGGCCACAACAGGATGTGCCACGGGGTTTTGCGACGCCACTGGCCTTGCAGCCAGCGCGCCATGGATTCGGTGATTTGGTGTCTCACGGGCTTTGGTTGTTGCGTCGTGGTTCAACCGCCACAGGCGGTCAAGAAGCTTTTTACAAGCAATCGAAGCGCGTGTAGGAATTCGAGTCCGAGGGGTCGCGCCATCCGCGCCACTCTAGCAGCTTTGAACTGCCACACCAAGACTGCCCGCGGGTTAACGTTGAATTCAGCGACGGGCGGTGAAAGCCCGGATGCAGCGTAGCGGAATCCAGGAATCAGCCAGCGTGATTTGTATCCCCGGATTTCATTTCATTCCATCCGGGCTTGCTTGATTTCGGCCACGCAAATGAACCTGACCCCTTTTCGCTTTTCGCGGCAGGCGCTGTGGTCGATGCCGAGGGGGAACACTACTAAAGGGGTCAGGTTACATTTCACAACACTACAAAGGGCCTAAAGGGGTCAGGTTACATTTCACTACTAAAGGGGTCAGGTTACATTTCACCGCGCTCTCCTACCCGCTTCGGCCGGCCCTGCGGCACAATGCGCGCCCTTCGTCCCAGCATCGCTGCAATTTCGTCTTGAAACTTGCTCGACCCCAGCACACAATCCTTGTTCAGATGATCGCGGATCGACTGAAGATCATTCGACGCGAGCGGTTCATCGAACAGCGCCCGGTATGCCATTGCCCGATCCTCTACCGTCCGGCCAAGGCGCCGGTATTCCTTCGGATCGCTAAGCCATGCGATCACCTCCTCGCCAATGTGGTGGCGAACGCTCGACCAGCGGTAGTGGGCAGGAGCGTCCACCATGCCAGCCCGTACCGGGTTTAGCTCAATGTAGCGCATGCAGGTAAGCAGATAACGCTCGCTGCCGATAAGGCTCGATTTGAATCGGCCTTCGAATAGCGTACCTGTCCGCTTGTAGCTCGCATTGATGTAGCGGACATAACGCCTTCCAACCGATTGCATCAGCCCAGAAATCGCGCCAGCGGTCACGCCCGTGGCCAGCAAGTGCACGTGGTTGGTCATGAGGACAAAAGCGTGGAGTTTGCAGCCATTGTTGTCCAGCGCTTCACGCAGATATTCGAGGTAGACGCCGTAATCATCCTCGTGAAAGAAAATAGCCTGCTTGTTGTTGCCCCGTTGCACGAGGTGCTGCGGAATGCCGGGCATATCCAGACGTGGAAGACGGGCCATAACAAGACCTTAGCATTTGCATATCGGGAAGCTTAGCGCGTAAACAAACCTGACCACGCTTCACGCCGTTTCACCGGGCTGACTGACGAATGTGCGCGCAACGCTCACGCCACGCTCTGAACTCTATTTCTTGGCTTGCGTGGCGAAGGTGATGTGGCTGTAGCCGGCCTGGCGCGCGGCTTCCATGACGTTGATGACCGACTGATGGGTGGCGTTGGCGTCGGCGTTGATGACGATGATGGGGTCGGGTTTGTCGCCTGCCGCGCGGCGCAGCGCCAGGCTCAGCGCCTCCACGCCGCCGCTGGGCAGGGCGTTGCTGTTGATCATGTAATGCCCGGTTGCATCCACGCCCACGTTGATCGTCGCCGGCTTCTCCAGCGACTTCTCGGCCTCCGCCTGCGGCAGATTGATTTGCATTTCGGCGAAGCGGGTGTAGGTGGTGGTGACCATGAGGAAAATCAGGATCACCAGCAACACGTCGATCATCGGGATCAGGTTGATTTCCGGGTCTTCCCGGCGTTTGCCGCGCTGGAAATTCATCGCGCCTTGGCCCTATTTGCGGTCGCCGTGGACGATCTCGACCAGCTTGATGGCCTGCTGCTCCATCTCCACCACCAGGGACTCTACTTTGGCGCGGAAGTGGCGGTAGAAAATCATGCTGGGAATTGCAACGATCAAGCCGAAAGCCGTGTTGTAAAGGGCCACCGAAATGCCGTGCGCGAGCACCGCGGGACTGGCGCCGCTGGGTGTCTGCGCGCCGAAAATTTCAACCATGCCGATGACCGTCCCCAGCAGGCCGAGCAGCGGGCTGATCGAGGCGATCGTGCCGAGCGTGGTGAGGAAACGCTCAAGATCGTAGGCAGCCGCACGGCCGGCTTCTTCGATCGACTCTTTCATGACTTCGCGCGAGTTCTTGACGTTTTTCAGGCCGGCTGCGAAAACCTGTCCCAGCGGCGACCCCTGCGCCAGCCGCACCAGCATTTCCGCGCTCACGCCTTTCTGTTTCAGTTCCTGGACTACCGCGGGCAACAGCGCTGCCGGGACCACCAGGCTTTGGCGCAGGGACCAGAAGCGTTCCGCAATGATGCCCAAGGCCAGAATTGAAGCAAAAACTATCGGCCAGATAGGCCATCCCGCTGCTTCGATGATCGCGAACACGCACTTCCTCCCGGCTTTCAGTGAATCCGCGTAACTTTAGCCTGATGCCGTGCTTTCGGCAAGCGCGTACATGTAAGCCAACGGGGCGAAAGCGTTTTTTTCTTCTCCACAATATCTGTGGATAACTTTGTGCATATTCTGTAGGCAGCCACCTTAAGTAGCCTATAAACAAAGAACATTTTCATCGTGCCCAATTATTACGCTTATATTTTCTAATTACAAATCAACGTGTTATAAATAACACTGGTAGCATCGTGCTAACCACGCTGATTCCATTGGTAAAATTTTGGCGATTGTGGATTAGTGCTACAATCCGCGCATGTTTCCGTTCCCCGATGCATCCTCCCGGCCGCCCGTCATCTCGGTCAGCGAGCTCAACCGTAGCGCGCGGAAATTGCTCGAACAGGCGTTTCCGCTGGTCTGGGTCGCCGGTGAAATTTCCAACTTCGTGCAGGCAGCTTCGGGGCACTGGTATTTCTCGCTCAAGGATTCCGGCGCGCAAGTGCGCTGCGTGATGTTCCGCAACAAGAGCCAGTACGTCGACTGGAAACCGGCCGACGGCACGCAGGTGGAGGTGCGCGTGCTGGCCACGCTGTACGAGCCGCGCGGGGATTTCCAGCTCAACGTCGAGGCCATGCGCCGCGCCGGCCTTGGCGCCTTGTACGAGGCCTTCGAAAAACTCAAGCAACGCCTGGAAAAAGAGGGGCTGTTCGACCCCGCGTGCAAGCGCCCGCTACCGGCGTTCCCCAGGCAGATCGGCATCGTCACCTCGCCGGCTGCCGCAGCGCTGAGGGACGTTCTGACCACGCTGGCGCGGCGCATGCCGTCCATTCCGGTGGTGATCTATCCCACGCCGGTGCAGGGCGAGGGCGCGGCCGCCATGATCGCCGCAGCGTTGCGCCGGGCCGGGGAACGCGGCGAATGCGACGTGCTAATCCTGTGCCGTGGCGGCGGCAGCATGGAGGATCTGTGGCAGTTCAACGAGGAAGCCGTGGCGCGCGCCATCCGCGCCTGCCCCATTCCCGTGGTGTGCGGGGTGGGCCATGAAACCGACGTCACCATCGCCGATTTTGCCGCCGACCGGCGCGCAGCCACGCCCACCGCGGCGGCCGAACTGGCCAGCCCGAACCGCGCCGACCTGATGGCGCGCGTAGGCGTGGCGGGCAGCCGCCTCAGCCGTTCGCTGCGCCACGGTTTGGAGCAGCGCATGCAGCGTGTGGATTACCTCGGCCGCCGCCTCACCCATCCCGGCGAGCGTCTGGACAACCAGCAGCGCCACGTGCTGAACCTGCAGCAGCGCTTGCAGGGTGCGTTTCTGCGCCACATGGACAACCAGCGCTGGCGCCAGCAGCAGCTCGCGCAGCGTTTGGCGTCGGCGCGCCCCGCTCTCGAACAGATGATTTTGCAGCAGCGCGACCTGTCGCAGCGCCTGGAATTGTCCCTGCAACGCCGCATGGCGGACGCCGCAGCCACGCTGCAGCGCCTGCAAGCCAACCTCGCGCACCTGAACCCGCAGTCGGTCCTGGAACGCGGCTACAGCATCGTGCAAACAAAACAGGGAAACGTGGTGAGGGATGCTGCAGGACTGGTGCCGGGAGAGAAGCTCGATATCGCTTTCGCCCGGGGCCGGGCGGAAGCGCAGGTCACCAGCCGCGAGCCGTAGGGTGGTTACGGCAAGGCGAATGCCTGGTTGTAGTCTGAGAAGTCGAGCTGCTCGAACTTGATGCCCACCAGGGTTTTGCCTGCGGCGCCGCGCCCTGCCCAGCAGACCCGGGCGCGCGCCCCGAAGCCGGCGTTGAGGCGCACGTCCAGCGGCATGCCGGGCTGCAGCGGCTGATCGTGGTCCAGCTCCATCAGGCTGCCGCCGAGTGAGACGTCGTGGGTCTGAAAAGCGACCCGCATCCCTTCGAGCAGGGCGTAGCCGCCGGTGTGAAACGGTGTGCGGGGAGTTTGCCGCCTTTCCTGATTTTTCGGGGTCATGACGCGGTGCCGCACATCCCTGTAAGTTGCTATTGTGAACAGAGTATTACAAAAAATCCCTGTTCGCGCCAGTGTCTTGTCAGCGTCCCGTCGTTCGCATTAAATACGCCAGCACGCGCCCGGCCAGACCCGGCTCCAGACAATCGAAGTTTGCCACCCCCGGCATGCTCCTGAGCCAGGTCAACTGGCGCTTGGCAAGCTGGCGCGTGGCGATGGTTCCCCTTTCCAGCAACGCCGTGCGGTCGAACTCCCCATCCAGGTACTGCCATGCCTGGCGATAGCCGACGCAACGCATGGAGGGCATGCCCGGCGCCAGCGCGTAGTGCGCCCGCAGCCATTCCACCTCCTCGATCAAGCCATGCCGCAGCATGGCTTCGAAACGCTGCGCGATGCGCTGGTGCAGCACGGCGCGGTCGCCGGGCAATAGCGCCATGGCGACGACGTCGTAGGGCAACGGCGCAACGGCTTCCCGGCCGAGCATTTCCGACATCGGTCTGCCCGCCAGCAGGCACACCTCCAGGGCGCGCTGGATGCGTTGCGCATCGGTGGGCTTGAGGCGCTGCGCCGTGATCGGATCGAGACCGGCAAGCTCCCGGTGCAGCGCCGGCCAGCCCAGCCGCCTGCCCTTTTCGTCCAGTTCGGCGCGCAACTCCGCATCCGCCTGCGGCAGATCGCTCAACCCCTGTTGCAGCGCTTTGAAATAGAGCATGGTGCCGCCCACCAGCAAGGGAATCCGCCCGCGTGCGGTGATGTCTTGCATGAGACCCAGCGCATCCTGGCGGAACTGCGCGGCGGAATAGCTTTGCGTCGGTTCGATGATGTCGATCAGATGGTGCGGCGCGGCGGCCAGCGTTGCCGCATCCGGCTTGGCGGTGCCGATGTCCATGTGGCGATACACCAGCGCCGAATCCACGCTGATAATTTCCACCGGCAAATGCTGCACCAGCTCCACTGCCACGCCGGTCTTGCCGCTGGCGGTGGGGCCCATTAGAAAAATTGCCTTCGGCAGTTTTTCTGAGTGCTGAGTGCTGAGTGCTGAGTGCTGGGAGGTCATATCTCGATCCGGGAGGAGCCCTTAACATGCACCAAAAAACCTAAAAAAAACGGAACATCCAAATGGCATAACCACTCAGCACTCAGCACTCAGCACTCAGCACTCAGCACTCAGCACTCAGCACTCAGCACTCAGCACTCAGCACTCAGCACTCAGCACTCAGCACTCAGCACTCAGCACTCAGCACTCAGCACTCAGC
>Ga0299912_10001176_pt1 | contig 21177 bp, 26 predicted proteins | sample RVTome_2_FD_207667 | JGI IMG/M metagenome (GOLD analysis project Ga0299912, IMG submission 207667) | Soil microbial communities from uranium-contaminated site in the Upper Colorado River Basin, Wyoming, United States - RVT95D214 (version 2) ... | reverse complement strand
CATCCGGATCCAACCCCTCTCTCCTGCCCCGCAAGCTGCCACGGCATGTCGTAATCGTATTCAGAATAGACCGCGTATATCTTTACCGTCGCCTCCTCGATGTCGCGCTGGGCGTATGCAGGGGTGATCAACAACCCTATAAAAAAGAAGAATACTATTGCCCTCCAGATCTGCTTCATATGCCCTCCTTGTATGGGTACTGGTATCCGCGGCAAGCTTCCATCTCTGTAGGATATAACGCAGGGTGAATGTTGACAAGCCTTAAAAAACAGGGCCGGTGGATAAATATCCTCGATCCCTGTTTTCACGGCGAAACGGTATATTGACCTCTGCCAGCCAATAAGATAGTCTTAAGTATACACAATCACAACCAGCAAGAAAGGAGGGCGTCATGAAAGGATATAAGAAGATCCTCGTCCCCCTGGACGGATCGGAAACATCCGAGGCTATCCTCCCCGAAATCGAGAAGCTGGCATCCGCCTTTGGGGCGAGCATCTGCCTTTTGCATGTGGTGCCTACTCCGTTTTTCCCCGGGAGCATGGAACCTATCGTACAATACGAAACAATTACCGAGGCCTTCACCAAGGGAGGAGAGGCCTATCTGCGTAAGATTGAAAAGCGCCTCAAGGAAAAGGGGTTCACGGTGGAGAGCCTTCTGCAGCACGGAAATGAGGCGCAGCGCATCCTCGAGCAGTGCGATCAAGTGGATATCGGTCTCATCGCCATGTCCACCCACGGCCGAAGTGGCGTGCGCCGCTGGTTGCTGGGGAGTGTGGCAGAAAAGGTCGTCCGCCATGCAACCAAGCCTATCTTGCTGGTCCGCTCTGTTCAAAAATAGGGGGCAGATGAGGGAATATGATCAGGTTGCGACGGTCATGCGTCGAGAAAAGGATCTGGTCGAACATCTCATTGCCTCACCATAGACCTTATACCTTATTACTCGTTTCAAAAACCGCGGTTGTTCAGAATAACCGGACCTGCCGCTGTCAGGGAGGGGAAATGCTGAAACATGTCTGGCGTGCCGTATTTCAAATTGAGCGAATTCCTGGATCAATTCCCACTGGGATCTCCTCAAACACCGGCGGGAGTGGAAATCAAGATACTCAAGAGGCTGTTCACGGTAGAAGAGGCAGAAACCATCCTCTTGAGAAGAGCTGAACGGCTGCCTCTTTAGACCTTTATATAGAGCATGGGCAGCCCCAGCTTCTGTCGCCTGTTCTCACCCTTGAAGAGCTCGGACCCCCGCTGCGGGGCATCTCCGCGCTCACCCTCATGCCTGGCCTGTAATTTTGTCGGCAGACTCGAGCCATGGTGAACCGCATATTTGCCGAATCGCTCCGACAGGAGATCCACGGCATGGTAGATCCGCGCCATCTTCTCTATCCGGGCAGGATCCTCAAAGAGCGTGTACTGGACGACAGATGCTTGGACAAGGCCGGCGAGCACCACCCCTGTCTGACGGTAGGGGACCGCAGGATCAAAGAGCTCGTGAAAGCCCTGCTTGAGCGCCTGGAAGAGCTCGGCAGGATACGCCGTGGGCCGGCTCAGCCTCAATTCAACGCCCCGGTCTTTGAAATCCTGTGTTCTCAAAAAAACAATGAGCCTCGTTGCGGCCAACTGGTAGCGGCGCGCCTTGATGCAGGCGGCCTCGAGGTTCTTCGAAAGTTGCGCGAAGACGAACACTGCATCGTTCGACGCCGGGGTAAAGGTCTTGGCCTTGCTGATGGACTGATAGCTGCCCTTTGCCTCGGGGCAAACGGGGTAGATGCTCCTACCGTTGAGCTCGTGCCATATCTCCTGATAGGGCTTCGAGAGATGCCTGGTAATAAAGTCCTCTTCTTTCCGCGCAAACGCCAAGGCGGTCTTGATCCCGAACTTCCTCAGGAAGGCGGTCGTGTTCGGTCCTATGCCCCAGACCCGCCCCACGGGCAGCTCCTCCAGGTAGTGGTGTATCTCCCTGCCCGGTATGAGGGTGAGGCCGTGGGGTTTGCGGTGTCTCGATGCTATCTTTGCCAGGACCTTCGAGAGGCTCACCCCCACCGATACCGTGATCCCCAGTTCCTGCTCGACCGTCTCCTGCATCTGCCGGGCGATCATGCCATAGGGACCGTGGAAGCTCCTCCGTAAGCCTGTGAGATCGACAAAGGCCTCATCGATGGAGTACTCCTCCACGTCCGGGGAGAAGCGCCTGAGTATTGCGAACATCCTGACGGAGAAGAGGCTGTAGGTCTCGTAGTCCGAGGGAAGAACGACGGCCTCGGGGCAGGCCCGCTTGGCCTCGGAGAGACTTATGCCCCGTTGCACCCCCAGGGCCTTGGCCTCGTAGCTCGCGGCCGCCACGATCCCGCGCTCCTTGCCCGTGATGACGGGCCTCCCTTTCAACTCGGGATGAATCGCCTGCTCGCAGGAGGCGAAGAAGGCATCGGCATCAAGATGCAGGATCGCCTGCGGCCAGGATCGTATGGTGAGGGGTTGAGTATCCATAACCGCACGCCCCCTTCCTAATACTTGCGCACCACTGCGGTAACCACACCGGCGATCCGTAGTTCCGTCTTGGGCTTAATCGGCTGGTAACGGGGGTTGGCGGAGATCAGCGTGATCTTCTCTCCCCTCTTCCTCAGATATTTCATCGTCCACTGGCCGTCGACCTCGGCGATGACGATATCGCCGTTCTTGGGCCGTTGCCCTTTGTCGACAATTACCATGTCCCCCGGCAAGATGCCGGCGCCGGACATGGAATCACCCGACACCTTGAGGAGGAAGGTAGCATCCGGGTTCTTGATGAGGAGTTGGTCCAGGGAAAGGGTATCTGCCAGTTCCTCTTCGGCAGGGCTGGGGAAACCCGCCTCTACGGCCCCGAGCATCCGCAGGGGGTATGCCAGGGACTTGGGTATGAGCCTGCCTTTCTGGTCCCGTTTGAGGACCCCGAGACCTTCGAGCTGCGTGACGAGCTTGTAAACCGCGTTCTTCGAACGCAGGCCGCACAGCTCCCCGATCTCTGAAAAGCTCGGCATTCTCCCCTTCTGACGGAAGAAGCCGGCAATTGCCCTCACCCTGGAACGCAGCCTGTTTCCCTTTGTGGTCTTTGTCATGGCCCCATTATAGGTGAACGAACGTTTACTGTCAAGGGTAAGTTTTCCCTGGCATGAACCGACACCGCCTCATGAATGGGTGCCTTCATGCCTGCGGGAACCTTTTTCGATTCCCTGTTGTCTAATGAGGTAACGATCAAACAGAAAGGAGAACACCATGCGCTACCTAATTATAGTGATCATTGCCGCCCTGATGGTGTCAGCGTCGGCACCCGCCTACCCCCACAGCAAAAACAGCTTAGGGGGCGAGGTGAGCATCGAGATCGTCTCGGAGCGTGGCAGCGCCTTCCTCGTCATTCCGTACAGGGATTCCTGGAAAGGGGGGACCCATATCATCAAGCAATACCTTGAGGCGATGAGGGACAAGAACTACGGCATCGTCATACACAACATGACACCCGAACGGATCGGCGTGGTCATCGCCGTTGACGGGAGGAACATCATCTCAGGCAAGCGGTCGGATCTCAAGAACACCGAGGCCATGTATATCGTGAACGGTTACGAGCAGGGAGAATATGACGGTTGGCGCACCGCAAGCGATAGGGTGCACAAATTCTATTTCACCGACATGGCCGACTCCTATGCCCTGCGCACTTTCGGCGATTCTACTGCCATGGGCGTCATCGCCGTTGCCGTCTACCGGGAAAAAGCGCAGCCGCAACCCCTGTCCGAACAGGAGAGACGGGTCTACAGACCGGCAGCGCCCTCAGCCGAGCGCTCTGCACAGGGAAAAGCAGGAATAGCCCGGGATGAAAGCGCCGGCACCGGCTTTGGGGATGAACAATACTCACCCACCATCCGGGTGGAGTTTGAGCCAGCGAGCACGCCGATCCAAAAGACGCTCATTAAATATGAATGGCGTGAGGTCCTCTGCAAGAAAGGTATCATGAACTGCAGTGAGGCGCGCAACAGACTCTGGGAGGAGAACGCGTATGCGCCCTTTCCTCCGGGATATGAGAGGGATTAGGACAAAGGGGCGGCAGGCTTACTCCTGCCGCCCCTTTTTACACTTCCTATAATTTTTGTGATCCTAGAAAGCGCACAAGAGGTATGTCGTGAACGTCTTCAAAGCCGGCCTTCCTGCGCGGTACTATTTCGTCAATTCAATATCAAATCCCCAGCTAAACGTTATTCCGCTGTTACTATACTGCGAAAATGATTTCCCCCTGCCATGGTTGGCGCTGATCAGCTTCAGGTTACAGCTATTCTTGGCAATGCCTCCTTCATTATCCACCTGTGCGCTATTGGAAAAAATATACTGCTGCTCCTGTTTCCTGCCCGTAAAATACCTTAATTCCGGCGGACTAAAGACCATGCCGGATTTAAACTCCATCTTAAACTGATCGCCCGTCTGCGTAATGACAACGATCCCCTTGCTCGGCCTGCCAGCCGGAGCAGGTCCTTTTACCCAATGGTTGGACGTAGAATAGTTCCACTGACCCACGATGGGGTCTGCCGCCGGTGCATGAACCACAGAAAGACCGGAAAAAACCAATACAGACAAAATCCCGACTCCCAAAGCCATTTTGTTCTTCCCTCTTACCAGCATACACTCCTCCTCTCTTAATATCTTAATAAGTCATCGCAGTGATTTTATCGCATTCCTCCCTCGCGCTTGCGCGCGGCTGCTCTTGCCCGGAAAATCAAAGTCCACCACCCCGGCACTCTTACGCAATGCATGGTCTTTTCTGACCCCTTTTTCTAAACTAACGGTGGTGTAAAATAGCCTTGGCTGTGGGCGGAGATTGACGTCCCATCATGAGATCAGCTCCCTATACAGAAGAATGTGAGTCATTCTACGCCAAAAACCCATAACAATAAAGAGCATCCGCAGCTTGGTCAACATAGTTGGACACGCTATGGTATATGAGAACGTTTCACTGTTGGTTGAGCACGTCCCGCATGATCAGGAGGTTGGAGGCATACCAGATAGCGGCCTTCCCAAGGACGATACAAAAAAGGGGTGATGTCGTCTTCCGCATACATCCCTTCGACTGACTCTCTTCTATTCGTCAAGGGAATAACGGGAAACCGACATCAGCCCCTTTTAATCTTTGCCCGACGCTAGGCAGAGCTATTGCCCAGGCAAACCTGAAGACCTCTCTTGAGCCTTCTCTTGCCCAGCGCCTCTTTGCTTACCTTCTTAAGATCAAAAGATCTGTAGTTCTACCCTACGGTTCTCGGCCCGACCTGCGTCAGTTGCATTGGAAGCAATAGGCTTGTCCTTTCCATAACCCACTGCTTTCAGGCGCTTTGGATCAACACCCCTTGAGACCAAATAGTCTACCACCGCCTGGGCCCTGCGCTCCGAGAGCTTTTGATTGTAGGCTTCCGATCCTACGCTGTCGGTATGACCTGCCACCTCCACCCTGATATTCGGCTCTCCCATGAGCCTTGAAATCCGTTGGTCTTCGTCTAAAACCTTCTTGCTTTCCGGAGTAAGCGCAGAAGAGTCAAAGGCAAAATTTATCCCTTTGAGGACTATCACCTCTTTCGGGGCTGCCTTAGCTGCAGCTGGGCCGCAACGCGTGGCCTCATTGGCCAGCTTGCACGCCTGGGCCAACATGGCCAGGCCCCCTGCTGTATTGCACTTCCAGTACGCTTCTACGCCTTGCTTGGCCAGTTCTTTGGCCTGGGCAATCTTGTCCGGGCAGTATCTCGCGCCGGGAGATTGCTCTGCATCGTTGATGCACTTGTCTGTCTGATCGAACTCTGAGGGGTATCCTACCGCCTGGTTCTTCACACCGAAGTATGAGGACTTGCCATAGGACGAGAAAGGCATCAACCCTACCACTAACAGCCCGGCTACTACTAACAGCAACAACCATTTGTTCTTCATGTTTCACCTCCTCGAAGAAGTTTATCTATCGCAAACTATGCGGGGAGCCACTCTCCCCACAACCGAACACCTGTGATGGGTGGTGAAGACCACTCCTCTCCACTGCTTGCTTGAAGTTAGGCACATGGTACGTTAGGGTCACTTGGATCTTAATCCTACACGCCAACCGTGCAACGGTACGTCACAGAAGCGCTTATGGCACGAAACCGTCTCTTTTTTTGATCATACTGATACTTTCATTTTTATTCTTTTGTAACCCCTCTCTTAATATCTACGCTGTCCGCGGTCATCGTTACGACGGTCCTGATCACGGCGGTCCTGATCGCGACGCTCCTGATCTCGGCGCTCCTGATCTTGGCGTTTCTGATCTTGGCGGCCACGGTCGTAGTCACTACGCGAACACCCAACCAATCCTATTGCAATGATCAACATTACCATCACTAAAACTCTTTTCATTTCTAGCCCCTCCTTTTTTGCCGCTTATAATTTTCTAGCAATAGAAGATTCGCGTACCAATCATCGGATCAACCCGAGAATGCCAAATATAATGAGATAGATGGCAACGATATAACTCAATAGTCTCGGGACAAGGAGAATCAAAATCCCCGCGATGATAGCAATCACTGGCTGTGCCGATATAGTGAAATGCATAATATCTGGCCTCCCTTCTAAGATCTGTGCGAGCCGAGAGCTCCCCACTTCATGAGTACAAATAGCGGTCTATGCGTTTTACCAAACCCTGTTTATGTCCCTTTCAAGTGAATCAAGGCATCTCGAAATCTCCGTTTTTTTTATGTCGTTGGTGTGAGGACCAATTACCAATTCATGTGCCTCAAAGCTACCTCAGATTCGCCCCACTAGCAGCAGGATGATCAAAATCAAAAGGATCAATCCGATGACGCCGCTGGGATAAGGCCCCCAGGACCTACTGTGGCGCCAGGTGGGCAGGGCGGCGATGAGCACGATGACTAAGATGACGAGCAGGATGATTCCCATGACTTTTTTCTCCTTTCCTCTTTCTTCCTTTTTTTCTTTGAGTGGAGCTAATTTCAATTACATACGTTAGTGATTCAGTCGGCCAATCCGCGACCACCAAAAACAAAAGAGTCTATGATAAGATCCGTATCACCTCCCTTTCTTTTTTAGGCGAGAGTTGTCAGCGCTTATTTTTGGCTCCAACGATGACCAACACAATTCCACCTGCAAGCGCTAGGCCACCCAAAATGGGTGACACCGGGATGGTCTTCTTGGTATCAGCGGTAGCTTGGAGGGGGCCAATATCAATGATCTTCTCGCGGCTTGTGTAAGTAATGCCCTGGTAGGCAAGAACCACTACCCCGAGGACGATTAAAACAATACCAATAAGCATTATCGGTTTCATAAGAACTGATCTCCTTTCTGAGCAGGTTTACGCGTCAAAATCGCTACAAAGGATAACAACCGCCTATTTCACGATCAGATTATTCTTTACGCTTTTGACCCCTTTGACGCTCCTTGCGATTTCGCCGGCTTTATTCACGGCCTTTTGAGAATTAACGAAGCCGCTCAGTTGAACGGTGCCCTTGTAAGTTTCAACACTGATCTTGAATGACTTGAAAAAATCATCATTTGCAAGCAGAGATTTTACCTTGGACGTGATGACCGAATCGTCAACGTATTCACCTGTACTTTCTTGTGTGGACGTAGATGCACAGGCCATAAAGATGGTGGTGGTGCTGGTGATCAGCATAAGAAGCACTAAACAGTGGATAACGATATTTCTCTTTTTCATAGCGGTTACTCCTCTCTGTAAGTTTGTGGTGAAATGGTTCATGACGAGACCTTTTCTCCTGAAGCTATGGTAAGGCTCCGCAAAATCTTTCTGGCTGCTTGCCACCTCCTTTCCAAATACCTCACCTTCGCCGGCAACGGTCCAAATCGCTCCTATCGTCTTCGTCCCTGAATAACTTGGATCACCAGGACGATGACGGCGATGACCAGCAGGATATGAATGAACCCGCCCATCGTGTAGCTAGTGAGCAATCCCAAAAACCACAGAATCAAGAGAATCACCAATATGGTCCAAAGCATGTTAGACTCCTTTCTGAGGACAGAATTAGTCCCTCCAGTTCAATCTACTGTGGAGGCCCTTAAGACATCCTCCCGTACCTTTAAATCTCCTCCATCCCCGCCGGGTGGAAAACGGTGTGGAACATTATCTCATAGGGCTCTTTGAGAAGGTTCATTGCCCCCCGGAGCACCCTAAAATGCTCCGACTTCAGGTGGGTCATAAGGTTCTCCTGAGTATCCCATTCTTCAAGAAAAAAGAGTCGATTTTCATCCTCGATACTCTGGCAAAAGTCGCAGCGCCGGCATCCCTTCTCCGTCCTTATGGAACCGGACAGTGAAACAATCGTGTCTAACAACTCCTGGCGCTTCTCAGAAAGGACCTTCATTCGCATGATGACAAGGATCATAAAATGGCAGTCTCCTTTTGGGTAACTTCTGCCGACCAGGTTTTTGTAGCGTCACATAGTTTTCTTGCTCTACCCGACAAATTTTATAGAGGGAGATGGCAGCCTTTTCATAGTGGGATAAACTTTTTTTCATTCTACTTTCTATCCCGTCTTTCTTCTTCCCCTTTTTCAGGTTTTCTCTGTTGAGGGTTAGTTTGTAACCCCTCTCTATCTACGGTGTTCGCGGTCATCGTTACCACGGTCCTGATCTCGACGGTCGCGGTCACGAGATTGTTGTGATTGCGTTCCGGGCTTAAAACCTTTGACACCCCACGTATTGTGCTTCTCCCAATACCTGTCCCTTTCCCAAGTGCTCCAGTTCCGTTGAAGTTGTCGGTGACTTATTCGCTGGTAGTCCCACCGATATACTCCCCAACGATGCTTTCTATAGTCATTCCTCCAACGTGATGGTATCTCATTATAAAAAGATGGAACGCTTCCATAGTGGCTCCAACCTGAATTATAGTTCTGCGAGCGATACCATCGCCCTTCCCACGGACGCCACCACCAACCCTGGTAGAAGAAGATGTCCACGTCTACGTCAGGGACGCCGTAGACATACGTCCCCGGTATCACTACCACCACTGGAGGTGCGGAAAATGCAATGCGCGGCGGCAGAGGATTACGAACGTTTCGAACGTTACGATCGTTTCGAACGTTTCCACCGTTACTTGCCATTGCCATCGTTGGAATAGGCAATACAAGTACCAACGCCAACAGTATTGTTCCAAAAAGTAACTTTTTCATTTTTGTAGCCTCCTTATTAATTATTATTTATACCCAATTTAACCTCAGGTAACCGGCGTTGTAGTGATGCCCTCTTTTCTTATCTAACGTCGTTCTTCAGGCCTTTGCTGACTGTCATGACCTCCGCCCCTTCCACCCCTGCCATCTCCATTCAACCTACCCAACATTCTCCAAATAGATACAAGCATCAGCACTAAAACCATTGCCAACATAATGATTCTCTAAAGCAATCGTCTGTGACAACTCCGGGCGCTTCTCAGAAAGGACCTTCATTCGTATGATGACGAGGATCATAAAGATAGTAACTGCAAGTGGACTGCCAATAACCGAAGGAAAATCAGAAAATTGGATTCATCCTTTAATAACAGGGGGTTAGATTAAGAGGAGAGAACAGCAGAAAAGTATGAAATGATTCGGTTGGCCTCAATATTTGGTGGAACCTCAGCATATTGAGGGATATTTTGCAGGGAGGTGGACAGTCTAATCTGGTTCTTTTGTCTCCGGCCGGACTATTCCGAGCTTATGCATCCTCGCCCTTAGGGTGCTCGGGTGGAGGCCCAGGATCGCTGCGGCCCCGTCCTTTCCCTCGATGCGCCATCGGGTTTCTGAAAGGATCTTAAGAATTTGGTTTCGCTCCGTCTCTTCCAAGGTCCTCACGGTGGATGAAAGTGAGGGGGATGAAATCTCCAGTTTATCTGCCAGCTGCAAGACCGGCCCGGGGCACAAGATCACGGCCCGTTCAATGATGCTTTCCAGCTCCCGGACGTTCCCGGGCCACGGATAATCCTGCAGCGCCTTCATCGTCTCCTTCTGGATCGACGTGATCTGTTTGCCCAATTTCCTGGAATACCGCTCTATGAAGGCCTGGACCATCAGCGGGATGTCTTCCTTCCGCTGCCGTAGTGGTGGGACGGTGATGGGGAAGACGTTGAACCGATAATAAAGGTCCTCCCGAAACCGGCCCTTGCGGACCTCTTCCTCAAGGTCTCGATTGGTCGTTGCCACGATCCGCACATCGACTTTGATGGTATGGGACGCGCCCAGGCGCTCAAACTCGTTATGCTGAATCACCCGGAGCAGCTTCGCCTGCACCTCCAGCGGTAACTCCCCGATCTCGTCCAGACAAAGGGTGGAACCATGGGCGACCTCGAACCGACCGACCTGCCGGGTATCGGCCCCGGTAAATGCTCCCTTCTCCCGACCGAACAATTCGCTCTCAATCAAATTGCCCGGCAGGGCAGCGCAGTTGACCGTGATCAAGGGCCGATCCTTGCGAGGGCTCATGTCATGAATGGCGGCAGCAATCAACTCTTTTCCCGTACCGGTTTCCCCGAGAACGAGGACCGTTGTGTTCATGGGAGCAACTTGTTCCGCTCGGTAGAGAACATACTTGAGACCATCACTTTGCCCGAGAATATTGTCGAATCGATGTTGCATTGTGAACTCTCGACGGAAGTAAATATTCTCGGTCTCGAGTTGGTCTTTCATTTTTTTGATTTCAGAAAGAGCCGTCCGAAGTTCGACCGTCCGCTCCTCCACTAGTCGTTCCAGTTCGTTGCGAGCTCTACGTAAAGCCTCTGCTATAAGTTTCCGTTCGGTGATATCGCGGATGTTACACTGAATCACTTTATGATGATTAACAAGATAGACATTACTGACAAATTCCACGGCCATGGGCCGCCCGTCTTTCGTTTCGAGCGGTAAATCATTGTATCGAACATATCCTTTGCTCTGCAATTCCAAAAAGGCGGCCTTCGATGCTTCAATATCTTTAAATGCCCCAATTTCCCAGAGCTTCTTCCCTAAAAAGTCCTCATGCGAATAACCCAGCATTTCTACCAAGAATGGGTTCACATCCGATATTTGTCCTGTTTCGGCATCGAGGATTAATATTCCATCTTGGGCTGTTTCAAAGAGGCGGCGGTATCGCTTTTCAGAACTTTTGAGCGCCTCCTCCGTCTGCTTTTGGTCGGTGATGTCCTCAAAGGCGAGGAGTATCCTCTCCGTGCCTTTACCTTCCCGATAGATCCGACGAGCGTTGAGAAGCATCCCTTTTCGCCCAATGCGTGGGAACGCGTGGTCGACCTCGAAATTATTAAAGTGGGTATTTTGGGGGATAATTTCCTCCAACAGCTCTCGCAAAGCAGGAATGTCCCACTGGTGGTTGCCTACGTCAAAGATAAACCTTCCCTCAGTCTCTTCAGGCGTCACCTGGAAGGTTTCATAGAAGGAACGATTCGCTGAGATGACTTTCAGGTCGGGGGTAAGCACGATAAGCGGTTCACGTATTGTCTCCACGATGCTCTCAGTATATTCTTGAGCTTTCTCAAAGGTTTCCTCTGTTCGCTTACGCTCGGCGATTTGAGCCTGCAATATTTCGCTAGTCTCCTGTATGCGCCGCTCCGCGGCATCAAGCTTCGTCCGAAGCTCTTCCACCTCAAGGAGAGATTTCTGCTTTGTTTGGAGGTTTGTTTTGGGTTTTCTTTTTATAATATCACTTATCATCCGATCGGCCTGAGATCTTTAGGTTTCATTACAAAGACGTATGATAAACTGAAACGAGTACCCCGAAATGCATAAACGTATGAGCTTGCCAAGAAAGATATTCATGCTTTTGGTTCTTTTGACTTAAAAATATTTTATATAAATGTCCGCTTAAATTTTGGTAATGGCAATGCCTAATTATTACCAGGTTAATTCAGGTAATAATTTGGCCTTATGTGAAGGTTAAGAGGTGGGCTCGAAGGTTGGCTTTTTGATTCTTTAAACCAAGTTTATTTCTAAGACTATTTCTATGGAATACCACAGTTTTTATAGCTATATTTAACAACCCGGCGATCTCTTTCGTGGATTTCCCTTCCTTAACAAGAGAAGCAACCTGAAGCTCCCTGTGAGTAAGATTTAAATATCTCATTTTCAAATGATAGAGGAAGGAAGAGGCAATATTGTCAAGATTTGTTTCAATAACCATTACGTAAGAGGCTTGATGATCAGATAATTGTGTCTTTTTCAATCTATCAATGTAGGGTAAAACAAGTTCCCTGATATTAGACGAAATCTTTTCCTCAAGTTCTATTCTTCCTTCCTCCACGCGTTTCAGTAATACGTTCAATGCCGCATTGACTTCTTCAAGGTTTTCAGTTTTTGACTTCAATTCCTTCTCGCTTTTACTCAAAGCCTCTTCTGCCTGTTTGCGCTTGGTAATATCCTGCTGCAGGTTCTCCAAGGCATGCTTTAATTCCTCGGTCCTCCCGGTTACCTCAGACTCCAGCTCTTTCCGATAATTACTCATCAAATCGTTGTAGGCCTTGACCTTTAGCAGGGACCGGACCCGGGCTAAAAGCTCCATCTTATCAACAGGATATGAAATAAAATCATCACAACCGGCTTCAATTCCCCTTACCCGATCTTGCGTTTCCCGCAATACGGTAACCAGGATTATCGGAAGCAGTCGATGTGTATTATCTTGCCTGACCCTGCGGGTAACTTCAAAACCATCCATGTCGGGCATCTTTACGTCCAGCAGAATCAGATCGATTTGAGTATCAGAAAGTTTCCCCAGCGCTTCTTCACCGTTTGCCGCCTTGACAATTTCATAACCCTGCGGAACAAGATGTGCTTCGAGAAGTTCAATGTTTTGGGGCTCGTCATCAACAACTAAGATTACTGGTTTGTCTTTCATCCTCTATCTCTTTTGAATTTGACTTTTCAACATATTAGAAAACTCACTTGATAAATTGACTTATTTCTTTCGCAAAGGTGCGCGTATTTATCGGCTTACCTATAAATCCAGTGTTAGTTATGTCTTTTATCTCTTCTCTGCCTTCTGCCAATACAGAAGCAGTCACAAAAACAATGGGAATATCACGTGTCTCTTTGTCTTGACGTAATATCCTGGCAGCTTCGGTACCGCGCATATCTGGAAGTCGCACATCCATAATTATAATATCCGGTTTTTCTTTCCTGGCAATGGCAATTCCGCTGGAAGCATTTTCAGCTTCAAATACTTCAAAGCCAGCGACCTCCAAAAGGTCTTTTTCCAACATCAGATTGTTTCCATTATCATCAACAATTAATGCTTTCTTCCTCATCTCACACCACCCCCCTGGATACAATAGGCAGAGTAAACCGGACCGAGGTGCCTCTATTTAACCCCTCTGATTCTACAGAAAGCTTCCCGCCGTGCAGCTCAACCAGCTTTTTAGAAAGCGGTAAACCGAGTCCGGTCCCCTCAGTTACCCGAGAATATGGAGTATCGACACGAAAAAAACCTTCAAATATTTTCTCCATGTTTTCAGGTGCGATACCGATTCCCGTATCCCGGACCACTACTTCTATCTCGGAATCGGCTTTCCTCGTAGAGGCCCGCATGCCAATTTTACCGCCCTCGGGGGTAAATTTAACTGCGTTGGAAAGCAGGTTGTAAATTATCTCTTTTACCTTGAGCTCATCTGCCTCAATATTCGGCAGATCTTCGGCTATTTCCAGCGACATTTCAATCTTCTTTTTGCTGACCATATCCGCTACCAGCATTGAAATATCATTTAATAGGTTTTTCATGAGTAAGTTGGATAATGCCAGCTTCATCTTTCCGGCTTCAACTTTTGCCATATCAAGTATCTGATTTATCAGTAAGAGTAGGTGCTTTCCGCTGGTTAAAACATTATTAACGTATTTTTTCTGCTTCTCATTAAGCACTCCGAAAGTCTCGTCGTATAATACCTCAGAGAAACCGTTAATGGAGTTAAGCGGGGTCCTGAGCTCATGCGACATGTTGGCCAGGAATTCAGATTTTACCTGAGCGGTACGTTTTAACTCGGCGGCCAACTCCTTTAACTCCTCATGGGCTTTTTCCAGACCGTTTTCTATCTCCCTGCGCTCGGTGATGTCCTCGATGGCCAGGAGGATTATCCGTTCCTTTCCCAACACTCTTTTAATTTGCCGGGCATTCAAAAGCATTATGCGCCTGCCAATGGTAGCAAAATCGTGTTCAACCTCATAGTTATCAAAGGTTGCCTTTTCGGGAAGGACGGTTTCCAGCAGTTCCCGCAGCTTGGGGATATCCCACTGTTTATTTCCCAGGTCATAAATAAGCTGTCCCACGGTCTCTTTGGGGTTTACCTTAAAGACTTCATAGAAGGAGCGGCTGACGGAAACCACCCTTAAATCTTGATCCAGAGCGATTAAGGGTTCACGTACGGTGTTGATGATGCTCTCGGCGTATTCTCGGGCTTCATCTTCGGATATTTTAGTTGCTTCCAGTTCTTTACGGGCTTTTTCCAGACCATTTTCTATCTCCCTGCGCTCGGTGATGTCCTCGATGGCCAGGAGGATCATCTGAGAACCGATTTCTTTTTGAATGATACGGCGGGCATTGAGCAACATTATTTTGTGCCCGATGTCTGAAAATACATGTTCAACTTCATAGTTATCGAACTTGTTATTTTTTGTAAGAATATCTTCAAGCAACGTCCGAAGTCCGGGGATATCCCATTGTCGGTTTCCGAGGTTATAAATAAGATTACCTGTAGTTTCCTTCAGTGTTACCTTAAATGTATCATAGAAACTGCGGTTGGCTGAGAGAACCCTCAGGTCTGAAGCCAGCACCAAAAGGGGTTCACGTATTGTTTCCATAATGCCATCAGTGTATTTTTGAGCTTTCTCAAAGGTTTCCTCTGTTCGCTTACGCTCGGCGATTTGAGCCTGCAATAATTCGTTAGCCTCCTGTAAGCGCCGCTCCGCGGCATCAAGCCTCGCCTGAAGCTCTTTCACCTCAGGGAGAAGTTGTTGCTTTGTAGTGGTCTTCCTTTTCATAACATCCCCTTGTCTAATCTTTACTGTTTAACTTCAATATCTTAATTTTATGCAGAATTTTATAAAGGTTGTGATATGGTGTCAAGTCTGCTAAGGTCACGTCTTCTTGTGATACATCGATACGGTAGATTCCCCGCCCTCTCTGTACCCTTACCCCGGCTCAAGACTAGCCAGGAATTGATTTGACGCCCTGAGGAATTCCAACCACCGCTCCCGATGTCTGCCATCCATTTCTTCTATCAATATTCCTGCCTTCACATAATAACATCCTTCTTGCACATTTCTATAACACCACCGCACCTTGCCAATCGCGTCTATGTTCCCCCCCTTGGGGAGAATATTGATCCCTAATGCCAATTGCTTGTTATCCAGGAGGAGATACTTAACCATCTTTTTAGAGCTCTCTCCTCCCTCGATCACGAGATGCCCTTGTTCCAGCCGCGTCTTGATCTTGATGACTATGGATAGGCCCTGTGAGGAGATATCGCCCGTTTCCACAGTAATCGGCGGAAGGGAGAACGGTGTCCCTAGGAGCGTGATAGTTAAAGGAATGGCAGTATCCACCCGTCTTGCCTCGCGGCGCTCACGCATCGATGTTTCCTTCTATTCAATACTACATGGCGTAAATAACAAACAGTGCGCCCATCCTTCTGTTAAGCGGCTAAATGTCCTTGAGACGCTTGTTCGACGGCGATCGAGCAATTTGATCGTGAAAACCTTTGAGATATGAGGAGAGTTTTTTCAGCTCCTTTGATTTGGCGACGGGGATATCGTCGATCCCCCGTTGTTCCATGGCATCAATCACGTACTGTATGGTTATTCCATCCAGGCTGCGTGCGGGTTGATAGGCAACTGTCCTGTCGTCTTCCAATACGACCTGGGCGATGACCCCAGCCTCGCGCAATTCACGCACGAGCTCGCGCACCAGGCGGAGCGGGATATCGAACTCCTGCGAGATCTGAACGGCACTCCAGGGCGCTTCTCCACGGGAGAAGTTGTGCACCAGCGCGTGTACAATCCGCAGGCTGAGGAGCCTTTTGAAGGAATAGCTCACCTCATCATACGCGTGCTCGAATTCGTATGTCTCGACATTTTGCTGCGCAAAAGAGTACTCGGCGCCGAAAAGTACGATGAGCCAGCTCATCTGCAGCCAGACCAAAAAGAGAGGCAGCGCGGCAAAGCTTCCGTAAATGGCATTGTACTTGGCAATCCATATCTGGGTGTTGATATACAGCACCTGGAAGAATTGAAAGAGCAGTGCAGCGATGACTCCTGCCACGGCGCCTGATTTAAAGGTGACCTTGGTGTTCGGCATAAAGATATAGATGAAGGTAAACATGAGCCAGAGCAAAAAGAGCGGTGCGAGCTTCAGCATAAGGAAGAAGGCCGGGCCGAGAGCACCAAGCAACCAGACTTTCTTGGCTGCAAGTCTAAATTGGCCGGCCAGCACCACGGTAACGGTGCTCGACATCACGAACAGAAACGGACAGACGAGCATGAATGAAAGGTAGTCGCTGATTTTTCTCACGAGCGTTCTGGCCTTCCTGATGCCCCAGATATCATTGAATGAGCTTTCAATATTCGCGAGCACCCTGATGATCGTCCAAAACAACAAGATCACGCCGATGCCGGCGATGAGGCCGCCCTTGGTGGTCTCCAGCAGGGTGCGGGAAAAATCGATGATCCGCGTGACAACCTCACCATGCATCTGCAAGTCCTCTACGAGGTATCGTTCCAGCGCCTTGTCAAGACCGAAGCCCTTGGCAATGCCGAAGACCACGGCAGCCAGAGGGACGACGGAAAGCAGGGCATTAAAGGTCAGGGCAGATGCCCGGAGCTGGATCTGGTCCTCGCCTAGACCGCGCAATGCCACGACGAGGATCCGCACCTGCCTGATTAAGAGCCAGGTTGCCCGCGAGAAATCCCGCTGCTGGATCTTCCAGATATCAGTGGTAAAAAAATGAATGGCCTGCTGGACGCGCTGGACCATCAGGCGAAAGAGATTCTTGGGGCCATATCTCGGCATGGGCAATCACCTTTCTTTGTGCTAGTTCCGTTGTGAATGCGATATGACGGCGTCGAGCTATTGCCTTGTTTCACCAAATAAAAAGGGGCACCCGTGCCCCTGAAAAAACCCTGCCGTTATTCCCCTCTCCACCCCTGAGCCTCATGCCCTGTTCCCCTTCAAGGCCGCGCCGTTACGGGCCGATTACATCACTCCTCCCCCGGCCTTTCCTGCTTCTGCCCGCCCAGCGGTATAGGTACTGGATGGGGGTAATATTACGTCATGTATTACTAAAAGTAAAGGCCATGGGTAATCCTCCCTGCTGCGTGTTGCTACACGGGAATCGCCTACACCCCTCCGATGCCCACCAATCAAAGGGTGCAAACCGTCAGCCCTGTCGCCGAGCTTTGGACCCGGAAATGCTCCACAGGGCGACAAGGATGATGAGGAGAACGATGGCCTCTGCCATGGAAATCCTTTCTCCGGCGCTATGCCTTCGGCAGCCGGACGCCTTGTTGACAACCTGTCCATTTTGTATGCAAAAATTGTGCTCAGCAATGGGTTCGGGAAACTAGCCGGAATTACTTGTCTTTCGTGATAGAGAGGAATCTTTCTTCGGGGCAAGTGACAATCTTTGCCCATGCTGATGTCGATACCCTCTCTCTGGTCATGGGGTTATCTGCTCTATCTTCCGCTCCACGAGCTCCACCACCCCCTTGGCAAGGCGCATGGCCTCCTCAGCCTCCTCGGGATCATCGAAGTACCGCGAGGGTATGTGGCCGGGCAGGCTGTCGGGATAGCGTGTCTGGATGGCGTACTCATCGAGTTTTTTTGCCCCCTTGACCTCCCTAAAATCCCGGTCCAGGGCCCGCACCTTCTGCAACAGGTCTTCGAGGGAATGGGTAGTGAAGACATCCTCCCTGGATCGCAGCGTCAGATAGAGGTACGCCTTGAGGGCCTTCTCCGCTGCCTGCTGGAAGTGAAACAGGGCCAGGTAGAATCGGCCGCGCCTTCTCAAATCGTCGGCATCGGCCAACTCATCCTGCGCCTGCACGAGCCATCGTCGGGATTCTTCTTTATAGGCCCACGTCATCCCCCACCCCCTGGGTTACCGCAATGGATTCGCGGACATCCTCCTCATGCTCAGGGTGTTACGCAAAACAAAAAGGGACCGCCTGGCCCCTTTCCTTGCATCCGGAAAAGATTGAGGGCCTGTTGAAAAGGGTGCTTTTCAACAGGCCCTCAATGGCTGACTCCATTATACCGTTCGCTTATTTTTTAAAGGTCAGGCTTTTGGGAGCATCCCACATGGGAGCGCCGGGGTTCTGGTGAATCGACACATATATCATCTTACCATCCTTTACAGTCAAAACGGTGCTGGTCTGCAGAGTCAGAAACCCCTGATACAGCCACGTCAGGACCGCTTCAACAGCCGGGGTTCCGTCCTTCGTGGTGAACGGCTTTTCCGAGCTGACGGTCACCGTCGTCTGCTGACTCTTCTCTATCAGCTTTGCGTACTCCTTCGCTACAGTCGCCAGAGTCACACCAGGGACGGGGAAATCCCGGCAATTAATCTCCATAATGGGGATGGTACCCTCCTGTTTTGTCCGGTACAATACCTTGTTGGGGTTTTCGGAATCCTGCGCATAAAAACCCGGATAGGTGACGGTGAAGGCCGGTGGCCCAGCATATTTGAACTCCTTCGCCAGCGCCGCCGACGGTGAAAGTGCCAATGACACCGCCACTAACCCTGCTAGAATCATGAATGCCGCCAAACTCCATCTCTTCTTCATCTTTGTACCCTCCTGTCTTCTTTCATGGTATTTCAGCATCTCCCTTCATGATGGGAACCTCATGATAAGAAGCCGCTGTTTGTAAAGAAATTCTACGCAATTCGACCTTGTTTGTCAAGCGTTTTAAAGATAGATCGGCTTTTCATATCTCCTGACCAGGTCCTCAAAGGCCCCTTGTCACCTGCCAGGGCCTGCTCCACTAGTGCGTGGTCCTCGCCTCCCATGGTTGGCTCTATCATATTAGACACCATGCATATAAAAAGGTTTAGCTGGCACTGCGACCATAATGGTAACCGGATATGGATTAAAACAAGGGTGTTGACTCATTCGGGGGGTTATTGGATATCAGGTAAGGGTTGACGCAGCCGCCAGTCCCCGTCTTTCCGTGGTACCAGGACCACAGGGGATCACGGCGCACCTTTTCTCCCCTCCTTGCAACGCGCCATCGTACCCTTCACTGTCTTTCCCGCAAGGACGTCGATCTGTATCAGCCAGCCCTCTATCTCCTCCGCTTCCTTGCTTGCCTATGCGGAATAACTAGATAGATCCATGAGAACTCTTCCGGCGGCGTTTTGCAAAGGATTCGCGGACACCCTCATGCTCAGGGTGTTACGCAAAACAAAAAGGAACCCCCTGTTTCCCCCCTCGCACCCGTAAAACACTGAGGGCCTGTTAAAAAGGTGCTTTTCAACAGGCCCTCAATGACTGACTCCATTATGACGTTGGTCGTCTTAATCCCTTATTTTTTAAGCGTCAGGCTGCGGCCAGCCTCCCACAGGGGAGCACCAGGGTCTTGGCTGACCGTCACATATATGACCTTGCCGTCCTTTATGGTCGACACAATATTACTCTGCAAATTCAGCCATCCCTCATACATCCATGTCAAGATTACTTCGTTGCATGGGGTCCCATCCTTCAGGGTTGCCGGCTTATCCGAGGTGATGGTAACAGACGTTGCAAATCTTCTTGTTATATTTTTTTTGTGCACCGCCGCGACGTTCGCCAAAGTCGTACCTGCGGGGGCAGGAAAACAGCCAATCTCCATAGTGGGGAGCGCTCCTGCCTTTTTTGTCTCTAGAAATATCGTCTTGTCGGGGTTTGCTGGCTCCTGCGTCCAATCATCCGGATAGGTAACGGTGAAGGCAGGCGGCCCGGCATATTTGAACTCCTTCGCCAACGCCGCGGACGGAGAGAGCGCCACTGTCACCGCCAAGGCCACTGCCAGAATCAATAATCCCACCATACTCCATCTTTTCTTCATCTTTGTACCCTCCTGTCTCATTGCTTGGTATTTCAGCGCCTGCCGTCATGATAAAAAAATCATGATGTGAGCCGCCGTTTGTGTGGAAGCGATTGTATGCAATTCGATACTCCTTGTCAAGTATTGTAAAGGGATCCGAATATGGTTAAAAGTGAATGCGCTGACTCATACAGGAGGTTGTTGGCTGGCAGGGCCCGCAGGAGAGTTGATGCAGCAAGCCGCCCTCTTTTCCCCAGCTGACTGGCATATAACGGCCATCAGCATGAAGGCACAGCCGCCTCTTCCAACGCCTCCTCTGGCCGGCCCTTCAATCCCCCGTCGCAAAGAAATTGATCCGAAGTTTACACCGATCACAGATGGTCGCCCACCCCTCCTTCCCCTCCGCATCCTTGCTTCTCCATGGCGAAATAACGAGGTAGATCCATGATAGTTGTTCCGGCGGCGTTTTGCAAACGGGGCAGGACAGGGCCTCCCTGAGAAACAGTTCTTTGGCAGCATCAACCGAGAGTAATCCGTTATGGCTTCCATTCGCACCGGACACCAGGAAATCCTCCCTCAGGATATACTCTCCGTTTTCCATTCCTTATCCTGCCTGCCCCCTTTCGTCATAAAACTCTCCCCCCTGTGGTCAAGGCAGCGGCGGAACCATAGGGGGGATCTCAGGTTCACGGGCAGCGGAAGGCGGCCCCTCTTAACGGAGGCCACGCTCCGCGCCCGAGCAACTCTCATACCTTATACGAACATCAAAAAGACCAAGAACACATAGAATATGCCTACCAACCCCAATATGGCGCCCCTGTAAACATCAATGGCGGTAACGTTAAAGTTTTCTTTGCGGATCATGGTAGCACCTCCTTGTTGTTCGTTATCTCTGAGTGCCCGTGCACTACAAAAAGGTTCACGTCGTTTCACGCGGTCCTCCTACCCACAGCATGCAACTCGTAATGGCCTTTCACCGGAAGAGCAAAAAAACCAGGAAACCATAGAATATACATATCAACCCCACTATGATGCCCCGGCAAATATTCATACCACTGACCTCCTAGCCAACGATTGCGCGTCTCTATGAGCCTCCCTGTCTCCATGCCAATAATTGTGCAAGAAGCGTGCTAAGATGCCAAGATATTAAGT
>Ga0299912_10001175_pt1 | contig 21194 bp, 19 predicted proteins | sample RVTome_2_FD_207667 | JGI IMG/M metagenome (GOLD analysis project Ga0299912, IMG submission 207667) | Soil microbial communities from uranium-contaminated site in the Upper Colorado River Basin, Wyoming, United States - RVT95D214 (version 2) ... | reverse complement strand
TCCACGGCATGTTGAAATACGACAAACCCTTCGATAACACCCGCTTTTACGCTATTCCAGCATGAGCAGGAAAGTGCAAAAATTACAAAACAAATGCTTGACCTCGAACAGAGTATCTACATGACTGTGGCTCGAACTGCTTTTTCCGGGATCATTCGTTTTCATCCTGATACGCTTTCAGCTTGCGCCACAGCGAGCTGCGGTTGATGCCCAGCGTCTGCGCCGCGGCGGTCTGGTTGCCGCCGACCTCGTTGAGGACCCAGCGGATGTACTCCTTTTCCTGCGCCTCCAGCGTGGCGATGCCGCCGTTCTTTTTTTGAAAGGGCGGCATGGCCGCTTCGCGCAGGTCGTCCGGGAGATGCTCCCTTTCTATCGTGCTGCCGTTGCTGATTGCCGTGCCCCTTTCGACGATGTTCTGCAGCTCGCGCACGTTGCCCGGAAAATCGTGCTGCATCAGGATTTCGAGCGCCTCCCGCGATATCCCCGCGACGTTCTTTTTCATCTGCGCAGAAAATTTCTGTAGGAAGTAGGGGATCAACAGGGGGATGTCGTCCCTGCGTTGCGACAGCGGCGGGATTGAGAGCGTGACCACGTTGAGGCGGAAGTATAGATCCTGGCGCAAGGCGCCGGTCTTCACCGCGTTGGCTACGTCGCGGTTGGTGGCCGCGACGATGCGGATATCGACCTTGACCGGCTGCGTCGCCCCCAGCCGCAGCACCTCTTTTTCCTGGATCACCCGCAGCAGCTTGACCTGCATCTCGGTGGGCATCTCGGTGATCTCGTCGAGGAACAGCGTTCCGCCGGAGGCGGCTTCCATCAGGCCCTGCTTGCGATTCAGTGCCCCGGTGAATGCCTGCTTCTCGTGGCCGAACAGCTCGTTGGCCAGCAGGTCCTTGCTGAACGCGCCGCAGTTCACCGCGATGTACGGCCCGTCGCGGCGCGTGCTGTGGTGGTGCAGATAGCGCGCGAACAGCTCCTTGCCGGTGCCGCTTTCCCCCGTGATCAGCACGCCGCAATCGGTCGGCGCCACCTGGCGCGCGAGGTCGAGCAGGCGCCGCATGCCGGCATCCTGGGTGATGATCTTGACCTTGCCACGATAGGCCTCGACCTGCTCGCGCAGTTGCTGGTTTTCGCGCCGCAAGCGGATCTTTTCCATGGCCTCGGCGACCACCTTCCGCACCTCGTCGAGACGGAAGGGCTTGGCGACGTAGTTGAACGCGCCTTGCTTCATGGCCTCCACCGCCGACTTGGCCGTCGCATAGCCGGTGATCATGATGACCTCCGCCTCCGGCCGGCGCGCGCGGCACGCCTTGAGCAACTGCATGCCGTCCACTTTTTCCATGCGCAGGTCGGTCAGCAGCACGTCGAATTCCTCGTGCTCGATCAGCGCAAGGGCGGCCACGCCGCTGTCGGCGGTGGTGACCTGGTAGCCTTCCTTGGCCATGACGCGCTGCAGGTTGCGCAGCGCAATTTCCTCGTCGTCGACGATCAACAGCTTGCCGGTTTTTCTCATCTCGTTTACCTCAATATTCTTACGCGGACCCGGTTCAATTTGTAAAAAGCATTTGGACGCCGATAAACGCAGATGAACGCGGATAATTCAAAGCAGCCTGTAGGTCGGTTCAAGGCCGCAGGCCGGAACCGACATTCGGCGCGTTTGGTTTGTCGGTTCCGCTTCGCTTGAACCGACCTACATGCTGGCCAAAATACCGCTCCTACGTGGACCCGGTTCAACCCTGCTGCAACGGCAGCCGGACGACAAAGGTCGTCCCCGCGCCCGCTGCGCTGCTCGCGGAGATACATCCCTCATGTTCCTCGACGATCTGATACACGATGAACAGCCCCAGCCCCATGCCCTGGCCGACGTCCTTGGTGGTGAAGAAGGGGTCGAATATGCGCGGCAGGGCTTCCGGCGCAATGCCTGGGCCGCTGTCCTTGATCGCGATGTCCACGGACGGCCCCTCGATGCGGCACTCCGGCGCATCCTGTTCGTGCGCTGCCGGCGCGTGGCTGCGCGCGACGATGGACACTTCGCCGCTCTCGCCCACCGCTTCCACGGCGTTCTTGGCCAGGTTCAGGAACGCCTGCTGCAAGCGTTGCCGGTCGGCGAAAACCACGATGTCGTCCGGAATGTCCACCACCACGGCGACGCCTGCCGGGATATCGCCCTTGATGAAGCGCACCGTCTGCTGCACCAGCTTTTGCAACGGCAGCGACTCCTTGCGGAACTGCCTGTCGCGCGCGAAATCCAGCAGCGACCGGACGATGTTGCGCGCCCGCACGCTTTGCTCGTCGATCTGTTTCAGCAGCTCCCTTTTTGTTTCCAGATCCGCCGTCTCCAGCTCTTCCGCCAGTATCTGGCTGGACGACCAGATGTTGGATAGGGGGTTGTTGAGCTCGTGCGCCACGCCCGAGAGCATGGTCCCCATGGACGCCAGCTTCTCCGAGCGCAGCAGATGCTTTTGCCGCACGTCGAGCTCCCGCAGCATGTGGTTGAAGGCATTGGTGATCGACACGATTTCGCGGTCGCGCGAAGGCAGCGAGAGCTGGTCGCGCTTGCCGCTGGAAACGGCGTCCACGCTGTCTTCCATGAGCTTCAAGGGATGCACCACGCGGCGCGACAACGCCTGGCCGACCGCGATCATCAGCAGTGCGACGCCGACCACGGAAAAAACCAGTGTGGTCCTGAAGGTAGCCAGAGAGGAACGCACCCTGCGCCGCTCCGTCTGCGCCATGTCCTCGGCAACCGCCACGATGCCTTTGCCCACGGCGCGGATGTCCGGCTCCAGCAGCGCGCTGCGCGCCGGGTCTTGTGTCTGCACCCGCACGTATTCGCTCATCAGCGCGGCGTAGCGGTCCAGTTCGCGGCGCAGCCCGGCGATGCGCGGCGGCGCTTCCAGCAGGGCGAAATCGGCGCCGTCCTTGTCCAGGAGTTCGCGCATCCGCGCGACGTATGCCACGTTCTCTCGGTAGTCGGCGGCCTGCCCGTGCAGAAAATAGTTGCGCTCGAAGCGGCGGATTTCCAGCGTGGTGTCGAAGAGTTCGGAGATTTTTTCGCCGAGCAGGATTTTTCCCTCGACCAGGCGCAGTTCCTCGAAAGTGAACAGCGAGACAGCGACGATGAGCACCGCGATGGCGTAGTAGCCGACGGTGATTTTTTGCCGTAGCGATGGCTGAAATCGAAATAGCTGCACGAGTGTACGCCCATGACTGATCGTTGCATTATGCAACCGTTGTGCCTCGTTGTGCAACACCCGATTGATATGCCGTATCCGCTGTAAATTCAAGGCATGCGGATAACGTGGCCGCGCGGACTGCTGCATTTTGAATCACTGGCACCGGCTGCAAGAAAGCGGTCAATTAGCGATCTCTAATGTATAAACAACACCCTACCGACTCTGGCACGGAAGGTGCTCAAGTGCATTGGTTTTAAGATCGCATGCGATGGAGCGTTGCCATGAAATCCTGGTCTCGAATGCTGCACAAGATGTTTGACGCGCTGGCCTTTGCCAATGCCGGCAATCTCGGAGCATTGCAAAACATGCTGCGACAACACGGAAACCCGGCCAAACAGGGCAGCGTGCCCTCCTGCGCGCCGGCCATAAAGAACGCCAACCGCGCCGAAGTCATCGAACTCATGCGCCCTCATCGAAGAGCAGGTTGAAATGCCGCATAGCGCAGCAGCTACACCCTCAGACGCAGGAACACGACAGTGAACGCAGTGGTACATGCCTCACCCCTCTTGCGGCGGTTCCGCATTCGCAGCGAAAACATCAAGGACGATCTGATTGCCGGCATCACGGTGTCGCTGGTTGCCATCCCGCAATCGCTCGCCTATGCGCAACTGGCGGGCGTTCCCGCCTACTACGGCCTCTACGCCGCGCTGATACCCACCATCGTCGGCGCGCTGTTCGGCTCCTCCAGGCAGCTCTCGACAGGGCCGGTGGCGATGACTTCGCTGCTGACCGCCGCCAGCGTCGCACCCCTGGCGGCCCACGGCAGCGAGCTTTTCTACGCCTACGTCACACTGCTGGCGCTGCTCTCCGGCCTGTTCCAGATCGGCTTCGGCGTGCTGCGCATGGGCGTGTTGCTGAACTTCCTGTCGCATCCGGTGCTGATGGGATTCATCAATGCCGCGGCCATCATCATCGGGTTGTCGCAGCTTTCCACCTTGCTGGGGATATCCGCCCAACAGTCGCAACATTTCCTGTTCGACATCTGGCATGTGGTGTCGCACATCGACACCATGCACGAACTCTCCGTTGGCTTTGGCGTTACCGCCATCGTCCTGCTGCTGTCGTTCAAACGCTTCGCTCCGAAACTGCCGGGCGTATTGATCACCGTGGCAGTGCTGACCTGGACCAGCTATGCCCTGGAATTCGAACGCCTGGGCGGGAGGGTGGTCGGCCTGGTGCCGCAAGGGCTGCCCACGCTGAGCGTTCCGCCCCTGGATTGGCACGCCGCCATCGCGCTGCTGCCGGCCGGTTTCGTGATCGCCCTGATCAGCTTCATGGAAGCCATGTCCAGTGCCAAGGTCATCGCCATCAAGACGCGCCAGCCGTGGGACGAAAACAAGGAACTGATCGGCCAGGGGTTGGCCAAGATCGCGGCGGCATTCAGCCATTCCATGCCGGTCAGCGGCTCGTTTTCGCGTTCCGCCCTGAACCTCGCGTCGCATGCCAAAACCGGCATGTCCTCGGTCATATCCGCGCTGTTCGTGCTGCTCACGCTGCTGTTCTTTACGCCGTTGCTGCACCACCTTCCCAAGCCCGTTCTCGCGGCCATCATCATGATGGCCGTCATCGGCCTGGTGAATTTCGGCGTCATCTTCAAAGCCTGGCGCGCCAACAGGGACGACGGCATTGCCGGAGTGGTGACCTTCGCCGCCACTCTGGCGTTTGCGCCTAACATCCAGAACGGCATTCTCACCGGCATCATGCTTTCCCTGGCGCTGCTCCTGTACCGCATGATGCGTCCCCGCATCGCCTTGCTGGGCATGCATGAGGACAGCACCCTGCGCGACGCCGAGCGGCACAACCTGCCGCCGCTGCATCCCAAGTTGGGCGCGTTGCGCTTCGATGGCGCGTTGCGCTTCGTCAACGTCTCGTACTTCGAAGATGCCCTGTTGCAACTGGAAAGGGCAAACCCCGAGATGAGCCATGCCCTGATCAAGTGCAGCGGGATAAACGAGCTGGACGCATCCGGTGTGGACATGCTTTTCAATCTGGTCGAGCGCTTCAGGAACAGCGGCATCACGCTGACTTTCAGCGGTCTCAAAAAGCAGGTGCGCGAAGTCATGGAGCGCACCGGGCTGGTCGAACACATCGGCGCCGGGAACATCTTCGAGACCGACCGTGAAGCCCTCGACAAACTGTATGAGCGACTGGATCGTTCGGCATCGGAATAGCCGTAACTACACCCACAATAAATAACGATAACTGCATTGGCTTCGTCTTCCTCGGGTGCTGTGTGTGCCGCCCCGCCCTTACTGCCTGGGTTTCCATTTCCGTTGCGAATTGGCATATCATGTAGCCTGCATGGCGTCGCCAGGCGGATTTGGCCGTTCTCGAATGCGCGGATCGCGCCTGCAAAATCACCAACGGGAAACCAACAAAACGTGCGAAGAATTTAGGCGTACATGCCAGCCATTTTGCCGATCGACATCGTTGCCGGCGTGGTTCTCTACTGGCTGATCCTGGCCGGCGCCGCGCTCGCCCTGCGCAACCACCCCCGGCTCATAGCCCGACTCGTTTTTCCGGCTGGCGCGGCCGGCGCCCTGCTCCTCGCGGTGGCGGCGCTTGGCGCGCTGGGCGGGCCGGCCAACGTGGCGGTGCTGCCGCTGGGCCTGCCGGACTTGCCGTTCCATCTGCGCCTCGATTCGCTGTCCGCATTTTTCCTGTTTCTGCTCGGCGCGGCCGGCCTGGGCATCTCCATTTTTTCCAGCGGCTATTTTCTCACCATGCACCAGCGCAGCCTGGGCCTGCTGTGCTTCGAGTACCACGTCTTCCTCGCCGGCATGGCGCTGGTGTTCCTCGCGGACGATGCCTACCTGTTCATGGTCGCCTGGGAGACCATGGCGTTGTCTTCGTATTTCCTGGTCACCACCGACCACAGCATCCCGGCAATCCGCCGCGCCGGTTTTCTCTACCTGCTCATCGCCCACGTCGGCGCCATCGGCATCCTGATGTGCTTCGGCGTGATGCAGGGCGGCCACGGCGACTACACTTTCGCCACCATGCGCGCGGGGCACCTGAGCGCTTTCTGGTCCAGCGTCACCTTCCTGCTGGCGCTGTTCGGGTTCGGCGCCAAGGCCGGCATTTTGCCGATGCACGCCTGGCTGCCGGAGGCGCATCCCGCCGCGCCTTCGCCGGTCTCCGCGATGATGAGCGGCATCATGCTGAAGACGGCGATCTACGGCATCCTGCGCGTGACTTTCGACCTGCTCGACGTTCAGTTGTGGTGGTGGGGAGTCATCGCGCTCGCGCTGGGACTCGCCACCGCGCTGTTCGGCGTCATGTTCGCGGCGGTGCAGGCCGACATGAAACGCCTGCTCGCCTATTCGTCGATCGAGAACATCGGCATCATCCTGGTCGGCATCGGGCTCACCATCATTTTCCATGCCTTCGGCAAGGACGCGCTGGCCGCCCTGTCGCTCACCGCGACGCTGTACCACGCGCTCAATCACGCCTTCATCAAGAGCCTGCTGTTCCTCGGCACCGGCGCCGTGCTGCACGCCACCGGCGAGCGCAACCTGGGCAAGCTGGGCGGGCTCATCCATCGCATGCCGAAACTGGCGCTGCTGATGTTGCTGGGCACCCTGGCCATCGCCGGCCTGCCGCCGCTCAACGGCTTCGTTTCGGAATGGCTGCTGCTGCAGGCATTCCTGCTTTCGCCCGGTTTGCCGCACGACTACCTCAACATGCTGGTGCCCATCGCCGCCGCCGCTCTCGCCCTGGCAGCGGCGCTTTCCGGCTATGTCATGGTCAAGTTCTACGGCATCATTTTCCTCGGCCAGCCGCGCGAACAAAAGCTGGCCGAAGCGCACGACATCGGCGTCATGGAGCGTTTGGGGCTGACCTGGCTGGCGGCGGGCTGCCTGGCCCTGGGACTGTTCCCAGTATTCGTCATCCTGGAACTGGACAGCGTCACCAAGTTGCTGGTGCACCAGACCCTGGGCGGCAGCGCGTCGCTGACGGGGTGGCTATGGCTGACGCCGATCGAACCGGAGCGTGCCAGTTACAGCCCGTTGATCCTGTTCCTGATCATAGTCGCCGGGACGCTGTTTACCATGGTCATGGTGAAGAAGTTCTATCATGGCCGGCTGCGCCGCGGCCCCGCGTGGGACTGCGGTTTCCCCGAGCAGACGGCGCGCATGCAGGATAGCGCGGAAGGCTTCGGCCAGCCGGTGCGGCAGATTTTCGAACTGTTCTTCGGCATCGTCCGCGAAGTGCCCAGCCCATTCGACAAGCACCCGCGCTACCACGGCGAGACCAAGGATCTGCTGTGGGAGTGGTGCTACCTGCCCATCGCGCGCCTGGCCGAGTGGCTGTCGATGTTGATCGGCAAGCTGCAGCATGGGCGCATCAACATCTACCTGCTGTACAGCTTCATCACCCTGCTGGCCTTGCTGGCGTTCGTGCGATGAACGCCGTCGCCATTCTGTTCCAACTGGTCCAGGACGCCGTGGTGGTGCTGCTGGCGCCGCTGCTGCTGGGCTGGGTCAACCAGTGCCGCGCCTGGCTGCAAAGCCGCAGCGGCGCCGGCGTGTTGCAGCCGTACCGCAACCTGGCCAAGCTGTTCCACAAGGACGCTGTACTCGCCAACAACGCTTCGCCGCTGTTCCGCGCCGTGCCCTATATCCTGTTCGCCTGCATGTGGCTGGCCGCGGCCCTGGTGCCGGTGGTGGCGATCGACCTGCCGCTGTCGCCGGCGGTGGACGTGATCGCCCTGGTTGGGATTTTCGCGCTGGCGCGGGTGTTCATTTCATTGGCCGCCATGGACATCGGCACCTCGTTCGGCACGCTCGGTGCGCGGCGTGAGATGCTGGTCGGCTTTCTCGCCGAACCGGCCCTGCTGATGGTGTTCTTCACCGCCTCCATGATCAGCCATTCCACTTCGCTGATCACCATCGTGGACACGCTGGCGCACAAGCAGTTCGTGCTCTATCCCAGCCTCGCCTTCGCCTCGGCGGCCTTCCTCATGGTGCTGTTGGCGGAGAACGCGCGCATCCCGGTGGACAACCCCTCCACCCACCTCGAACTGACCATGATCCACGAGGCCATGATCCTCGAATATTCGGCGCGCCATCTGGCGCTGATCGAGTGGGCCAGCGCGCTCAAGCTGTTCGCCTACGTCACCATAGGCATCGCCCTGTTCCTGCCCTGGGGCATAGCCGGCGCGGGCGACTGGGGAGCTTTGCCGTTAGCCCTGGCGGCGCTGACGCTCAAGCTGGTCGCGGCAGGCGCAGGGCTGGCCTTGCTGGAAACCCTGTCGGCCAAGATGCGTATTTTCCGCGTGCCGGAATTCATGGGCACGGCATTCCTGCTGGCCGTTCTCGGCATGCTCATTCGCTCCCTGCTGGAAAGCTGACATGACGAGCCTGTACGGACAACTCATCAACCTGCTCGCGGCGCTGCTGCTGCTGATCGCATTCGCCATGCTGTCGCAGCGGCGCGTGCTGTCGCTGATCAACTTGTTCGCGTTGCAGGGGCTGGTGCTGTCGGTCAGCACCGCGGCGGTGGCCTATGCCTCCAACCAGCATCACCTGTATTTTTCCGCGGCGCTGACGCTGCTGCTCAAGGTCATCGTCCTGCCGTGGATACTGCATCGGCTGATCCGACGGCTCAACGTCAAGTGGGACGTGGAAACGCTGTTCAACATTCCCACCACCATGCTGGTCGGCATCGCCCTGGTGGTGTTCGCCTTCAACCTGGCGGCGCCGATTTCGCAGATGGCCGGCACCATCACCCGCAGCACCCTGGGCATCGCCATGGCCAGCGTGCTGCTGTCGTTCCTCATGATGATCACGCGCAGCAAGGCGGTGCCCCAGGTGATCGGCTTCCTCGCCATGGAAAACGGCCTGTTCTTCGCCGCCACCAGCGCCACCTACGGCATGCCCATGGTGGTGGAGCTGGGCATCGCGCTGGACGTGCTGGTCGGCATGTTTATCCTGGGTATTTTCTTCTTCCAGATACGCGAGACGTTCGACAGCCTGGATTTGAAACACATGGAAAAGTTGAAAGAGGAATAGCGGCGGCCATGGAAATCCTGATCCTCCTTGGCATTCCCGTAGCCGGCGCGCTGGTGCTGGCGCTGTTCGGCGCCCATCGTTCGGCGCCCGAGATCAATTCGGCCAGCAGCCTGGCTACCTTGATCGCGGCCATCGTGCTCACCATCCGCGTCATCGAGGAGGGGCCGATCACGGCCTTCAACGAGCAGTTCTTCGTGGATTCCTTCAACGTCTTTTTGGTCGCGCTGACCGCCTTCGTCGCCTTCACCACGTCGCTGTTCTCGCGCCCTTACATGCGCATCGAGCAGCACCACGGCAAGCTCACCGTCAACATGCTGCGCCTGTACCACAGCATGTACCAGTTGTTCACCTTCACCATGCTGCTGGCGCTGCTGACCAACAATCTCGGCATCCTGTGGGTGGCGATGGAGGCGGCCACGCTGACCACCGTGCTGCTGGTTTCGCTGTACCGCACCCCGGCCAGCCTGGAAGCGGCGTGGAAATATTTCATCCTGTGCGGCGTCGGCATCGCGCAGGCGCTGTTCGGCACCATCCTGCTGTATTTCGCCGCGGAAAAAGTGCTGGGCGCCGGCGGCACGGCGCTGCTGTGGACCCACCTCAACGCCGTCAAGGGCCAGCTCGAACCGACCGTGCTCACGCTCTCCTTCGTGTTTCTGCTGGTGGGCTACGGCACCAAGGTCGGTCTGGCACCGCTGCACAACTGGCTGCCGGACGCCCATGCGGAAGGCCCGACGCCGGTTTCCGCAGTGCTGTCCGGGTTGCTGCTCAACGTCGCGCTGTACGCCGTGATCCGCTCCAAGGTGCTGGTCGACGGCGCGCTCGGCAGCCATTTCGCCGGCAACCTGATGATGGGCTTCGGCCTGCTTTCCGTGGTCATGGCGGCGTTCTTCCTGTCGCGCCAGAAGGACGTCAAGCGCCTGTTCGCTTACTCCTCCATCGAGCACATGGGGCTGATGACCTTCGCCTTCGGCATGGGTGGCCCGGTCGCCACCTTTGCCGGCCTGCTGCACATGACGGTGCATTCGCTCACCAAATCCGCGATCTTCTTCGCCGTCGGCCACGCCACGCAGAAGAGCGGCACGCAATTGATGGACGGCATCCGCGGCCTCATCAACACCAGCCCCACCGTCGGCTGGGGCCTGGCGCTCGGCACCCTGGCCATACTCGGCATGCCGCCGTTCGGCGTGTTCGCCAGCGAATTCATGATCATCACCACCGCCATGCATGCCTACCCGTGGACCACGCCGTTCCTGCTCACGGCGCTGGGCGTGGCCTTCGCCGCCATCTTCGGGCGCGTGCAGACCATGGTGTTCGGAGAAACCGAGTTGCCGCGCCTGCCGCATCCGCCCGCACTGCTGCCGGTGTTCGCGCATCTGGCACTGGTGCTGCTGCTGGGGCTGTACATCCCGCCTTACCTCGCCGGCTGGTACCGGCAAGCGGCGGCACTGATCGGGTAACAACAGTGCTGAGTCCTGAGTGCTGAGTGCTGAGTAAAATCGGCCGCTCAGGACTCAGGACTCAGCACTCAGGACTCAGGACTTAAAGAAGACGAGAATGGAAGAATTCCCCGCAAAACACCCGCGACTGCCCGGCGTCATGCCCATCTGGCACGGCACGGTGGAGGCTGCCGAATTCCGCGATTTGTGCGAACAGGTGCGCCACGGCGGCGGCAAACTGGTCGCGCTGTGGGGCAGCGACGAACGCGAGCGGGGCGCCGGCTTTGCGCTGCACGCCGCCTTGGTGAGCGCCTCCGGCATGTTCTGCCTGACCCTGCCGGTGGCGGCCGAGCGCCCGGCGTACCCCGACGTCGGCGACCTGTTCCCCGCCGCCGGCCGCATGCAGCGCGCCATTGCCGACCTGCTCGGCATGCACGCCAGCGGCGCCGACGACCAGCGCAAATGGCTGCGCCATGGCGCCTGGCCGGCAGCGGTGCATCCGCTGCGCAAGGAATTCGACGGCAGCAGCGTGTTCCCCGCCGAGACCGACGCCTACCCCTTCGTCAGCGTCAGCGGCGACGGCGTGCACGAGATCCCGGTGGGACCGGTGCACGCCGGCACCATAGAGCCCGGGCATTTCCGCTTTTCCGTCATCGGCGAGCGCGTGCTGCGCCTGGAAGAGCGCCTGGGCTACAAGCACAAGGGCATCGAAAAAGGCTTCGAGAAACTGACCCTGGAACAGGGCGCCAAGCTAGCCGGCCGCATCGGCGGCGACAGCACCGTGGCCTACGCCTGGGCCTATGCCCAAGCCGTGGAAAGCGTCACCGACGTCACGGTAACCCCGCGCGCCGCCGCGCTGCGCGGACTGCTGCTGGAACTGGAACGCATCCACAACCACCTCGGCGACCTCGGCTACCTCGGCAACGACGTGGCGCTGGCATTCGGCTTCGCCCAGTTCTGGATACTCAAGGAAGACGTGCTGCGCCTCAACCAGGCGCTGTTCGGCCATCGCTACCTGATGGACCTGGTGGTCCCCGGCGGTGTCGCGTGCGACCTGACGCCCGAAGGCGCGCAGCGCATCCGGCACGAAGCCGCGCGCATCGAGGGCGAGATCAAGCGCCTCCGCGACATCTACGACGAACATGCCGGCGCGCAGGACCGCTTCCTCACCACCGGCCGGGTCACGCCCGACCTCGCCGCCCAGCTCGGCCTCACCGGCATGGCGGGGCGGGCCAGCGCACAGTCGTGGGACTTGCGCGTGCAGTTCCCGTGCGCGCCCTACGACCAGCTCGAAGTCGCCATGGCCACCCACAGGAACGGCGACGTCGCCGCGCGCGTCACGGTGCGCTTCGAAGAGCTGCTGGAGTCGCTGCGCCTCATCCGCGCGATCGCCGACGCCATGCCGCAAGGCGAGCTGTACGCCGCGCTGCCGCCCGCTCCCGAAAACGCCCTCGGCATCGGCTGGGTCGAAGGCTGGCGCGGCGAAATCCTGGTGGCGCTGCACACCGGCCGCGACAACGCCATCCACCGCCTGCACCCGCACGATCCGTCGTGGCAGAACTGGCCGCTGCTGGAACACGCCATCATCGGCAACATCGTGCCGGATTTCCCGTTGATCAATAAATCGTTCAACCTGAGTTACAGCGGAGTGGATTTGTAAGAATGCACCAGATCATCCGACAGATTTTCCGCAGCGGCATCAAGACCGAAACCCCGCCCGAAGCGGACGACGCACTGCGCGTGCAGGCGCAGCGCCTGCAGCAGGACATCCTCAAGCACCTCGGCCGCGCCCTGGCGATCCGCCACGTGGACGCCGGCTCCTGCAACGGCTGCGAACTGGAAATCCACGCCCTCAACAATCCCTATTACAACATCGAAGGCCTCGGCATCCACTTCGTCGCCAGCCCCCGCCACGCCGATCTGCTGCTGGTCACGGGCCCGGTTTCCCGCCACATGGAAACCGCCCTGAAACGCACCTTCGACGCCACCCCGGAACCCAAGTTGGTGGTCGCCGTCGGCGACTGCGGCTGCACCGGCGGCGTGTTCGGCGAAAGCTACGCAAGCTGCGGCAGGGTGTCCAACGTGATCCCGGTGGATGTCGAAGTGCCGGGCTGCCCGCCTACGCCTGTGGCTCTGCTGCAGGGAATACTGGCGGCGGTGGCGCCCGGCGTTGCCAAGGAATGAGGTTGAACAAGGTATCTACCCGCTGGATTGGGCGGGTGGGGATGAGAGCATGCCGATCGACATGCGGCGCCATGGCCTTCGGTTATTGCGCTGGCTGACCCCGATGGCGAATGCTACGACGCTAGACCCCGAAGCTTGCCGGTTTCGTCCAGCGCCGCCGTGGTGATCACCGCTTCGAGCCTGGACTGCGCATCCTCCCGCCAGCGCTCCAACGTCACAACCGAAACCCTAACATCCCGCGACACCATCTCCAGTGACGCACTCTCCGGCGGAAGCAACCTCGCTACCACTCATGCCTTCATCGCTTGCCCGTATCTCGCCACAACTCACCTCGCTATCGCCCTCTGGTTTCAGATTCTATCAAGGCGACAACTATTCTGACGCAAGGGGATAGTGACTGCTATTTTACGTCACCCTTGGAAGACTAAATTCCGGGGGAAGCTCAAATCGATCTCAGCTTGTCTATTTCCAGCGGTTGGCTATAAAGGTTTAAGGGGTGCTGCACGGGATTATCCGTAGTGCATTGATTGTTATTCGGTAGAACAAATTCTGGTGCTGTTTGTGCTCGCATGCATTTGCAGATTTCCAAAGATGAAGTTGTCAGTTCGTTTTGGGTAAGACCAAAGTTTCAGGAAGGTCGAAATAACCAAACGGCTTACCCGGCTATTGTGTGTAAATTCAACAAGGAGGTAGTCATCATGAATCGCTCCGCTAGTGCTTCAACGCGTATTTGTCGAACTATTCTTACCTTCTTCTCTGTCCTTTCATTGGTTGTCGCAACCGGCGTCGTGCAAGCGAAATCCATGTACGTTATCGCCAATATCAATGCGTCCCCAACTCCGATTAGAACCTATGACATTCAGGCTGCCCCTAGCTATCTTGTCTTTCAGTCACAGACCACTGTTCCCGCATTTGCAGGTGGTGCTGTCGGCCTCGCCATTGACACGGCCAGCGCCAAGCTGTTCATCACCTACGAGGTCAGCAATAATATCCAACTGGTGGACGCGACCAACTTTGCCAATCTGGGCACCACCGCGGCGCCAGGCGCAAGCAATCTCGCTGGCATAGTGGTCGATCAGGGCAAGAACAAGGTGTATACGGTAGATCGCGAGACAAACCATCTTTACGTCTACTCGTGGAATTCCGCCACCAACACCCTGACTTTGGATGGCGGTACGTTCAAGGAGCTGACCGGCGTCAGCCGCGCGAGCGGTATTGCCTTGGATGAAACTCGGGGCCGCCTCTACATCGGCGACCGCGACACCACTACCGTACGTTATTACAACACCAACGAGTTTGGCACGAGCCCTATTCCGGTGTTGGGCACCATCGACTTGGCGGCGCAGGGGCAGACAGCCATGGGGATCGCCGTCGACTCGACGCGCAATCTGCTCTATAGCGGTAATGCCTACGGCCCCTATGGCAGCAAAGGGAAGCTGGTCAAGTACGACTTGAACACCAACACGATCAGCGCGTATACATTGCCTGGCGCTGCCGCGGGTGACAATATCGTCGGTGTCACCGTCGATGAGAATGCTGGCTATGTGTATACCTCCACGGGCAATCAGGCATCGGGCGGGACTGATACCGTAATCGTCTTCGACTCCAACCTGAACGTCTTGAAGAACGACATCGGCGACATTGGTAACCCGACCGGCATCGCCATTCCGCGCGAGGATGTTTCCTTCAATCCGCTCAACTTCTCCAAGATCGATGCGCCGGACCCTGTCTCCTCCGGAAGTACTCTGACCTACACGCTGTGTTACGACAATCTTGCCAACCCCAATCCGGTCAGCAACACGACCATCGTGGATACGATGCCAGCGGGGGTAACCTTTGTTTCAGCGACAGGCTCATATAGTGTTAGCGGCAACCAAGTCACGTGGACGGAAGGCACTGTCCTTGGGGGTGCCAGCCAGGTATGTCGCATTTTGGTGGTCGATATCACCGCAGCGGCTGGGAGCACGTTGTTAAACAGCGCAACGATCGATAGCGACGAAACGCCCCCGACCACCCGCACTGCGCTCACCAGCGTGGCGAGCGTGTTGGCTTGTGATATCGACGGCAATGGCGTCGTGGACCGCAATGACATCTCGGCTATCTTCGCCGCGCGCGGCACCCAGGCTTTGCCCGGCGATCCCCGCGATACGGATGGCGATGGCCTGATCACGGTAAACGATGCACGGTACTGCACATTGCGGTGCACGAACTATAAGTGCGCCCCCTGATCCATCTGATATTTACACGGGCTAGACAAGGAGATACACCATGAGAACTAAATTTCTTTCATTGGCAATGGGCTTGCTAGTGGGATTGCTCGCCCTTCCGGCATCCGCGGTCATATTGAGCTTCAACCCCGGTTCGCCGTACACGGTAAACTCGGGGGATACACTGAGCGTCGATGTGATGATTTCGAGCTTGGGCAGTCAGATCGTCTCGGCTTATGACCTGGATGTCGGCTTCGACGCGACGCTTCTGAACGTCACGGGCGTGAGTTTTGGCCCTTGGCTCGGTGATCCCCTCTTAGTTGAGGTCTTTGAAGATGCGTTCTGGGACAACAGCGGTGGCCTGGTTGATTTCGCGGCTGTCTCGCTACTCTCCGACAGTGATCTCGCAACGCTCCAAGGACCCGCGGGTGGCTCTTTCGGACTGGCCACTCTGAGCTTTACCGCCATCTCAGCGGGCACCGCCTCCCTGGATTTCCAGTGGGGAGCCGGCAATGACGTGAAGGGTGCGAGGAGCCAACAAATCTATCCGGCCCCGGAACCAGCGACCGTCATGTTGGTGGGGGCTGGAATGTTGGTGTTGTTAGGCATTCGCCGGAGTCGAAACGCGGCAACAGTTCAACCGGCAAGCCTATAGTTTCCTTTAGTAGGCGTTCCAGTGCTGCTTTTTTCAGCCGCCCGGCACAGTTCTGCCGGGCGGTTCTTTAAGTGGTATCTGCTGCGTACGTAAACACTTCGGGGGCAGGTCTAGAGCAAGCCCGGATGCAGCGTAGCGGAATCCGGGAATCAGCCGGTATGATTTGTTTCCCCGGGTTTCATTTCATTCGATCCGGGCTTGCTGAGCATGATGTTAGCGAGTACATCGTTGACGTGCCTGCGGCGATACCAAGACTGTCAAGAACCCTATATAGAGGGATAAAACAACAAGCATGCTCCATGGTGGAGCCGATGCGTGGGCAAGGAAAACAGCCAGTAGCCGGGACATGTCCACAAGCTGAATAAGCACAGCAGCGAGCCCAACCCACCACGCCCAGCGGTAGTGATGCCATAACCCCCAAGCAATCAGTAGTCCAACTGCGGCGGCTATCCAAGTGCGCGGTAGAGCGGCGCCATACTTGAAGGCAGAAATGTCGCCGGTAAGTAGGAGGTGGAGAAACATTCCACCCAGAAAAAAGATGACGTAGAGAGCTGCGATGCTCCCAGCTAATTTTGCGCGATCTTTCGGCATGTATTAACACCTCACAGTGAATGTAACCAGGATGCAGTGCAGCGGAATCCGGGAATCAGCTGGCGTGACTTGTTTTCCCGGATTTCATTTCATTCCATCCGGGCTACGCTTGCTGGATTGGGCGGGTGGGGATGAGAGTATGCCGATCGACATGCGGCGCAATGCCCTTCGGTTATTGCGCCCTACACTTGCTAAGGTTATGCCATTTCTACCGCATGGACTTCAAGACCGACTTTTAAGCGAGCGCGAACAGCGCCGAAAATGGCCGCGAGGTTATCCATGCTTGGGTTGCCCCTGGGTGACAACATCCGGGCAGGCTCTTGCTCGGTTTGTCGGTCAATTCGGCCAGTTGCTCAAACCCAAGCGTAGCGTTCACGAGGTCGCGCAGGATGAGGCGGGCCATTTCCGGTTCATCGCTCAGAAACAGCGTTGCTGCTTCATCAAGGAGTGCTTTCGCAAACTCAGGGTCGCGCTGAACGCGCTCAACCACTGTCTGCTTGAAGTTGCGGGTTAGTGCCATGTCGATCACCTCTTCCGTTTTTCCGTCTTGGTGGTGGCTGATTTAGTAAGCGTAGTGTGTGTAGGATGCGGTGACGAAGGAACCGCATCGTTCGCGTCATTCCATTCGACGCTGAGCCGGCTTCGTTTGCGTTCGGTAATGTTGACGGTGAGGAGCCTGCGGACCGATTCCCGCGAACGATGCGGTTCGTGCCTCACCGCATCCTACGTGCTCTGGGGCTTGTTGCTGGCACATCACGTGGTGCGCAAGTTGATGTTGGAGGCGGCGTTGGCTCATGAGCATCCACCGGATAGTTTGAGCTTCAAGCACAGCCTCACGCTCATGCGCCGCAAACTCCCCGCCAGCGGCGCCATTCCCCCCAGAGCAGTTCCCGAAGTGGTGGCGGAAGTTGGTTGAGGCCGTAGCCGATGGTCGTCTCACCAGCCCCAGGGGGCGCTCCAATCCGCGTGTAGTCAAACGACGAACCAAACAGCATCTGCCGCGCAAAGGCAACGAGCCGCTCAACCTGCGGCATGACTGGTCGCCGGAAATCATAAAGTGAACAGCATTGGGTCTGTCCCCGGTTGTTCCGTCCGTTCATTTTTTTGTTGCTCCACTGGCCTGAGGCATTGGCACAGGTGCCGCCCGCTGTTGAGACGATGTTGATGAAGCGGGTACCGAGGCTTCGTTTGCAGCACCAATCGTGTTTATAGCGCACAAACTGGTTACCGCGCCGGCGCAGAATGCTACCAGGCTGAGGCCGACAAGTGTCGCGGTCCATTTGAAGTACCGCATGTGGGAACGCGGCGGAAAATTCCTGTCCGGGAACTGCTCATTGTAGAGGTGGTACTGCGTTGCGTAAGCAGAGCAGAAGGCAGCTACGCATAGGGTGAGGCCAAGCAGAAATGCAGCGGCAGGCCAGACAAATAGACGCGCAGACGGAGCTAACGCCTTCGAGTTGCCAATGAATGTCAGAAGGGCAACAACGGCTCCGCCGTTCACCAGTAGGAGAGCCTTCAAGCCTTCGGTGGCTAAGCCCACCATGGACTTGAATGTCTCGATTGCTTTGGCGTCACTCATGTTTTCGCCGAACTAACCGGGGACAGACCACGTCTTATTTTTACCGACTTCCTCATGCACCCACGCCGGGTCGAGGTCTGCGCCATTCGGCCATGTGATCGCACCAAGTTCAATGTTGACTTGCTGAAATAATTGAGCGTCTTTGAGGGCCGCGAAAACCCCCGCGTCTGCACTGTTCACCAGCGCCGACATATCCACGATGCCGCTTGTACCATCGTTGCAGGTGACAGAGAGCCTGTAGTCTGGCAGTACGTTGGCCGCACGGACGCGCCAAGGCGCTGCTCCCGTTACTCCAACGGAGCGATGTTCTTGGGTAACTGTTTCGATTGGCATAGGTTCCAGTCCTCCATTAACTCTGCACGATGCTGTGCCGCCCACTCGAGCACCAAAGCCTGTGCGCGATTCGGCAGCTTTCCCTTGGTAACTTCCAACGTCCGAATGTCGATCAAGGCTTCGTGCTCGCCGTACAAGGCATGAAAATGGGGCGGAGCATGCTCCCGCCAGAACATCTGGATCACGATCCCAAAAAACTGGCTGATGGTCGGCATGTGCTCTCCCCTTGGAGGCTAGTCTAGCAAAGACCTCGGGGTGTGGTCGAGAAGCACAGCAAGCGCGGATGGAATGAAATGAAATCCGGGGAAACAGTGGATTCCCGAACACTTCGGGGCCAGCACTTCGGGGCCAAGTCTAGGTGTGCCACGAACGCACGCTGTGGAGTAGAAGTTAAGCGTGCGGTGCTTCAATGAAGATGAGGGCAGGCCCCTCGAAGCCGGCTTGCAGGAGCAGGCTTCAAACCGCCTCAAGCTGCGCGGGTTAAGAGCTCGGGTGGTGAGCGTTGAGGTTAAAAGGCAGGGCTTGACCCTGTCAGGTAAGGTGCCGGGAGACGAACGAAAGTGAACCGCCGATGAAGTGTCGAAAGACCTTAGACGATGTCGAAACCGGTGCGACTAGACAACACCGGGACAAGGTTGGGGGAAGAACTGCTGACTGCCCAACCGGCATCCGGCATGTAGGCGGCGTGAACTGGCACCAGGCTTTGTTGAGGAACGTGGGAACCTGTCGCCCCGATGCCAAGGGAGAAGCGCAAGCGGAAGCAACCGCAAGCGTGAGAGTACCGAAGCGGGGCACAGGGGCGGAGTCACCCGTAGTAGGGTCGAAGGTACTGTAATGGGACTGGACCGAAGGGGTGGCGTCGTCCGGCTTTATCGCGCCGGCAACCCGCAAGGGGAGGACTGGCGTGGATAAAGCAAAACCGTTTTGTATTGCCAAGCGCGAAGTGTGGGAAGCGTATAAGCGGGTGCGCGCAAACCGTGGCGCGGCGGGAATCGACGGGCAAACGATCGCCGAATTCGAAGAGGACCTAAGCAACAACCTCTACCGGATCTGGAATCGCATGTCCTCGGGCAGCTACCTGCCGCCACCGGTGCGCCGGGTCGAGATACCCAAGGGCGACGGCCGAACCCGGCCGTTGGGCATACCCACGGTCTCCGACCGCATCGCCCAAATGGTCGTCAAACGCCAACTGGAGCCGAAACTGGAACCCCTGTTCCACGAAGACTCCTACGGCTACCGGCCGGGACGGTCCGCGCATCAAGCGCTGAGCGTCGCGCGTAGCCGATGCTGGCGCAGCGACTGGGTGCTCGATCTCGACATCAAGGGCTTCTTCGACAACATCGACCACGAGCTCTTGATGCGCGCGGTGCGCCGCCATACGGACTGCAAATGGGTGCTGTTGTATATCGAGCGCTGGCTCAAAGCACCTGTCAGCATGCCGGATGGCGTGCTCTTGAAGCGAGAGAAGGGGACGCCGCAGGGTGCTGTCATCAGCCCGCTGTTGGCCAACATCTTTCTGCACTATGCGTTCGACCGCTGGATGCAGGAGAATTATCCCGGCATCCGGTTCGAGCGCTACGCCGACGACGTTATCTGTCACTGCACGAGCGAGCGCCAAGTGCGCGAGCTCAAGCAAGCGCTGGAAGCGCGGTTTGCGGCGTGCAAGCTGGAACTGCACCCGCAAAAGACCAAGATTGCGTACTGCAAAGACGCGAAACGACGCGGCGATTATCCGGAGTGGAGATTCGACTTCCTGGGTTACACGTTCAGACCCCGGCGTGCGATGACCCGGACCGGTAAATTGTTCGTCAATTTCGCGCCGGCGGTCAGCGACCAAGCGGGGAAGGCGATGCGTCAAACGATGCGTCGCTGGAAACTGCATCATCGCAGCGATCTTGAGCTGGGAGACATCGCCCAATGGGTACAGCCGGTACTACGCGGCTGGGTTCAGTACTACGGGCGATTCTACCGATCCGCGTTGGGCGCGGCGCTTCGCACATTGGACCACTTCATTGTGCGGTGGGCGCAGCGCAAATACAAACGACTCAGCGGGCGCACAATGCGCGCCTGGGATTGGTTGAACGGGCTGCGCGCCCGGCAACCGGGCCTATTCGCGCATTGGCTCGTTGCGTCACCGGTTGGACGATAGGAGCCGGATGAATCGAGAGATTCACGTCCGGTTCTGGGAGAGCGCGGGGGTGCGATTCCCCTGCGCCACTCAACAAACGTAGCATTTGCGCACAACAAGGACGGGATTCGTCCGACGGTACTCACCCGACGATCTCGCTGATGGCGCTTCGAGATAATCAGGGTCAGGTTCAAATTTATCGTCCCCAATCAGGCAGCTCTAATCGATAACTCCACTGTCGATGGATTTTCCATGCGCTGGCTGGCATCTAGTATCTCCATGCCGACCACGTTACCCTGGGCGTCATAGTCCAGGATAACTCCCGGCTTTACTTCATCCGACTCTTCCACAGGTGAACCGGAAAACAGCACGGAAAGAATATCGGTCTGCTTGTCGTAATCAATTTTCATCATTCCCCCAATACTTCTCGATTTTGCTGGTCCTGTATATCGTGACGATGACAGGCGGTGTGAGCCAATCCTCGACGATCAGGCGCAGCAGGTAGGTTTTGTCCCCCGATACGACACGCCCTTGGTACACCTTCCGTCCGCCGAAACCGGAAATAATCTGCTCCGGCATCACCATCAACGCATCAACCCATTCCGGGCTTATTTGCCGCCGTTGCATTTCCAACTGGGCGTGTTCGGTAAGTTGGTATTCCATACGAAGAGATGTTACACCTGCGCTTGTACTTAGTCATTCGCATCACTAGTGTCCGGTTAAATCGTGAATAAATTCAGTTGATTGTGATACACGCCCTTGATGGGTGTGTAGTCGGTGGCTGGAAAGGCTTGCTGCAAGGGCATCTTCTCGAAAAGGGTGACCGACAAA
>Ga0299912_10001174_pt1 | contig 21200 bp, 10 predicted proteins | sample RVTome_2_FD_207667 | JGI IMG/M metagenome (GOLD analysis project Ga0299912, IMG submission 207667) | Soil microbial communities from uranium-contaminated site in the Upper Colorado River Basin, Wyoming, United States - RVT95D214 (version 2) ... | reverse complement strand
ACCGCTGTCTGGAAGATAACTTTCCGGTCGAGCTCGGGCGGCATGTAGACCTTGAGGATCAAGTCCTCGGTCGCTTCGACCTTGCAGCCGAGCGCGCGGATCCGTTCCAGGAAGCGGGCCGGCTCGCCCTTGACCTTGAGCTCGAAAAGACGAAAGCTCGATTCGCGCAGGTTGGCCAGCTCGCCCTGGGCCGCGACCTTCCCTTTATTGAGGATGACGACATAGGAACATATGAATTCGATGTCGGGGAGGATATGGGATGAAATCAGAACTTGGATATTTTTCTTGGAGGATATCTCCAGGATGAGCTCCAGGATCTCCTTCCGGCCCTGGGGATCGAGGTTGCTGGTCGGTTCGTCGAGGAACAGAAGCTTGGGGTCGTGAACGATGGCCTGGGCGAGCTTGAGACGCTGTTTCATGCCCGCCGAATACGTCTCGAGCTGCCGGTAGCGGGACTCCCCCAGCCCGACGTAAAAGAGGACGTCGTGGGCCCTCTTCATCGCCTCCTGGCGGGGCATGCCCGAAAGCTCCCCGAAATAGGCCGTGAAGGTGACGGCGTCCATGCCCGGAATGAAGCAGTCGTTCTCGGGCATGTAGCCGACCCGGCGCCGGATGAGAGTCTGCTCGGTCCTGATATCGTGGTCGAGGACCCGGCCTTCGCCCTGGTCCGGACGCAGGAAACCGAGCATGATCTTGATAAGCGTGCTTTTTCCCGCCCCGTTCGGGCCGAGCAGGCCGACGGCCCCGCCTTCGAGATGGATATCGATGCCGTCGAGGGCTTGGACCCTGCCGTAGCTGAACCGAATATCCTTGAGCTCTATGCCCATGTCATTTCCGTCAAGCATATACTACGAAAATAGCGCCTGTAAAGTTCTATCTCAGCCCGCTCCGGCCCGGGTCCCCTCCCCATGGACCAGCGCCCGGTAGGCTTTCTCGACCCGGTCCCAGTTCTCCTCGCGATCCAGCGCCCAGAAACGTCCGATGACGGTCACCAGGTCCCCCAGGCCGGCCCGGCGGCATTCCTCCTCGACCTTTTCGACGTAGATGGCGCCGCTCTCGGGCTTTTCGCCGCGCCGGCCGATCAGGCCGTGGACAAAAACCCGTTCCATCCCCTGTTCCTTGGCCATCCGGAGCAGGGCGAACAAGTGGCGGAGCGTGCCGTGCGAGCTGTAGAACGAAACGATCCCCAGCAGATGGAGCGCCGCGCCGCGCCGCCGAACGCCCTCCATGGCCCTTAAAAATGCCTCGTTCTTGAAAAAAGATCCGTCTTCGATAGCCTCATCGATCTTGACCCGGTCGAGGAGAACGCGGCGGCCGGCGCCGATGTGAAGGTGGCCGGCCTCGGAATTCCCGACCGTGCCCGCGGGCATCCCGACGGCCTCCCCCGAGGATTCGAGCAGGGCATGGGGAAAGCGGGACCAGAGCCGGTCGAAATTCGGAGTGCGGGCTTCGACGATGAGGTTCCCCCTCGTCTCCGCCCGCGCGCCCCAGCCATCCAGGATCAACAGGAGGACCCGCCGCGGGGCCGCCCGCCGGATCGGATTCGGGTTCGAGAGCAGCAAGCTCCGGCCCGTCATCTCGGACGGCGGATCGAGCCCGAGAAGCCCGAGGACGGTCGGGGCGACATCGGCGAGCTCGCCCCGATCCCGCGCTCGCACCCGTTCCGGCTCGGCGGCGGCATAATCGCAAAGGATAAAGGGAACGGGATTATTGGTGTGGCCCGTGTTGACGGCGCCGTCCGGGTAGAGCCACTCTTCGACCGTACCGTGGTCCGAAGTGACGATGAGGGTCAGGCCGGATTCGCGGGCCGCGGTTTCGACCTCGCCCAGCGCCGCGTCCACAGCTTCGACGGCCTTGAGGACGGCGGCCTTGTCCTCGATATGGCCGATGACGTCCACGTTGGCCATGTTGGCGATGATGACTCGGCAGGCCGGGTCCCCGATCATCGCCCGGATGGCCTCGACGACGCTTCGAACGCTCATCGCCGGCGTTTCGGCATAGTTGGCGACGCTCTGGGGCGAAGGCACGACGACCCTCTCCTCGCCCCGGAAAATCTCGTCGCTCTTGCCGTTCAGGAAATATCCGATATGGATGGCCTTTTCCGATTCCGATATTTTGGCCAAGCGAAGGCCGGCGCCCGTTACGACCTCGGTCAGGGTGTTCTTGATCCGTCCCTCGGGCGGAAACGCGACCTTGACGTTCAACCGGGGCGCGTATTCTATCATGGTCGCGAAATCGAGGCGGAGTCCGGGCTGGACGGGGAAACGGCCGAAGGCCGGGTCCGTCAGGGCTTCGGTCAGCTCGACTTCGCGCTCGCCCCGGATGTCATAGAAGACGACGGCGTCTCCGTTCCGGAAGCGGCCGATCGGACGGCCCGCCCCGTCGCATTTGACGATGGGCTCGAGGGCCTCGTCCTCCTGCCCGGTCCCGTATGCGACCCGGACGGCCGGGGCGAGGGAATGTCTTGACCTTTGGGCTTCGTTCGGATCCATTTTTTTTAAAAAGCAGGTCTTTTAATATAAAAGCGCTCTCCCCCGATGTCAACCCTTCGACTCCTCGGTATGAATGCCGGGGAGTCGAGGGATTGACATCGTTGCATAAATAGGATTATTAGATAGTTAGAAAGATGCCGGATTCTATTTGGCCTTGATGGAGGGGAATTTGAAAAAAGCGATCGTGATCGTCGTCGTGGGATTGGCCTGTCTGTTCACGGTAAGCACGGCGAAGCAGAAGCAGGGCTTTGCCTCAGGGGCCGCCGATGCGGTTCAGCCCTTAAAGCCCTCTTCGGTGAAGTTGGAGGCTGACTTTGGGAAGATGCCGCTCTATTTTATCGCTAATAAAGGGCAGATGGATGAGCGGGTGGATTATTATGTTCAAGGCAAGGACAAGAGCGTTTACTTCAGCCCCGAGGGAGTAACATTTGTTTTGACATCGGCCGTTGCTCCAAGCCATTCATTAAAATCCGGATTTATCGCTGGTGATTCCGCAATAGAGAGTTCAGTAGAGGCAAGCAAGGCCACGGAGCGCTGGGTGGTCAAGCTGGAGTTTGTCGGCGCCGATCGCGATGTCCGGCCGCTAGGCCAAGATGATACCGGCGCGGTCATTTCTTATTTTAAAGGGAATTTCGAGGACTGGCACACCGGCATTCCGACCTACAGCCGGATCGTCTATCGAAACCTTTGGCCGGGCATTGATCTTGTATACTCGGGGACGGTCAATAAGTTGAAGTATGAATTTGTAGTTCAACCCGGGGCGGATGCTTCCAAGATAAAGATGGCTTATAGCGGCGCGAGTGAAGTAGCGCTGGGCGAAGGCGGCCGGCTTGAGGTCCGAACTCCGTTGGGAAATCTTCGCGATGAGGAGCCCGTGGCCTACCAGGAAAAGGACGGAAAGCGGGTGGATATTCCGATGGGCTTTGTGCTCGAGGAGCCTGGTCTAGGAGAGATCGAGCGGGATGGGCGAGATCAAGGGCCGAAGCCAAGATCGCATGCGTTCGGTTTTAATGTAGGAGATTATGACCGAAACCTGCCCCTGATAATGGACCCTGCAATATTTGTCTATTGCGGTTACATTGGCGGCTCCGACGAAGACTGGGGCCAGGGAATTGCCGTGGACGCGTCCGGCAACGCCTATGTGACAGGCTATACTCATTCTACGCAGGCTACATTTCCTGAGACAGGAGGGCCGGATTTGACCCATAACGGGTTCGCGGATGTCTTTGTAGCCAAGGTCAACGCCTCGGGCACGGGACTTGTCTACTGCGGATACATTGGCGGCTCCCAGGGTGACTATGGCTATAGTATTGCCGTGGACGGGTCCGGCAATGCCTATATCACTGGTCATACCGGTTCTGCCGAAGACACCTTTCCTGAGACGGGGGGGCCGGATTTGACCCATAACGGTAACGACGATATCTTTGTAGCCAAGGTCAACGCCTCGGGCACGGCGCTTACTTACTGCGGGTATATCGGCGGCTCCGGCGATGACTATGGTTATGGTATTGACGTGGACGGGTCCGGCAATGCCTATGTTACAGGCTCTACTAGTTCTTCGCAGGGCACATTTCCTGAGACAGGAGGGCCGGATTTGATCTACAACTTAGCCACCGATGCCTATGTGGCCAAGGTCAATGCCTCCGGCACGGGACTGGTCTACTGCGGGTACATTGGCGGCTCCGGCTGGGATGAAGGTACCGGGATTGCCGTGGATGGATCCGGCAATGCCTATGTATCAGGATATACTTATTCTACGGAGGCCACGTTTCCTGTGTCAGGTGGGCCGGATCTGACCTACAACGGCGAGGGCGGCGATGCCTTTGTTGCCAAGATCAATTCATCGGGAACGGGGATTTCCTACTGCGGATACATCGGCGGCTCCGCTCATGAATATTGCGGAGGCATTGCCATAGACGGGTCCGGCAATGCCTATGTGACGGGTTTAACCGGCTCTACGCAGGCCACATTTCCTGAGACAACGGGGCCGGATTTAACCCACAATGGGGACACGGATGTCTTTGTGGCCAAGGTCAACTCTTCGGGCTCAGGCCTTGTCTACTGCGGATACATAGGCGGCTCCGGCAATGACTATGGCTATGCCATTGCCGTGGACGGGTCCGGCAATGCCTATGTGACGGGCCAGACAGGTTCTTCGGAGGCCACATTTCCTGAGAAGGTAGGGCCGGATTTAACCGACAACGGCAACTGGGAGGGCTTTGTGGCTAAGGTCAACGCCGGCGGCACGGGATTAGTTTATTGCGGATACCTTGGCGGCGACTCTATTGATGAAGGCGCAAGCATTGCCGTAACCGGGTCGGGCCATGCCTTCGTGACAGGCAATACTTCTTCTACACAGGCCACATTTCCTGAGACTGTCGGGCCGGATTTATCCCACAACGGGGTTCACGATGCCTTTGTGGCCAAGATATCGGCCGGCAAGGACGATTATCTCGGCACCTGGAACAGTGGAGTCTATTACAGAAATTCCGACACGGGAGCCTGGTTCAGGTTGGAAAGTTCCCCGGCCACCCGGGTCGTCGCGGGCGACTTGGACGGAGATAGTTACGATGATCTCATCGGCACCTGGACCGCCAGCCCCGGTGTCTGGGTTAAGAAAAGCAGTACGGGGACTTGGCAAAAGCTGGATAATTATATGCCCGAATCCATAGCTTCGGGAGATATGAACGGCGATGGGCGGGATGATCTTCTCGGCTCCTGGAACGTTTTTGGCGTGTTCTACAGGAACTCGGTCAGCGGCGCCTGGGTGAAATTGGAGGGCTCGACAGCCAGCCGGGTCGCGGCCGGAGACCTTGAGGGAGACGGCAAAGCGGACCTGATCGGCACCTGGGACAGCCAGCCGGGAGTCTGGGTCAAGTACAGCAGTACGGGGACGTGGCAAAGGCTGGATAATTATATGCCCGAATCCATAGCTTCGGGAGATATGAACGGCGATGGGCGGGATGATCTTCTCGGTTCCTGGAATGTTTTTGGCGTGTTCTACAGGGACTCGGTAAGATATGACTGGGTTAAATTGGAGGCCTCAACAGCGAGCCAGGTTGGGGCCGGGGACTTGGACGGGGACGGGAAAGCGGATTTATTGGGGACCTGGCTATCGGACCCCGGCGCCTGGGTGAAGTACAGCATCAGCGCGACATGGGCCGAGCTGGATCCCGTGTCGCCGGGCGCGTTATCTGCGGGGAAAATGAGAGGGCCCGGTTTCCCGGGATCCGCTTCCCGCAATAGCTTTAGTTCGATGATTGGACTTCCTCTCATGGATTCAAATTACGAGGATCTTTCGGAATATGGACCCGGGGGGAGCAAATTCAGGTTCTCGATTGGCAAGAATCCGAGGGTGGGAAGCAAGATCGACGCCAAGATGCAACGGCTAAGGACGCCCGGACCGGGCGAGCCGGGTTTCAAGCCGGTCATTGAGAAAAAATCGTCCGGCCGGAAAAACAAGAATCTCGGCGGATAGGCTCAGTTTCCGGGACTTCTCCTAAGATTAGCGGCCGTCGTCTTCTCCCCTTCCAAGGAGAAATGAGCGGGGATGTCCCGTCCTCGTTTCCTTGACCCGAATCCGCAAAGAGCGATATGATTGGAATATTCCATGTGTCATCGGATTCGACGAGAAAGAGGGAGGAGAAGACAGCCATGAAAAAATGGTGCGCCGTTGTATTCGTCTGCGCCGCAACGCTGGTTCTTCCGGCCTGCAAGAAGAAACAGCCGGCTCCCCAGGACTGGTACCGGACCATCAGCGCCTACACCTCGGGGTCCGTATCCCGTACTTCGACCATCCGAGTCTTGTTCGTGAACAACGTCGGATCGGTCGCCCAGCCAGCCGCGGCCCTCGAGGGCGTTCTCGAGTTTTCGCCCTCCCTCAAAGGACAGACCCAATGGCAGTCCAGCCGGGAATTGGTCTTCAAGCCGGAGAAGGGTCTGCAGCCGGGGACCGAATACAAGGCCGTCCTCAATCTGGGAAAAATCCTCAAGATGCCGAAGGCCATGCGCCGGTTCACCTTCCACTTTTTCGTCCTCCGCCAGGGCCTTGAAATCCTCCTCGACGGCCTGTCTCCATCCCCCGAAGAGGGCAATGGCCTTCTCGTCCTCGGCGGTGTCCTCAACACGGCCGACGTCGCGGAGAACGCACTGGCTGAAAAAGCGATCGAAGCATTTCAGGAAGGGACCTCGCTTCCGATCACTTGGCAACACGACGACGGCGGCCGGGCTCACCGGTTCACCGTTAAAAATATCGCCCGCCGTGACACGGACTCCCAGGTCGTGCTGAGATGGAACGGCGCTCCCCTGGGCGTCGACGAGAACGGCGAGCGCGTCGTTCCCGTCCCGGCCGAGGGCGAATTCAGGCTTCTGGACGTCGCGGCCGTCCTGGCCGAGCCCCGCCACATCGTGGCCCGTTTCTCCGACAAGCTGAAAAAGGGCCAAAGGCTGGAAGGCCTGATTCGCATCCCCGACCATCGCCTGACCTTCGATAGTGTCGACAACACCGTCCTCATCTACTCCGACCAAACCTTCTATGGACCGATAACGGTAACGATCGAAAAAGGAATTCGCAACGACCTCGACAAGAGGCTGGAGACCTCGGCCCAAAGGGAAATCGCCTTCGAAATGATACGACCGGCGGTCCGCTTCGTCGGCCGCGGCTCCATCCTTCCCGACAAAGACAAGCTGACCGTGCCCTTTGAGACCGTCAACCTGCGATCGGTCCAGGTTACCGCCTTCCAGATCTATGCCAACAACATGGCTCAATTTTTCCAGTTGAACACCCTGGAGGGGGATTCCGAGCTGACGCGGGTGGGCCGCTATCTGTGGCGTAAAACCGTCGCGCTCAGCGAGGATCCCCAGACGCTCAGCCAGTGGACGCGATACGGTTTGGACGTGACGTCCTTGGTCAAAGAGCATCCCGGGAGCCTGTTCCGCATCTATCTCACCTTCAACCGCGGCAACTCTTCCTTCCCCTGTTCGGACGTCGACAACGCCGCGCCGCCCGTGACGGAACCGCCCCTGGAGGATAAAGAAGATGAGCGCTATATCGACACCTCCAATTGGGACTATTGGCAGGAAGAATCCGAGGGCGGCCGCAGCGCTTGGAGCGAGCGCGACAATCCCTGCAAGGACGCCTATTACAACCCCAATCTCAACAGGGAAGCCCGCCAAGCGAAGAATTACATCGCCTCCAATCTCGGGCTGATCGCCAAGCTCGACGACAACAACAACCTGACTGCGGTCGTCACCGACATCCGGACCGCCGAGCCGATCTCATCCGCCCGGGTTAAAGTCTTCAATTATCAGAACCAGCTCCAGGCTGAGGGCACGACGGACGGCTCCGGATTTTTCTCCTCGCCGTTGCCCGGCCGGCCGTTCTACCTCCAGGCCGAATCCGGCCGCGAGATCGGATACCTGCGCATCAACGCGGACGGCGCCCTCCCGCTTTCTCATTTCGACATCGGGGGCGAGAGGGTCAACCGGGGCGTCAAAGGCGTTCTCTACGGCGAACGCGGAGTCTGGCGGCCCGGGGACGTTCTGTACCTGACCTTCGTGCTCTACGACCGCGACAAGGTCCTCCCCAAGGATCATCCGGTCGTCCTGGAGCTAAGCAATTCCAGGGGACAGCTCATCCGGACGATATCGCCGACGAATTCCCTCAACGCCTTCCATTCCTTCGTCATTCCGACCGACGAATCGGCCCCGACCGGAAATTGGAAGGCGAAAGTCCTTGTCGGAGGACTCTCCTTCGAACGCCAGGTCAAGATCGAGACCGTCGTCCCCAACCGGCTGAAAATCTCCTTCGACCTGGGCCGGACCGTCCTGGCGGCCTCCGAGATGCCCCTGGATGCTTCGCTGGCCAGCCAATGGCTCCACGGCGCCAGCGCCGCGAACCTGAAGGCCGAGGTCCAGGTCCGCTTCACCACGCGCCCGACCCGTTTCGACCGCTATCAGGATTATGTCTTCGACGACCCGACCCGGGAGTTCGCCGGCGGAGAGCAGAACGTGTTCGAGGGAAACCTGGACGCGAACGGCCAAGCCCGGGTCAAGATCGATCTTAAGGTCGATGAACCCTCTCCCGGCATGCTGAACGCCGCGTTCCAAACCCGGGTTTTTGAGGAAAGCGGGAACTACAGCAGCGACGTCCTCAGCCTGCCCTTCCATCCCTATACGAGCTACGTCGGCCTTAAAACTCCCAAGGGAGACGAGGCCCGCGGCATGCTTCTGACCGACAGGGACCATCCGGTCGATATCGTCACGATCGACGCCCGGGGGAATCCCGTCTCCCGGGAGAAGCTCAATGTCTTTCTGTATAAAATCGACTGGAAGTGGTGGTGGGACAAAACGGCCGAATCCCTGGCCGAATACGCCTCCGCCGAGCGCGCCCAGCAGCTTCAATCGGGGACGGTAAAGACCCGCGACGGCGTCGGCGTCTGGAAATTCCAGATCAAGTATCCCGACTGGGGCCGCTATCTCATCCGGGTCGTGGACGAGGAAAGCGGCCATGCCGCCGGAAAAATCATTTACGTCGATTGGCCGGGCTGGGCCGGCCGGGCGCGCGAGGAAAAAGGAACGGGCGCGACACGCCTCAACTTCACCGTCGATAAAGACAAGTACCAGGTGGGCGATCGCGCGGTCGTCTTCCTGCCCGAAACCGCCCAGGGCCGGGCCCTCGTTTCCCTGGAAAACGGATCGGCCGTTCTCCGGCAGATGTGGGTCGAAACCCAGGCGGGTCAGAATAAGTTCGAGTTCCCGATCACCCGGGACATGACCCCCAACATCTACGTCCATGTGACCCTGCTTCAACCCCATACCGGGAAAAAAAGCGACACGCCGATCCGCCTTTACGGCGTCGTCCCCGTTCTGGTCGAGAACCCGGCGACCCGGATCGCTCCTCAGATCCAAACCGCCGACGAATTCAAGCCGCTCGAGGAGATCAAGGTTAAGATCAGCGAAAAGAACGGCCGGCCGATGACGTATACGCTGGCCGTCGTGGACGAGGGATTGCTCGGCCTGACCCGATACGCGACCCCCGATCTCCACAAGGAATTTTACGCCCGGGAGGCCCTGGGAGTCCGCAGCTGGGACCTTTTCGATGATATCGCCGAGGCCTTCGGCGCCAGCCTGTCAAGGCTCCTGGCTCTGGGCGGCGACGAAGCGGCCGCCCGCGAGAAAGAGGGCGCCAAGAAACGGTTCCCGCCGGTCGTGCTGTTCGAGGGACCCTTCGTCCTCGAAGCGAACGCCACCGTCTCGCACGTGATGAAAATGCCGCAGTATTTCGGCGCGGTCCGGGTCATGGTGGTGGGGGGAGGCGACGGCGCCTTCGGTTTGGCCGAAAAGACGGTGCCAGTTCGCAAGGATCTGATGATATTGCCCACGCTCCCGCGGGTGGCGCGCCCCGGCGAGTCGTTCCTGATGCCCGTATCCGTGTTCGTCAATAACCCGAGCCTTAAGGAAGTCCAGGTCGCCATCGAGACCAACGAGTTGTTCCAGGTCGAAGGCGAGACAAAGAAAACCCTCCGCTTCGACCGGCCCGGCGATCAGATTCTGACCTTCAGCGCCAAGACGGCCGCCTTCCTGGGCCAGGGTTCCGTTGTCTTCAAGGCCAAAGCCGGATCGGAGGAGGCCAAAGAGACCATCCACATCCCGGTTCTGAGCGCCAACGCCAAGACGATCCAGTCCGTCGAGGCTGTCGTCGAAGCCGGCCGATCCTGGCGGCAGGCGATCGTTCCCCATGGCATGGAAAACACCAACACGGTCATGGTTGAGATCTCTTCCGTTCCGCCCATCGACCTGGGAAAACGGCTGGACTATTTGATCAACTATCCGCACGGCTGCCTGGAGCAGACCGTGTCCGCGGCTTTTCCTCAGCTCTATCTCAAGAATCTCATCAAACTCAGCGAAGACCAGCAGAAAAACGTGGAGAAAAACGTCAAAGCGGCGTTGGGCAAGCTGTCCGGGTTCCAGACTCCGGATGGAGGTTTCGCCTTCTGGCCCGGCGCTCCCCGCCCCGATCCCTGGGCCGCCAATTACGCCGGACACTTCATGCTGGAAGCGGTCCGGCAGGGCTATTTTGTCCCGCCGGCACTTCTCGAAGCCTGGAAATCCCACCAGGTTCAAAAAGCCAACGAGTGGACCGCCGGGGACGGCCGCGGCCGGCTGATCCAAGCCTTCCGTCTCTACACCCTGTCTCTCGCCAAAAGTCCCGACCTGGGCGCCATGAATCGGCTTCGCGAAGCGGAACATCTTGAGGCCCCGGCCCTGATGGAGCTCGCGGCCGCCTACCAGTTGGCGGGACAGAAGGATGCGGCGGAGGACCTCCTCGGCCGATGCGATTACAAGGTCGCTCCTTATCGGGAAGACGGGGGAACCTACGGCTCGGACGGCCGCGATAAAAGCATCCTGGTGCGCACGCTTGTCGAGCTGGGCCATCCGGACAAGGCCAAATCCCTGGTCGACGAGGTGACTCGGCTGCTGGCCGAAGATGCCTGGCTGAGCACCCAAGAAACCGCCTACTGCCTGATGGCCGTCTCATCCGTCTATGCCGCGAATCCGGCTCAACCTGCCCGGGCGACCTTAACCTGGAACGACGGAGCCTCGGAAAAAATCGAAACCGGGACGCCGATCGTCCAGCGGGTCTATCCCGATTTTCCCAAGGCGGGCAAAACCCTGAAGGTCGATAATTCCTCGGCCTTTCCCCTCTATCTCACGGTCATCAAAATGGGCGTTCCGCCCGCCGGCGAGGAAAAGGAGGCCGCCAGCCAGATTCAGCTCCATGTCGGCGCCAGCGATCTTGACGACAACGCCATGGACATCGGAGAGGTCGAGCAGGGCCAGGATTTCCTGGTGACGATCGAGGTCGTCAACCCGAGCCGATCCGACTACAAGAACCTGGTCCTGACCCAGATCGTCCCGGCCGGCTGCCAGATCCAGAATCCGCGGTTCGGTCTGGAAGCCCTGCCGATAGCGCCCTTCGATTATCAAGATGTCCGAGACGACCGCGTCTACACATACTTCGATCTGAAAGCCGGCGACAAGAAGATCTTCAAAATCGCGCTGAACGCCTCCTTCAACGGCCGTTATTACAGCCCCGGGATCGTCGTGGAATCGATGTACAATTTCTCCATTCACGCCAACAGCAGAGGCCAATGGTTGGAGATCATCCGCTGAGTGCCCGGGATTTTATTAAAAGATACAAGGTCCGGCTGATCGCGGGCTCCCTCTTGGCGGGGGCCGCTTTCCTGTTTTGGAATTCCTTGCCGACGCTTCTTTTCAACGATCCCTACTGCGCGGTCCTCTATGATGGGGAGGAACAGCTCCTGGGCGCGACCATAGCCGGGGACGAACAGTGGCGCTTCCCTCCCCAATCCCGAATCCCCGATCGATACCTCAGGGTGCTTCTCGAGTTCGAGGACAGGCGATTCTTCGGCCATCGGGGGGTCGATCCCCTGGCGCTGGGCCGGGCCTTCGTCGCGAATCTCAGAAAGCGGCGGATCGTCTCCGGCGGCAGCACCTTGACCATGCAGGTCATCCGGCTCGCCCGCGACAACCCCCCCCGAACCCTGGTCGAAAAACTGAAGGAGATGATCCTGGCCGTGCGCCTGGAGCTATCCCGATCCAAATCGGAGATTCTGTCTCTCTACACCGCGCACGCCCCCTTCGGCGGGAATATCGTGGGCCTCGACGCCGCCGCCTGGCTCTACTTCGGCCGGCGGCCGGAGCGGCTCAGTTGGGCGGAAACCGCCTTCCTGGCCGTCCTGCCCAACAACCCGGGCCTCATCCGCTCGGCCGGGGGGCTGGAATCGCTCCGCAGTAAAAGAAATCGTCTGTTGTCGGCCCTGCTGAGGCGAAAAATCATATCCAACCTGGAGCACACCCTGGCCCTGGCGGAGCCGATCCCGCGGGGACGCCGAGTTCCGCCCCGCTGGGCCCCTCACCTATTGGAGACGCTCATCGGTCTCTACCCCAAGCGGCGGCAGTTCTCCACCGCAATCGAGATCGACCTCCAGCGAATGTTGGCCCGGATCGGACGGTCCCAGGGAGAAAAACTCTACGCCCAGGACATCAAGAACTTGGCGGCGCTGATCATCGACAACCGGAAGGCGGCGGTCGTCGGCTATCTGGGAAACGTCGAGGTCGAACCCGGCCGCGACACCGGACAGGCCAACGACCTCATCCGGAGCCCTCGGAGCACGGGCAGTATCCTCAAGCCGTTTCTTTACGCCGCCATGCTTCAAAGCGGCGACCTGACCCCGGAAACGCTGGTGCCCGACACTCCCGTTCATTATGCCGGTTTCAGTCCGGAAAATTTCGACCGGAAGTTTCGGGGAGCCCTGCCCGCCCGCGAAGCCCTAGCCCAATCCCTCAATGTTTCTGCCGTGAGCATGCTGCGCCAATTCGGCGTCGGCCGCTTCTGCGCCTCGCTTAAAAAATGGGGGATGACGACCTTGGTCCGGCCGCCCGATGACTACGGGCTGACCCTGATCCTGGGGGGCGCCGAGGGAACGCTGTTCGACATCACCTGTCTCTACGCCAAGCTCGCCCAGCTCGCTCGATCGGGACGCCGAGACACCCCCGAGGTGGCTTTTCTCAAGGACGCCCCCCCTCGATCCACCGGGATGGCCGACCTGGGAACGGGCGCCGCCTTTCTCACGCTCGAAGCGCTCGTTGAAGTCGCCCGGCCCGGCGACGAAAGCTTCTGGAAAAGCTTCTCCTCCTCGAAGTGGATCGCCTGGAAAACCGGGACAAGCTACGGCCGGAGAGATGCCTGGGCCGTCGGCGTGACGCCCGGATATACCGTGGGTGTCTGGGCCGGTAACGCGGACGGCGAGGGCAAGCCGGACTTGAGCGGACTCGCCACGGCCGCCCCGGTTCTCTTCGACATCTTCAACCAGCTTGAAACCGGCGGGAACTTCGAGCGGCCGCTGCTCAGTTTGAAGGTCATCGAAGTCTGCCGGCGCTCGGGCTGCCTGCCCACGGACAACTGCCCTCGAACCAGGGTTTGGGTTCCCTTCGAAAGCCGTTTTTCCGCCATTTGCACTTGCTGCCAGCTTGTCCATCTCGATCCCTCCGGACGGTTCCAGGTCGACAGCCGCTGCGAGCGGGTCGATCGGATGATCCACAGCCCCTGGTTCATTCTGCCGCCGATCCAGGAATTCTACTACACCCAATATCATCCCGAATACCACAAACTTCCACCCTATCGCCGCGATTGCCCGGGATACCTGGACGCCATCGCTTCGCGCCGTGTCATGAGCTTGATCTACCCGGAGCGGGGAATGGAAATCTATCTTCCGGTCGATCTGGACGGCCGGCTCGGTCAAGTCGTCTTTCAAGCCGTGCACCGCGAGCCCGAAGCGACGATTTATTGGCACCTGGACGACCGTTTCATCGCCGCCACGCGCCATTTTCATAGGATCGCCCTCCAGCCGGAGCCGGGATTCCATCGGCTGATTCTCGTCGACAAGGAAGGCCGCCGAATCGAGCGTTCCTTCCGCGTCCTGGACCGGGGCTGAAATTCAAACGGGCCCCGGCCCATTCGGGGAGTCCGGCGAAGAAGCCTCTCTCCATAAATCGAGAATTGTGGGATAATAAAAGGTCAATTCCGCCGGAAAGGAGACGCCATGAAATCGAGAATCTCGGCAGCGGTCCTGTGCGGTATCATTATGGTCATGGCTGGCGCCTTGGGAATTCTCCAAGGCGGGCCGCCCGCCCCCCAACAAGAGAAAGTTCCTTTGGTCAAGTTCGCCGGGGTCCGGTCTTCGGCCTACGGCATCAAGCCCTTTCCCGAGCCTTCGGAGTGGATCAAGGCCATCTCGACCATGGGCGGCTATTTCCCGGGATCGACGCCGTGCGCCGTCTGGATCGTCGGCCATCTCAGCAAACGCCGGAACTGCAAGCTCGACTTCCCCTCGGAGGGAAAGAACTTCCCCAACATCGAATTCCTCGATTTTGACAAGCATGAGCGCTTCCTGAGCGAATTCGACAAGGCCGGCATCAAGATCTTCCTCCAGGTCGAGCCCGCCAACGCCGACATGAAGACTTTAATCGACCTCGTTCTCGGCCGCTATAAGAGCCACCCCTGCGTCATCGGTTTCGGGGTCGACGTCGAGTGGAACAAGGAGGCCGATTTCCCGGAACGGGGCGAGAAGGTCGGCGACGACGCGGCCCGGCAGTGGGAAGCCTGGGTCAAGGCCCCTAATCCCCGGTATCGTCTTTTCGTCAAGCACTGGGATCAGCTCTGGATGCCGCCGACCTACCGGGGCGAGATCGTCTTCGTCGACGACAGCCAGATCTTCAAGAGCTTCGACGAAATGGCCGCCGAGTTCGAGGCCTGGGGGGCGACCTTCAAGCCGAACCCGGTCCTGTTCCAGATCGGGTACAACTCGGACAAGCCCTGGTGGCAGAAGATCCCCGACCCGCCCAAGACGATGGGAGAGGCGATCGCCCGAAGGATTCAGCAGGACTGCGGGATCATCTGGGTCGATTTCAGCCTGCGCGACGTCCTGCCTCTCAAGTAGGAGCGGAACAATGTCCGCACTTCCGGGCATTTGGAAGAGGGCCGTCGGCCTTTCCTTCATTGTCCTGCTCGCCGGCGGAATCATCGGCTCCGGAAGGGTTCAGACGGCCGCGATCGGAAGCCGGGATCTCATGATCGGGGTCAAGATCTACGAACGGGCGGGCGATTTCCCGGAGCTCTTCCGGGAATGGCGGTCGCTGGGGATCAACACGGCCTTCGTCAGCGCGGCCTTGGCTTCGAATCGCGAGTTCAGGAGGCTGGCCCGAACGAACGATATCGGCATGTTCATCATCCTTCCCACATTCTTTAATCCCGAGGCGCTCAAAGACAAGCCCGACTTGGCGGCGATCACCTCCGAGGGGAAATCCGCCCGCGAGGAATGGGTCGAGTTCGTCTGCCCGTCCCGCGAAGATTACCGGACGCGCCACATCGAATATGTCAAGGGCCTCGTTCGCGATTGCGACCCGGATGGGATCAGCCTCGATTTCATCCGCACTTTCGTGTTTTGGGAAAAGGTCTATCCCGACCGCGACCCCGCCACCCTCCCCCAGACCTGCTTCTGTCCCGCCTGCCTGGACCGGTTCCAGAAAGAGACGGGAATCCGGATGCCTGTCGGGGTCTCCGGCGCGGCCGATCAAGCCCGCTGGATCTTGAATGAGCATTTACGGGAATGGACCGCTTGGAAGTGCGGTACGATCGCCTCGATGGTCGAAGCCCTGGCCGGCGAGGCGCGACGGATCAAGCCGGGGATCAAGGTCAACGTCCATGCCGTCCCCTGGAGGAGGGAGGATTTCGGCGGCGCCATCCGAACCGTCGCGGCCCAGGACCTGGTTCGGATCGGACGCTCGGTCGATTATGTCTCGCCGATGTGCTATCACCACATGGTTCTCAGACCGCCGGACTGGATTCATGCGGTTGTCGAGGATGTCGCGGGCGCGGTCCAAGCGCCGATCATCCCCAGCATCCAGGTCGACGAAGCCTATATCGACAAGGCCTTGCTCCCGGCCGAATTCGAGGCGGCTCTGGTCGAAGCCCTGAAACCGCCCTCGTGCGGGGTCGTGTTCTGGAACTGGGACGCGCTGGCCGGTTCCGCCGACAAAAGGGCCGTCGTCAAACGGGTTTGCGCGGGCCGACGTCCTATTTGATCTCGGCGACCGGCTTGCCTTGGACGATCTTGAGCGTGCAACTCATAATCTCTGTCAGGTCCAGCCCTTCCCAGATGATGGCGGTTCCGTCCTCGTCCTCGACCTTGAGATCCCAGAGCTCGGCCACCTCCTCCTCGTCGAACTCGAGCTCGACGGATTCGGCGTCCTCGAGGACGTCGACATCCAGGACATCCTCCCCCCAGTCGTCCTCCTCGGACGGCGAAATAAATACCTTAATGATATCGACTCCCGTTTTGTTGACGAGCGTGAAATCGAACCGGATGTTCTGGGCCCGGAGAACGACGGCGCCGGCCAGAAGACCGGCCGCGCAGATCATGAGCAGGACGGCGATTTTTCTCTTATACATGCTGTCTCCCTAAAAATCCCGGGACCGGGGCTCCCGCCCCGATCCCCGGCTGCGCTGCGAACGTGTCTATTCCTTGGGAAGCGGCAGCTCCGTAACCGGCCCCATGTTCAGGCCCTTGAGGAGGTCCAGGACCTCCGCTTTCTTCCCGACCACGAGGACGATCATCTCCTTGGGATTCATCGTCCTCTTGGCCATCTCCAGGACCTTGGCCGCGTCGACCTTTTTGATCCGGGCCAGGTACGTATCGAGATAGTCGGCCGGATAATCCTGGAGCTTCTGGTAGATGAACTGGCGGAGAACGGCCATCGGCCCGTCGAAGCGGTGGACGAAGGCGTTCTGCTCGTACTTCTTGGCCGTATCGAGCTCCTGGGCCGTGACCGGATTCACGGTCATATCGGCGATAATCCCCGTCATGACCGTGATGGCCTCGACGACGCTGGCGCTCTTCGTCTGGCAGAAGTTGAAAAAGTCGCCCCTGTCGCGGCCCGGATTCACGGAGCCGAAGGTCGAGTAGGCCAGCCCCCGGTTCGAGCGGACCTCCCGCATCATCCGCGAGTTGAAGCCGCCCGAGCCGAGGATGAAATTCATGATGGCGATCTCGACGTTGTCGGGATCGAGCCGGTTGATCCCCAGGTGGCCCATGCAGATGATGGCCTGGGTCAGGTCGGGCTTGTCGATCAGGTAGACGCCGGGCCGGGAAGCCAGTTGGGCCTTGGGAAGGTCGAGTTTGGGGGCGGGCGCGCCCTTCCAATTCTTGAAGGTCGACTTGAGAAGGGCCTTCAGCTTGGCGGACTGAAAATCGCCCGCGAAGGCCAGCACGACCTCCCTGTTTTTAACGTTGGTCTGGTAGAAATTCCGGACGTCGTCGAGCGTGACCGCGTCGATACCGGCCGAGGTCGTCCGCCGGGCGTCGGGAAAGCCCTGACCGTAGAGAAGCTCCTGGAACAGGTACATCCCGACCGACATGGGCTGGTCCCAGCGCCTCCGGATATTCTCGAGCTCCCGCTTTTTTCCCAGGTCGAAGCGGTCCTTGTCGAAGGCCGGGTTGAAGAGCATATCGGCCAGGATGGCCCAGGTCGCTTCGAAATTCTTGGCCAGCGACCAGACCGAGGCCGTCGAGAATTCATCTCCCGCCCCGAAAGAGATCGTGGAGCCGAGGAAGTCGAGCTTCTCCTCGACCTGCTCGGGCGTGAGCGTTTTCGTCCCTCCGCTCTTGATGAGGCCCATGGCCAGGGCGGCCAGCCCTTCCTTGCCCTTGGGATCGGCCAGGCTGCCGGTCTTGAAGACGAGGAAGGCGTTGACGGTCGGCGTCTCGCGGTTCTGGATCGCGTAGAGCTGGACGCCGGTCTTGATGTTCTGGGCGGCCGGCCGCTGGGGCTTGAAGACGATATCGGAAAACTTGAGCGTCCCGGGATCCTTCTGGGCCAGGGCGAGCGCGGAGAAAGCGGCCAGGACGAGGACGGCCGCCGCCATGAGACGAACGCGCCGGGCTTTCATTTTTCACCTCCCGTTTGATCCGATCCCTTTTTGAGCAGGATCCCGACCGTCCGGTTCGACTCCTCGAAGACGCGCTTGGCCGTCTCCCGGATTTCCTGGGGGGTGATCGTCCTGAGCGCCTCGACCCGCTTGAAATCGGCGTCCACGTCGTTGAAGATGACGACGTTGCGCAGGAGCCGCATGGCCAGGAACACGTTCTCGGCGAAGCCGATCGACCGGTAGAGCGAGGCTTCGGCCTGGTTGATGGCCTTGTCGAGTTCTTCCTTGCCGATCGCCCCCGTCTTGATCCGTTCCAAATGCTCGATGACGGCTTGTTCAAGCTCCTGGGCCGTATGCGGATAGCGCGGCGCCCCCGAAATCTCGAACAGGGACGGATAGCGCGCCCCCGGGCTGTTCCCGTAGGCGCCGACGTACAGGGCGATCTTACGGTTGGTGACCAGGTCCCGCTGCAAGCGGGAGGAGGCGCCCCGGCTCAGGATCGATCCGATCAGACCCAGGACGAGGTTGTCCCTGTCGGGCGGAGGCGGCATGTGATAGCCCATGACGAGGCTGGGCTCGGCGTCGAAACGGACCGTGATCCGACGCTCGCCCTTCTGCTTGGGCTCGACGAAGGACGGCCGCGGCGGCTCCGGGCCGCGCGGCATGTCGCCGAAATACTTTTCGGCCAGGCGCTTGATTTCCTCGAGCTTGACGTCGCCGACGACACCGGCCGTCATGTTGTTGGGCGTGTAGAAGGATTTGAAGAAGCCGAGGGCCTTGTCCTTCGTGTAGGACTGGATGTCCTCCATGTAGCCAAGGACCGAGTGGCGGTAGGGATGGAGGACGAAGGCGACGTTCTGGTACTCCTCATTCAGGAAGGAGTCGGGGTCGTTGTCCTCGCCCATCCGGCGCTCCTCGGCAACGACGTCCCGCTCGGAGTAGAACTCGCGGAAGACGAGGTCCTTGAAGCGCTCGGACTCGATCAGGAACCAGAGCTCGAGCCTGTTGGCGGGAAGCATGACGAAGTACTGGGTCGTGTCCGGCCCGGTGCTCGCGTTCAGGAACTCGCCGCCGTTCTCGGAGTAGATCTTGTCGAGCTCGTCCTTGACGACGAAGGCCCGATGCTGTTCCTGGAGCTTGACCAGCCGGTCGCGGAGCTCCTTGACCCGGGCCGGATCGGCGCCGGCACCCTTGAGGTTTTCGGCCGCCAGCTCGTCGCCGACCTTGTCCATTTCCTCGAGGATGGGCTTTTCCTTGGCGTAATCCTTGGTCCCCATCACGGTCGTGCCCTTGAAGGCCATGTGCTCGAAGAAATGGGCCATGCCCGTGACGCCGGTCGCCTCGTCGACGCTCCCGACCTTGACCATGATCATCCCGGCGAAAGTCGGAACCTGATGACGCTCGTAGACGAGGAACCTCATCCCGTTGGCCAGGGTGAATTCCTTGACCTTGTCCGAAAAGCCGGCGGCCTGGGCCGGACCGGCCAGGACCGAGGTCAGGAGCGGCGCAAGGACGAGGCTCGTTATGAGCGCGGCCATGAGTTTAGAATGCGTGTTGCGATGTCTCATTAGGCCTCCTTGTTGGAAATGGCTTTGAATGAGTATTATAAACGAAAACGACGGCATTCAAAAGCCGCGATGGCGTTAAAACTCCCGCGGCTTATCCAGGGAGCGCTTGAGGAGGGAGAAGGCCGCGGCCAGCAGGAACCCGGCCGCCCCGGTGCCGAACCAAAGCGCGGTTCCGCCCCAGCGCCCATACACGGCCATCCCGAGCGCGGGCCCGATGATGAAAGCCAACGAGAAGGCGAAGCTGAAGAGCCCCAGATAACGGCCCCTGCTTTCCGGACCGGCGCGGCCGCTGATGAGGGACGTAAACAGCGGCATGCTCAGCATCTCGCCGAACGTCCAGACGGCCACGGTCAGGGCGGCATAGCCGAATCCGCGGCCCAGGGGGATCAGCCCGAAGCCGAGGCCCAACAGCAGGAAGGAGATGTTGATCATCCGGGTCAACGGGTATCTCCGGATGAACTCCATCAGAATCATTTCCAGAAGTACGATCAGGATCGTATTCACGGCCAAGAGCCGTCCTATCGAATCCTCGGCTAGTCCGTAAACGCTCCGCATATAGAGAGGGAATGTCGACAGGAGCTGGATAAAAATAATCCCGAAGCCGATCGTGACGAGCAGGAGGCCCAGGAAGGGGACGTCGCGCCAAGGCGACCGTCCTCCCCCGCCCTCCGACGATACTTTTTTCTCCGCCGCCCGGGGGCTCCCCTCCTCTTTGGGCCAGATCAGGACGAACAGGGCCACCGCGGCCAGGCAAGTCAACCCGTCGACCCAGAACAGGAGCTTGTAATCCCGCAGGGCCAGCAGGCCGCCCACGGCCGGGCCGATCGTCACGCCCAGGTTATTGGCGAGCCGGTTGAGGGCGAAGCCTTTGACTTGGAGATCGGGAGGACAAACCCTGGACATGGAGGTGGCGTTGGCGGGGTACAGGGAGCCGGCGAAGAGGCCGAAGGCCAAAAGGGCCGGGATCACCAACGCGGACGACCGGATCTGGCCGAGCGCGATCAGCAATAATCCTGACGAGGCCAGGCTGATCTTTTGGACCGAGATCGAGCCGATCCGATCCGAGAGCCATCCGCCCAGATAGGCCCCCGCCAGGGACCCAACGCCGTAGAGGCTTAACGCCCGCCCCGCCTTGGCCGGAGAGAATCCGAGCCGCTGAGTGAAGTAGAGGCTCAGGAAAAAGATAACCATGGTCCCGGCGGCATTCACGAGGTTGACGGCGAATAAAAACCAGGCTTCCCTGGGAAGCCCGGCGTAGGCCCTGCCGTAGACGGCGAGGAGGTTCTTGAGCGGATTCATCAGAATCGAAATCCGAGGATGGAATCGGGGTCGACCCGAGACTCGAAGATTCTAACGCCCCAGTGGAGATGGGGACCCGTCGACCGCCCCGTGGAGCCGACTCGGCCGATCGGATCGCCCTTCCGGACGGCGTCGCCGCTCTTAACGAGAATCCGGCTGAAGTGGCAATAATTGGTGAACAGTCCCAGTCCGTGATCGATGACGACCGTGTTTCCGGACAGGTAGAGCTCGGCGGCAAGGACGACCGTCCCGGCGTTGGCGGCCCGGACGATCTCGTTCGGCCCTGCCTCGACGTCGACGCCCGAATGCGGGGAGCGGGGCACTCCGTTT
>Ga0299912_10001173_pt1 | contig 21202 bp, 38 predicted proteins | sample RVTome_2_FD_207667 | JGI IMG/M metagenome (GOLD analysis project Ga0299912, IMG submission 207667) | Soil microbial communities from uranium-contaminated site in the Upper Colorado River Basin, Wyoming, United States - RVT95D214 (version 2) ... | reverse complement strand
CGTGATGATTCTTGACATCGAGATAGATCTCCGCGTAATGCTCGAGGAAGTATTTCCGGAAGTCGGAGCTGTGGCTAAAGTCATGCCAGAACGACTTGCGCTTCTGCCGGCCCTGCTTCTCCATGGCCAGGTGAAGGCGGTGCATTTCGCGCATCGCGTAGCTCACCCATATCCACCTCCAGCGGGCCTGCAACTTTCGCCACATTCTTTGATTGGTCCTTAAGCGTCTCCATTTTTCCCCCTGATTTTTCCCCTGTCAACCTCTATTTTCTGGAGGCCCCTTGACAGACTCTCCGAGCGCGGCCGATAATCGGCTTGAGACGGGAATGAGAATCTGGTTCGAGTTCGATCGCAAGTTGTTCATTAAGAACAGCTTCTATATCATCCTTTTCGGCTTCAGCCGGAGGAAGTATTTCCTCAAGCGCGAGAGCCAGATCATTTTGCCTAAAACGCATAAAATCACCGGGCCGTTTTATTGCACGAGGTTCGTGCTTTTAGATTTTGTCTTGGGCTTCGACACGGGCCCGAGGCTGAAAATGGTGAAGCGTGGATCCAAAAAAGCTGAGGGACTTCGCGCCGGAGAAGAGCTTCGAGAGGCTGCCGGCGGAGGAGAAGATCGCGGCTCTGCATCGGGGTTTCGTGGTCCTTCTTCTCCGCGGCCGTAGGCAAGCCGACGCGATCGCCCGACTCCAGAAGCGGGTCGAGTTGGTGGAACGTGCCCGAAGAAAAAAAGCCAGCTGAGGCCTACGTCGGGAAGGTCTACTGCTCCTTCTGCGGCGGCTATGATCGCCGCGATGGCAGCACCCGCGACGTCTTCTCCTTCGCGTTTTACGGCGGCCGGATCCCGGAAGGAAAAGTTGCGGTCGTCTGCCCCAACTGCTTCCTCGAGGTGCTTGAAAAAGTGCTCGGCAAGGAAGCGAAGTTCGTCGACGGAGACGCCTGTGCGATCGACTGGTCCGGAGCCTTTCGCGTATGAACAGGCTGCGCGAGATCCGCGTAAAGGCCGGTATGTCACAGAGCCAGGTCGCAGAACGAGCCGGCATCAGTCAGGGCGAGATCTCCAGGTTCGAGCGCCTCGGGATCTCGCCGAGAAGCCCGCTCCATCGCAGCCGGATCGCGAAGGCCCTGGAGGTCCCGGTCAATGTTCTGTTCCCGGATGATGTCGAGCCGGAGCTGGCCAAATATGAGCCGATTCCCATGACCCGAACGATCTGCCGGTGGTGTGGGATGCGCTACAGCCCGGACAAGGAAGCGAAGATCATGGTTGGCGACGTCGTTATAAAAACCTACGGCCACCTGTCCTGCCTCGAACAGGACGTGCGGTCAGACGGGCTCGAGCTCAAGAAGCGCCACGCGTTGCGCTAATCCCACGGAAAGGAGAGCATAATGCTCAATAGGATTTGGTTGACCTTTTTGGCCTGGTTGAAGGGGCTGCCTTGGGCCCTCGCGCTCGGAGCGATCCTGCTCATGAACCTGTGGCTGGCGATCACGGCGCCCAAGGGCGGTATCGACTGGCGCGGCATGATCCTGGCCGATATCATCCTGGCGCCCATCGTCATCATCACCTGGAAGCTCGGATCCGGCAAGGGCCAGGCAGGATCCCGATGAAGGACCAGCCGCTCTTCGGCCCGGTCGACCAGGCCGTGAACACCATCGAGTCCGAGATCTCGATGGTCAAGGAAGAGATCTCCAGCTGCCTCTCGGCGATCAGCCGGAAATCCGATCAAAGGGCCGACCTCGAGACGCGCCTGGCCAACCTCAAGGACGCCCTGGCCACGGTGAAGAAGGGCGCGAAGACGCCGGCGGCGGCGAAGAAGAAGTGATGGCCAGCAAGGCCCGCCACGAACGGAAGTGTCGCGTCTGCGGCTGCACCGACGATTGCGCTTGCCCCGAAGGTTGCTGTTGGGTGGAGGCCGACCTCTGCTCGAGCTGCGTCGACAAGCGGGGGCGGGCGAAGCGGCCGAAGAAAAAGAAATGATGGACGGCCCGAAGAGCGGCGACAACTGCGGCTGGGCGCCCCCGCGCAGCGGCCAGGTGGCGCTCTTCTGCAGCCGTCGAAAGATCTATGTCGGCGGCGGGCAGCCGCTCGCTAATTGCCCCTGCCGCCATTGGGTCCGCCGGCTGAGGGTCGACCGGCTGAAAAGGAAAGCTCATCATGCCGTTTAAAAACTGGCGAGAGAAATCTCGCGGCGTTCAATGGGGGACGGATTCGGAGGGGACGACGCTGCCGATCGCGGATATCAACGCGGGATCCCTGCTGCGGATCGCGGACGCGGCGGAGAAGATGGCCGAGAACCACGCGCAGCTCATCGAGGAGAGGGACAAATACTACCGCTGGTACAAAGAGGGCCGGGACAGGGCGATCCATGCCCGCAACGTCGCGGCCGGCCTTCGCAGCGCGATCACCCGGCTCCAGCGAAAGGTCGCCAGACTGAAAGATTTATAACCCGTAAGCCCCGACCGTGAGGCGGGCAGGGTGAGGAGTGCAGTATGGACCAAGGTAAAGCGCCGGAGTCTTTGCGGGAGAGCGCCGCCGTGGAGCTTGAGGGACTGAACAAGCACGCGGGGGCCATCATCGAGGTCACGCAAGAGATCTCGGTGCGACTCTTCGGCCCGGAACCGAAGCCAGTTGCCGAGCGCGGGACGGAGTCGGCGCCGGCGGCGGTGATGGGCCTCGGGATGATCCAGCGGGCTGGGATGCGGACGCTGCGGGATAAACTGCAGATGCTCGACGTGATGCTCAACGAGATCTGCCGCAAGATCTAGCTGCTTCCCGGGGCCTGGTGAAGACCGAAACCCCCGGTGGCCGGCCGAGGACAGGGTAGGCCGGCATCTTAACGAAGGAGATATCATGTTCAAAAAAGAAACAAACCTCGGGCCAGCGTTCATGAAGTTCACGAAGGAGTACATCGAGCCCGGGACAAGGCTCCTCGCCAGGGAAATGATCGAACAGCGGCTCGAGCCGCTCCGCAAGGATCTCGGCTGGAAGAAGTGCCATCCCACCGAATGTACTCACCTCCATCGCCCGGAGATCTCCGTGAGCGAGAAGATCGACGCGATCGCGGAGTTCCTCGGCGTCAGCTTCGTGGTGAAACCGGGCAAGCCGGAGATCCCCGCTCAACCAAGCCGCGTGATCGCCGTCGTCACGACGAAGTGCCCGGCAGAAAAAGAGACGCCATGAAAGCGTGGAACGTAGGCGACGTCGTCGTGCTGAACAGCGGAGGCCCGGCGATGACGGTCACGGGAGTCACAGAGGAAGGCCGATGGGTTGAGGTCGAGTGGGTCTACGAAGGCTTACGCCAGAGTTCGCACTTCCCGCCCATCTGCCTTCGCCAGCTGAACGCGCTCGAGAAGGTCCAGGCCGGCGGCCTATGATCCTACCCAAGCTCGAGCGCTGCCCCTGCTGCGAGAAGACCGGAAACGCTCGCCTCGAGGACCGGGAAGACGTCCTCTTCCCGGCCCGAACGAGGAAGACCTACCGCGTCATCTGCAGCTGCGGGGCGAGATCTCCGTGGGCCTGTACGGCGCTCCGGGCCGTCGAAGTCTGGAACGAAATGGAGAACCCCCTTGCCTGAAAAACAATGCTCTAACTGCCAATCGTGGCGCCGCAACCCGGATCGCTACTATCCGGCCAGCCCCTACGGCGAGTGCGAGGTCGCCGAGACGGGCGGGAAGCTCGTGGACGATCTCGACATTAATGGCCCGCTCATCCTCGTCGACGATCCGGACGGCGGGCCTAAGCTCTACTTCCGCGAAAACTTCGTCTGTCCGTTTTGGAAGGAGAGAGTCACATGAAGCCCCTGGCCTCCTTCGGCATCACCGCCGGCGGACCCAAGATCGAGGTCTTCCAGGATCCCACCGCCGATCGCTGCACCTGCCTCCTCACCTTCCCGGTCGGCGGGCTCGACCTTGCGGAAGCGCTGCAGCCGCCGCTCGAGTTCGTCTGCCACAAGGCGATCGCCGCCGCCGTCCAGCTCCACGTCGCGCTCGAGGAGCTCCATCGCACAAGGAGTCCAAAATAAAGGTCGTCATCGGCGTCACCGTGGCCCTGGCCTATGCCGCCTTCCTCCTCTCCCTCGTCGTCGCCGGCGTCAAGGCCATCAACGAAGGCCGGGAGCTCTCGCGGATGATCCTCCGCGAGTTCGTCGAGGGCCTGAAGAGGAACCTATGACCGAAAAAACGCTTCGGCTCATGGCGCGCATCCTCTCCTCCGCCGTCTTCCTCTCCAACTGCAACGCTATCTGGCAGCGCGGAGATACCGAAGGCGCCCGGATCCTTCTCTGCCGCCTCCGCGAGCTGCGCTACGAGCACCGCTATTGGGAGCCCCTGTGAACACCGTCCCGCCGGCGGCCTTCGACCGCATCTGGTTCTGGCGCAAGCGCCTCCCCGATCGCCGCGGCCAGCGCTGCAGGATCCTCTGCTCGTTCAAGAAAAACTCCATCCTGGTCGAATTCGAGGACGGCCACAAAGTCGTCACCTCCCGCTACGCCGTAAGGAAACCAAAATGAAACACCTCCGCCGCCTCTTCTGGAAGATCGTCACCCTCGTCTGGCCCGTCTGCCCCGTCTGCGATGGCTTCGGCCACGTCCACTCGGTCGACCCCAAGACCCGCCGCGACGTGACCGAAACGTGCTGGCGCTGCGGCGGCCGTCGCCACCTCTCGCGGCTCCACGAATGACCCGCCTCCTCTGCCGCCTCTTCGGCCACCGCTGGCGCATCGTCGCCTCCTACTTCAACCTCGACTACCACGGCCACCGCATCCAAACCATCCAATGCCAGCGCTGCCTCCGCATCGGCCATCAGCACCCCGACACCCTCACCCGCAAGTGGGCCAGCCAGAAAGACCCGAAGTGAAGGTCGCCCGGGTATTCCCGCGCCGCACAAAAGCGTCCCCCGACGACGAGCTCGCCTTCTTCGGGCCCCCCGGCCTCTTCCCGCCGGAAGTCGACCAAGCCGAGATCTCCGTCGCCTTCACCTGGGATCTCCCCGCAGCCGAACGCCTCGCCGCGGAATGGAGCCGGGTCGCCCCGGTCGGGATCGGCGGACCCGCCCTCGGCTGGCCAAGCGGCGATTTCGAGCCCGGCCGCTACCTCCGCCCCGGCTACACCATCACCTCCCGCGGCTGCCCCAACCGCTGCCCCTTCTGCGACGCCTGGCGCCGCGAAGGCGGATTGCGCGAGCTCGAGATCAAAGACGGGTGGATCGTCCAAGACGACAACCTCCTCGCTTGCTCCACTACCCACGTCGACGCCGTTTTCGCGATGCTCCGCCGCCAGAAGCACGAATCCCAGCTCCGCGGGCTCGAGGCCCGCCTCCTCACCGCACGCCACGTCGACCTCCTCCTCAGCCTCCGCGTCGGCGCCGCCATCTTCGCCTGCGACCTACCCGACGACCTCGACCCCCTCATCACCGCCGCCCGCCTCCTCCGCTCTTCCGGCCTCATCCGCGGCCACGTCTCCCACGAGTTCCGCGCCTACGTCCTCATCGGCTACGCCAACGACACCCCCGCCGCCGCCGAGCTCCGCCTCCTCCAAGTCCTCCGACTCGGCCTCCTCCCCTTCGCTATGCTCTATCGCGACCACGCCGGCAAGGTCGCCTCGCCCGCCGCTGTGTGGCAGAAGCTGAGGAGAGAGTGGATACGCCCTCATATCATCATGACGAAGGCAAAGGGGCTGAAGCCCTTATAAGAAAATTTTTGGAGTGGGAGGAAGGGTTAGCGTACCCCCCGGGGGCCTTCCGGAAGTTCCCATCCCCCCCCTCCCCCTTCGGAAGTGATCCCTTTCGCGCGGCCGTGGGCGCCGGCGGGTGCGCTCCTCCTCGAAGTTGACATAATGAGGCTTATGCGACTCGAAGCACCGGCCCGGGCCGTGGGGGAGGGCTCTTGGCCGAGGGCGGCGACGGTGTGTGCTAAGATAATCCTATAAGACTATCTTCTTTCTTTCTCTCTTCTTCTTTAAGACTATATACTACTAGAAGCACACACAGAGGGGGGAAGAGGGATTGGTCACGTTTAAAGGGTGGTACTCGATGGAAGTTGTTTATGGTGATAGGTTTGGGGGGAGTAGTCAACCAACGCCCTAGGGTAGACGTAGCAGAATCGGGGCGGCTGATCGGCGGGGCGGGGGGCGGGCGGCTCAAGGGGGGCGCGTCAAAGGGTGGTACTCGGGCGGGTTTCTTCTTCTTCTTTGATGGAGGGGGATTGACAAAGTGACGTCGATTTGATATCATGGGGGCTGGAGGTGCTACAATGAAACTGAACAGCCGGCGCTCATGCGTCGGGCCGCGCGGGGGGCGCGTGATCCTCCCGACGCCATGCGGCGAGTGCGTGGCGTGGCGGGTGTGCCGGTCGTCGGGGGTGACGGCCGAGCTCGGGTGCGATTCGTGGGTGGGGCTCGAAGGGCATCGCGTCGATCCGGCCGAGGACGCGCGGCGGGTGCTTGAGGGCGAGGGCGTCGATGCGGTCGATGATCTCGACCGCGAGCTTGAAGAGCCGGCGCCGTCGGTCGTTGCGGCCGGCTTCGATCCGGAGGGCTCGGGCCCGGTGCTCGTTCCTTACTTCGATCCGCCGGCGGCCTTCGATCCGGCGGAGCTCGGCGAGGGCCAGGGCGTGCTTCCCATGCCGGACGCGGGCCCGCTCTTCGGCAAGGTGAAGCCATGAGCGCCCGGGGATCGGCGCCGGCGGCGGCGCTCGGCCTCCTGCCGGACGTGCCGCGCTTCTTCTTCATTCGAGAGTCGCGGGGGGGCGTGTGTCATTCCTCCGCCGAGGTTGTGGCGCTCGTCGGCGACGAAGCCCAAGCGGATCGGGAATGGTTTCAGGTGCTTTATCTCGACCCCAAAAACCAGGTCATCGAGAAGCGCCTTGAATCTTCCGGCACGACGGACTCGGCGGCGATCTATCCGCGGGAGATCATGCGCTCGGCGCTCCTCTGCGGCGCGTCGGCTCTGATCTGCGTGCACAACCACCCGTCCGGAGATCCCGAGCCGTCCTTGGCGAATCGTGAAGTCACCCGGGATATCGTTTTCGCGGGCCGGGTGATGGGGCTTAAGGTCTTGGATCATGTCATTATCGGGGCCAGGGTCGACGGCCAGCGCCGGCATTTTTCCTTCGGTGATTCCGGGCTCATCAATGACTATGACTTAGCCTTTAACGGGTTCCCCCGATGAGCGCGGCCGGCGTCGTGCTCGTGTCCCTCGGGTTCCTTCTGTGGTTGTCGTCAATCCTCGGCCAGGGCATCGCGGGGCTCGTCGGCCTGTGCCGGCGGCGCCGCGGCCGCGGCCGGGATATCTATTGAGGAGGTGCTTGATGTTCTTCCTTCTGATCGTCTTTGGCGATGTCCAGCCGGAGCTTCGCGGCCCGTATCAATCGGACCTTGAGCGCGTGGCTGTGGCGCGTCGGCATCGGGAGCGGTTCGGGGATCGGGACGGGCTCTTCCGGATCAACGCGCATCCTCTGGCCGGCAAGCCGGAGGAGCGGCTGCGGGCCTTCCCCTTCGGCGGAGCGGAGCTCGGGCCGGAGCGCGTGCCGGAGCTCCGCTTCCGGCGCCGGGCCGTGGCCGGCCGGCGGATCATTCCGACGTGACGGGCCCGGGGGGGGGTGTGCCATACTCCCCGAAAAAAAAGCTCGGCCCCGACATCAGTATCCGTCTCGGAAAAAAGGTCGGCCTCAAGCCCAAGCTCGATGCGATCGCCGAGCGCAACGGGATCTCGGCCAACGACTTGATCATCTACATCATCGAGTGGTTCCTCGAGTCGAGGACGAACGGCCAGGTCTTCACCGTCAAAATAAAATAGCTACCCCCTTGACAGACTCGCGCGCGCGGGGATAGCATTGTCTTTGTGTTGAGCGGGCCCCGGTCAAACCCAAGGCAGAGAACCCCAGGCCTCCCGTTTCAACACCCCCTTTCAAGGCCTGGCGGGTCGGTGTATACGGATGCACCTCCTTTCGCCGGCCCCTCTCTTGGGGTCATCGGCGGCCGGGGCCCGCTCATTTCCATCGGCGTTCGCCCCGGTCCCAGGGGGACGTCATAGAAGCCGCCGCGCAGGAGGCAAGGCTACCGGGAAAATCGGGGATTAAGCCTGGGATACCGAGCCCCGAATTAAAACCGGAGAGGAGGCAGCATGGCGAAAGATAAGGTGAAGGATCTCGAGGTCGTCAAGACGGCGCAGGAGGCGATCAAGCCCGACGCGCTGAGTCGAGTCGGGCAGACTCTCCCGACGGACATCAACATCAACCTGGCTAGGGAGAAGTTCGCGCAGATCCAGGCTTTCCAAGCGCTCGTCCAGAGTCAGCTGCACGACGGCCTGGACTATGGCATTATCCCAGGCACAAAGAAACCGACGCTGCTCAAGGCCGGCGCCGAGAAGATCGCGAAGCTCCTGGATCTCGCCGACACCTTCGAGATCCTGGACCGGGTGGAGGATTGGGAAAAGGGCTTCTTCTTTTACAGGTTCAAGTGCATACTCGTCAGCCTCCTCACCGGGCAGACCGTTAGCGAAGGCGTCGGCAGCTGCAATTCCAAGGAGAAGAAGTACCGCTGGAATTGGGCGACGAAGGAAGAGCTGCCGAAGGGGGTCGATAGCTCGAGCCTGGTCAGCCAGGGCATCGTCCGGACGCTGACCGAGTTCGACTTCGCGATCAACAAGGCCGAGACGGCGGGCAAGTACGGCAAGCCGCAGGAGTATTGGGATCGCTGGCAGAAAGCGATCAAAGAGCGTCGGGCCAAGCCGATCGAGAAGCCGACGCGGGACAAGAAGAAGATGCTCCAGGCCTGGGAGCTCGAGGTCGACGAGGTGCGCTACAGGATCCCCAATGACGACACCTTCTCGATCGCCAACACTATCCTCAAGATGGCCAAGAAGCGGGCCATGGTTGACGCCTGTTTATCGGTAGGCCGGCTGTCCGAGCTCTTCACCCAAGACCTCGAGGACACGACAGACACTCACCGCGCCGAGACGAGCGGTCACGAGCCCGAGGCCGAGCCGGCTGAGGACACGAAGCCCGAAGCGAAGCCGGCCGCGAAGGCCGCGGCCAAGGCCGAGGCGAAGCCCAAGGCCAAGGCCGAGCCCAAGCCGGCGGAAGACTTCACTTCCGGCGGCGACGAGGAAGCGGCCATGGATGATGCGACGGCGCCGCCCGAAAAGGACCTGCCGGCCAAGCCCACGGACCCCAAGGCCGAGACGATCAAGGCCATCCAGGCCCACCTCAAGATCGCCTTCGGCAAGACCTATGCCGACGACTATAAGGCCTTCAAGGATTGGCTCGGCAACACCATGGGCCCGAAGCTCAACCGCCATTTCGTCGGCCTCGATCACGGGGCCTGGTCCCTCGGCGCCGGCGACGTCGAGGATCTCCTGTTCCTCTACGACCACCGGAACAATTCGTGCGAAGGATTCGCCAAGATGCGGGCTCGAGTCGCGGCGCAGAAAGAGGAGAAGTGAATGGCCAGAATCCCGGGCGATACGAGAACGGAGAAGGCCAGCGCTTCTACATCATAGAGGAGCTCAACCGCGAGCTCGTCTCCGTCACTACCGTCACCGGGATCCTGAATAAGCCCGCCCTCATAGGTTGGTCCGCCAACATGGCGGTCGAGTTTATCCAGGCCCGGATCCTGGATGAGCTCGAGCAGGGCAAACTGACGATCGCAGATCTCCGGAAGGCTGCCGCAAAGGATATCGTATCCCAGGCTCGCAACTACCACGACGAGCTCAAGGTCGCGGCTGGCGATCGAGGCACTCGGGTCCATGCGTTCGTCGATTCATACGTGAAGGCGATCCTGGCGCCATCGACTCTCGACCCCTTCGACGCCGGCGCCGCGGAAGTCGTCGTCGAAGAGGACATCGCAGAACAGGCTCGTCGGTTCATGGTGTGGTGGAGCCAGCACAAGGTCAAGCCCAAGTACAGCGAGAAAAAGGTGTGGTCGGAAGAGGGCGGCGGCTACGCCGGCACCCTCGATGACTATTGGGAGGTCGACGGCAAATGGTACGTCGTCGACGTCAAGACGTCTAAGGGGATTTGGCCGGAGCACGTCCTCCAGCTGGCCGGCTACACCTACGCCTTCCACGAGCGCTATCCTGGCGAGCCGATCAACGGCGCCGGGATCCTGCATATCTCAGAAGAACAGGGCTGGGCCGATTTCCAACTATACACGATGGAGCAGATCAAGGACGAGTACCGGAAGTTTCTCTGTCTGGCCTGGTACATGAACATCTGCCTCGAGCTCAAGACTAAGGCCGAGCCCAAGCCGAAGGGCAGAAAGCCAAAGGCCAAGGCCTCGGAGTGGGAGGACTAGGATGAGAAGCGGGCTTGCCAGCGCCATCCTCCGCGGCTGCATCCACGGATCCGTTTGGGCCGTGATCCTTTCGATCTGCGGCTGGTGGCTTTGGCTGGCGGGAAAGGCGATCGTCGGCCTTCTTCGATCCATTGGGATCCTCTGAGCCATGGACTATTACAGCCTGAACCGCGTCCTCCTCGCCGGCTGGGTAGCCACCGCGCCGGTCTGTAAGACGACGAAGGAGAGCGACCAGGGCCGCGGCGGGCAGAAGTTCGCCAGGTTTAAGCTCAGTACCAAGATGGTCTTCGCCAAGGGCGAAAAGCCCAAGACGAGCTACCATGCCTGTCACGCCTGGGGGAAGCGGGCTGAGTTCGTCGAGAAGTACCTCAAGGTCGGCAACTTCATCAGCGTCGAGGGCAGCCTGGACAGCTATGTGATGGTGATCGAGGAGAGAAAGATCCGCTTCGATTACGTGAACGTCGACCGGATCGGCTTCATGCCAGCCGGCCGGGCCACCGAGGACAAGGCCGAGGCCGGCGCCGACGCCGAGGACGACGACTCCCTCCCCTCCGGAGGTGAGGATCCTATCGAAAAAGCGAATCCCTTCCTATGACAAAGTGGCCGACGTTCCCGGTCAACCCGAAGGACTTCCTCTCGGATCCCAAGGTCCAGAGGATGAGCGACACGGAGCTCGGCTTCTACTTCAAGATGCTCTGCCACGAGTGGCTAGACGTCGGGATCCCCCTCAGCTCTCCGGTCGTCAAGGCCTGGTGGTCTAAGGGTGGTACTGTGGCGGAGTGTTTCTTCGAGCGGGACGGCCGTTTGTTCAATCCCCGCCTGGAAAAGGAGCGGGAGAAGAAGCGGGTGTGGTCTGAGAAGTCCTCTCTTGGGGGTAAGGTCGGGGCTGAGATCAAGAAGATCAATGTTCAATTTATTAAGGGTGGTACTGCCGGGGTAGCACCCTTAAAGAAAAGGCACAAAAAGGGTCAAGATCATAGCCTTCTCTATAAAGGCAGCTACCAAAAAACCTCCGAGTTGTTCTTGATGGTGAAGGCCGAATGGAATACCCTGGCTATCAAACACAACCTCCCGCCCGTCCTCGATATCCTCCCGGGATCCCTCCGCGGCCGGAATCTACTGGCCCTCTTCTCCCTCGGGGGGTTCGATTTCCATGCCCTGCTCAAGAAGATCGCCGGCCAGGCCTTTCTCCTGGGGAAGGGCGCTACGGGCTGGAGGGCGAGCTTTGATTGGGCCATCAAGATCGACAACTACATGAAGATCATGGAGGCGCAGTACGAGCACGTCGACCAGCCGGCGGCCGAGGGCCAGGCCGAGCCCCAAACCTGGGACACCTTCTGCGCCGGCAAGGTGGATCCGAATAATCCCTTCGACCCGGAGGAATGAGCATGAAAAATTACACGAGCGAAGTCCCCGTCACCACGACGATCGCCAGGATCGAGGGCTTCCTGGCCAGGGCCGGGATCCGGAACATCATCAAGGACTACGACGATGGCCAGGTGGCCGGCCTCGTCTTCACCCTGCCGAACCCAAAGAATCCGACCATGACGACAGCGGCCAGGCTCCCCGTCGACGTCAACGCCATGGCCACCGTCCTCCGCAGGGCCTACAGCCCTAAGCGTAATTGGACGAAAGAGGCGGAGCAGCGGCTCTTCGACCAGTCCCGGCGCACAGCCTGGAAGCTCACTCAGGATTGGGTCGAGGTCCAGCTCTCGCTCATCGAGCTCGGCCAGGTCGAGGCACTCCAGGTCTTCCTGCCCTACCTTTGGGACGGCAAGCGCACCTACTACGCCAGGCTCAAGGCCGGCGACTTCAAGGCCCTGCCCGTCCACTTCGAGGAGAAGTCGTGAAGAGGGTGTGGGTGACGAAGGACGGCGAGCACGTCCGGATCCGGGCCATGGGCGACACGCACATCATTAACTGTATCAAGATGCTCCGCCGGTATCAAAAAGCGCTGGTCGCCAACATCGCCGGCTGCGGATCCATGCTTCATGGCGAGATAGCGATCGCGGACTTCGACGCCCACTTCGACCAGCTCCTCGAGGAAGGTTTCCCCGAGGATCACATGACAGAGCAGTACATCTACGCTTTCCAGGTCGAACTCGAAAGGAGAGGCTATGAAATACCTAACGGTCATGACGTTCCGCGACCAAATGCAGCGCCTCGAGCGCTACCTCGGCAAGCACATGAGAGACGATCAGCGTGAGGAATACTTCGCCAGGTTGAACGGCGCCATCGTCGACGATCTCTTCTCCCGGGCGATCGACCGGCTCATCGACGAGGGCAAGACTCACTTCATCCCGCTCGTGTCGGAGATCCTCGAAGCCTATGAAACCGAACGGTCCGGGATCGACTACCATGAGTCGACCTTCGAGCCCTGCGACGATTGCAACGGGACCGGCTTCTTCCTCCGCGAGGACAGGAACGGCCACAGCTGGGCGTCCTGCTGCCGATGCGCGAAGGGCCAGAGGATCCGTGCCGGCTGGAAGAAGCGGGGGATCGACAAGCTCATCGCTCGGCAAGACAGGCTGTTCCGGCGCCGCGGCCGCAGCGGCGAGCAGCTCGAGCCTGAACCGGAGGATAGCTTCGACCCCTCGGAGTTTGAAGCGGCCGGCGAGCTCAGGCCGATTGACCCGGCGGGCGCCCTGGCCAAGATCGAACGCCCGAATCCATTCGACACGGAGGATAGACCATGACCCCCAACGACGAGCGAATCGCCAACATCAAGAGGTTCGCGGAGCACGTCAGCCGCAAGGCCGTCGCGCCCAAGGAGCGGAAGTTCGCCGACGACCTCCTCTTCCTCCTCGACGCCTTCCCCGCCATGCGGGAGGAGCTGGAGGGCCTACGGGTAAAGAGCGCCCTGGATAACGAGTCCCTGAAAATGGGGTGGGGTACGATAGACAAACTCAAGGCCGAACTGGAGAAGGTCAAGGGCGAGAACGAGCGGCTGAAGAAGGTAGAGGCCGACTTCGCCCAAGCAATCAAGGAGTCCGGGCATTATCGCGAGCAGAAGGCCCGCGCCGAGACAGCCGAGGCCAGGCTGGAGCCTGGATTCATCCAGGGGCAGTTGGCTGACCTCTGTGCGTCCGAGGCGGCGTTGAGAGTTGAAAACGATAACCTCCGGGCCGAGAACGAGCGGCTGGACAAACTGAATCTAAAACTACAACTGAACCTAGACACGAAACTGGCGATATACGACCCGACGGCAAGGTTGGAAGATGTCCAGGCCGAGAACGAGCGGCTAGTTAAATCCCTGAACGAGAACTGTGAGCAGGGCTTGAAAAATGCGGCGGCATTTGTGGCCATGAAAACTCGCGCCGAGACAGCCGAGGCCGAACTGACTGCCGCTCGGCCGTTGATAGAGGTGTCTGCCGAGCGTAAAAGGCAGGACGAAAAGTGGGGCATCCAGAATCACGGCCCGGATGGCTGGCTGGCGATCCTCGCGGAGGAAGTCGGGGAGGTTGCTAGAGCAATCCTCGAGGGACGGTCTTTTGATTACGGGAAGGAGTTGACTCAAGTGGCGGCTGTAGCCATAGCCGCCCTCGAGTGCCTTGGTCGAGGGAACCTAGAAATCGGGAGCCTAGTCAAAGCCCAGGAGGAATTGAAAAGGCTCCGCGTCGAGGAGACGAAGACGTGAACGACCTCTACTATGATGGCGACTTCTTTACGATCGAGCGCTGCCCGGCTTGCGAGAATGACGAGCATCCCGTCTACATCATCCGGGCCAAGGACAACGACGCGACGATCGGATCCTTGAAGTGGAGCTCGCAGCTCTCTGAGTATTGCCTCTTCCCTCGAGCGGGGACGGCCTGGAATTGGGACGTGCTCTTCCACGTGCTCAACTTCCTCGTCGACGCGCTGACCGCCAAGATCCTCGAGGGCACCGAAGGCTCGGCTTCGTGAGAGCCTTCTGCTTCCGGATCGAAGCTCTTACCCCCTCCTTAAACAAGCTGGTCAAGGGCCGGACGCATTGGAGCGAGTACCGGAAGATGAAGGAAGATTGGTTCTATCTCGCGAAGCTCGGATCCCAGGATCTCGAGATCCCGCCGGCAGCACAGGGCGAGAAGCGGAAGCTCGAGGTCTGGAGCTATCGGGTGTCGCTGCTGGATCCCGACAACCTCAAGGGCGGGATGAAGATCATGCTCGATGCGCTCGTGGCTGCGGAGTATCTCTTCGACGACGGGCCGAAGTACCTGGAGTTTCCGGATCCTGAACAGATCCGGGTGAGAAAGCACAAGGAAGAGCACACCGTCGTCAGGGTGACGGTCTTCTAGTATTTATCCTTCCGGACTTCCATCCCATGCTCGACGCCGTAGCGGAGCCGCATGGCCGAGATCGCCTTCTCCCGGGTGTCGTGCTCGCTGACCTTCTCGCCGGTGTCCTTCTTATAGAGACACCACTTGTTGCCTTTCTTCCGGATGGTGTAGGGCATTATCTTTTCTCCTTGTCGGTGGTCATGTGACTCGTGAGCAGGGCCCGGATCTCGGCGACCTGGACCGGCAGCGGCCGCAGCTGCAGGATGCACTCCTCGAGCGTGGTGATCCGGAGATCCTGGGCGTGGAGTTGGCGCGCGAGCTCCCCGCTGTTGACGTTGGGGATGACGATCTTATCGATCAGGAGGAAGGCCAGGGTGGCCAAGAGCAGCACCGTCTGGAGGTTGAGCTTCTTGCCGTTGCCGTTCATCAGGATCTCCTTAGAAGATTTTTTCCGCCGCGGTCCCCAGCGCAAAGCCTAACCCCACGTAGAGCAGCTTCTCTCCAAGGCTCGCCGCCTTCTGCTTGCCGACGAAATCCTTGTAGTCCTTGAGATTCGCCTCGAGGTTGGCGATCTGTTTCGCCGCAGCGAGCGCGTCGATCTTGAACGTGGTGATCGTCTCGTCCCGCAACCGCAGCCTCTCTCGCCAGTCCGGCTCCTTCGTCAGCCGATATCCCTCTTCGCTCTGGAAGATCTTGACCGCCCGGCGCCACGTCTCGATCCCCATGGTCACGGCCTTGCCGTCGGTCGTGATGTCCTTGGCCTCGAGAATCCTCGAGCCCTCGTCGACGAGCTGCTGCGGGGTGGCGGCGTTGGTCTTTTCGATCTGCTTCCGGAGCCAGGCTTCACGAGCGGCCGCCTTCTCGTCCGTCTCGGCGATCGCGACGGCGAGCTCGTCGAGTCGCTTGCGGATCTCGGCCCGCTCGGTCTTGAGCTCGGAGATCTCGTGATCCCTGGTCTTCACCCGCTCCTCGAGCGCCTTGAGCTTGGCGCTCTGGATCCGGTTGTAGGAGTAGCCGGCGACGGCCAGGGCGACGATCGCCAGGATCCACGGAAAAAGCCCCTTTTTAGCCATCTTCCCCCCTCCCCCCCCGTCTCCCCCAGGGGCCCCCCTGGCCGAGGGCCGTACGCCTCAAGCCAGCCCCAAATCCGGGCGTTCTAGGGTGCATCTGAGCCCCCCTTCCCGGCCGCCAGCCCCGCTGCGGCACTCTTGATCTGGTTGATCTTCTCTACGAGGCCCTTCTCGGCCACGTCGACGTCGAGCTTGTTCGACTTGTAATCCTTGAAAAGGCCTACGCAAAGGGCCCCGCCAAGGGCGATCGTAGCGGCATCGAACTTGCCCTCGATCGACTTCGAGATCGTGCCGAGGCCGAGCAAAAGGAATACGCAGAGGACGAAGATCAGAACCTTCGTGTCGGGCGAGAGCTTGATCCGGATGGCCAAGCTGAAATTGTGCCACTTCAAATTGAACGGGGGCATCACTTCCCTCCTTCCAGCCAGAACTCGATCGCCGCGGCGAGCTCCTTGGCGATCGTCTCCTGATTCTGACGATCGGTGAGCCAGGCCGCCCGCAGATCGTTCGAGATAAAGTCGAGCTCGATGAGCGCGGCCGGCGCCTTCGTATGCCGCAAAACGTAGAAGTCTTTTTCCTTGTCGGGATCCCCGTCGTCGAGATCCGAGCGGCCGTGGAGGCCGGGCATGGCGTTCATCATGGCCCAATAGAGCTCGGTCGCGAGCGAGTCCGCGATCGTGTTGCCCCGGCTCGTCCAGACCTCGAATCCCTCCGCCTCCTTGTTCTCCGCCGAATTACAATGGATGCTGATAAAGGCGTCGGGCGCCATCTTGTTCGAGACGTCACAGCGAGCCTGGAGCGTGAGGAACTCGTCGCCGCGGCGAGCCAGGTGGACGCGGAAGAGATAGTCCCCGTCGAGGACGTGGCGCTCGAGCAGCTGGGCGAACTCTAGATTGATCGCCGCCTCCTTGTAGCTGCCGTTGACGGCGCCGGGATCATGGCCGCCGTGGCCGGCGTCGACGACGATGAGATAGGGTCTGTCATTTTTCGCCATACTTCGCCTCCACAGAGAGATACCTGTTCATGAGGGGGACGACGAGCATCATGATCTTGCGATCAAGGAGCTCGAGGCCCAGCCGTTTCCGGGCGACCTCGAGCGCCTTGTCTTCGTAGATCCTATCCTGTGCCTTCCGAATCTCGGAGAGCTCGTTGCGGACCTTGGTGAAGGCTGAGTAGAACCCGCCCTCGAGGGCCTTCATTTCGGGCTTGTGCTCTGCCACGTACTTACTGAGCTCGTCGGTCCGCTTCTCCTTGTAGAGCATCGAGTGGGTCTGCTTCACCTGGTCGAGCTTCTTCATGGTGTCGTAGAATCGCTGAGTGCTCTCGGAGCCGAAGCCTTCGGGATCCCGGACGAAGAACGCGCCGGCGCCGGGGATATCCGCCGGCTCCTTGGGCCGGTCCGCTTTTTCCGGGATCTGGCCCGTCTTCTGCAGGATCGTATCGAGGAGCCGGAGCGCGTGCTGCCCCATACCGCCGGTGTACCCTCGGATAAAGTTTTCGATCTTCGCCGGCGGGTAGTTGAGGATCTTGCCGAGCTCCTTCGCGGACTCGGTGGTGTAGGGGAAGGCCTGATACTCCGGCTCGAGGCGCTCCATCCCCATCGGCACGATCGCCCGCTTCCGGAAGAAGTTGAAGTTGACATAGTTTTCAAAGAGCGGCCGCAGCGCGACCGGGAATAGCCCGCCCCAGTCCGAGATCGGCAGCGTCTCTTTGAACAGGTCGACCGCGAACTTTTCGATGTCGGGCCGATGCTGAGGATCCCGGTCGAGGTGCTCGAGGACCATTTCCGCCGGCGTCCCGAACATAACGCCGACGTCACCCTTCGGGATCCTGATGTACCTGTCCTTGTCCCCGGCCTTGACCTTGAAGATCCAGAAGAGGTTCCGCTGCCAGCGTGGGATCTCCTGGTACTTCGGATCGTCCCGGTTCGAGAGATAACTGATGATCGAGGGAACTGTCGCCACGGCGAAGACCTTGGCCGTCGTCGAGAACGGCCGTTCCTTGAACGACCTGGCCAGGCGATCGACGCCCTGCAGCCTGGCGTTGAAGAAGGTGTAGATCGCGGAGATCTCCTTCATCTTGGCGCCCCGGCGGGCGAAGTCGACCGTCGCCTCCCTGGCCTCGTAGGCCGCCGAGATATCGCTCTCGCCTTTCTTCTTCGCTCGAACGGCTACTGCGATCCTCGTCGGCATTTCGCCGTACATGGACAGGCGTTCGATGAACTTGATCGGGCTCTTTAGGAACATGAGATAGTCCCGGCGGCCGAGCACCTGCTGGAGCGTCTTTCGAGTCGTGGCCCGGTCGAGCGCCGTGACCATGGCCCAGTCCCCGCCCGCGGCCTTCCATGCGGTATAGGCGTCGCTTTTCCCGACCATGTGGAACAGACCTCGGACGAAATCCACACCCGGGAAAAAACCGAACTTCGTATTGGCGAACGCTGACCATTGATCGCGGAAGGGATTGCGGAAGGCGAACTCCGGCGCCGTCGTCGCCCCGGTCCGCAGGATCCTGGCCGGGATGGCCATCGCCTTCATGAACCAGCTCATCGAGGTATTGTCGAGGAGGCTCATCGTTTGGTAGAGATCGAGCGGGACTTCGTAGTAGTGGCGCTCGCCGTCCTTCCAGGATTCGATGATCCCCTCCGGCTGATTCTTTTTCGGCCGGAAGACCTTGGTGCCATCCTCAAGCGTGGCCACGAGCTCCATCGCCGGCCGCGTCGGCTTGATGATCTTCGCGACTTCGGGGCTCATGTCCCGGAGCGCGATCACCTGGCGATTGATCCGGGCCCGCTCGGCCGCGTTGTGGATGATGTAGGTGGCCTTGACGGCGCTTTCGATCGGGTCGATGATCGGCCGATCGCTGCCGTGGATCTTGCGGATTGGGTTCGGGAGCTTGGCCAGGAACTTCGAGGACGTCGCCGGGTAGCCGTACTTCACCATGTCGTCCATGACGCGCTGAAAGGACGCATAGTTGGGGTTCATGCTCTTGATGACGTCGGCTTTCTCGCGGCTGATCCGACCGGAGTCGACGAGGACTTCGAGGAGCTCGTTGTGATAGTCCGTGAACTTCCGGGCCTGGCCCTCGAGGGCGCCGCGGTGCTGATGGGCGAAGGCTCGAGCGGCAGCCAGGTCGATCCCCGTCTCGATCCCCCTGGCCTCGAGCTCGGGCACGCGCCGGTAGACCAGGTAGCGGGAAAAATCCTCGATGTCCTTCGTGACCGGCTTGAGAATGTCCGACAAGGACTCGCCGGTGTAGACCCGGTTGCCCTTGCTGTCGATCCTGAATCGCTTCTGTGTGAGCCAGAGCTCGGCCTTGCCTTGGACGCCGGCATAAAGGCGGGCCCCGATGTATGGATCGTTCTCGCGGTGAAGCTCGATCTTCTCCTTCCTGATGAAGTCGCCGAGCTTCCTCAATGAGTGGAGGCGGTCGATCGTGTTCTGATAGAAGCGGCCAAAGGGGCTCATCATGTAGGGCTTCGCGGCCGGGGCCCCGGGCGCAGCTTGCGGGCCGAATCCGCTAAGAGCCTGGACGCTAAGGCCGACCGGGGGGCCCTTGTCCGGCTCAAGCCCCGAGGTGTCGATCTTGACGTGACGCTCCCAGCTCTGCCAGACGCTCTTCGGCTGCTTCTTGACGTCGCGGAGGATCTCGCGCACGTGCGAAAGATGCTCCGCCGGCGAGTACGCTTCACCCCACGTCCCGCTGTGCTCGTCGCCGACGATGAGCCGGTCCTCGACGCCGAGCTTCTTCGCGTACTCGCGGATCTTCGCGAGATCCTTGGCCGGCACGTTGTTGAACGAAAAGACGGTATCCGCCGGCGTCTTCACCGCCAGGTTGACGAGCTGCATCGTCGCCGTCGGCGTCTCCGCCTTCCTCGTGAGGATCTTCTCCGGCGTCTCCGGGATCTCCGGCTCCGGCACTTCGGCCCGTTCCGGGATCTCCTCGAGGATCCCCGCCCTCCGCGCCCTGGCCTCCTGGCTCTTGGTCAGCCGCCGACCGTGGATGAGCGCTTCCTCGATGTCGCCGACGTCCTCACCCTCCCGGACCTCGCGGCGATAGCGCTCCTGGACCTCGGGCCCATAGACCTCCACGATATCGTCGCGCTCGGCTTCGGTGAGATCCTCCCACTTCTTTCGGCCGGCCTTGAGATCCGCGGAGATCCTGTCGGCCTCTCCCTTGAGCTCCACTTCGGCCTTCTCGACCTCCTCGAACCAGGCCGGCTCCTGCTCCCTCGAGGGAACCTCCGTCTCGAACTCCTCCTCGAGGCGGTCCATGATCCGGCGGACCTCTTCCTTCGGCGCCAGATCCTTGAGCCCCTCCTCGCCGTAGGACGCCACCAGGTCTTCCTGCTGCGAATCCTGGAACTCCTCCCACTTCTTCTTCCCGGACTTGAGCGCTTCGTAGTCGGTCTTGACTACCGCGAGCTCGCGCTCCATGGCCTTCGTCTCGAGCGCGGCCCGACCCCCAACTTCTTCCTCCGTTAGTCTTCCTTCGCCGCGCCCGGTGAGCTCATCGAGCAGGGATTGAATGTCCTCGGCCTTGATCCGGTCGTGCTGGTGGGCGAGCTCCATGGCCTCATAGGGCGAAATCCCCTTGCCCTTCCTCTTTGTGATGACGTCGCGGTTGGGGCTTTCGAGGACCGAGGAGAACTCGCCGGCGAGACGGTTCTCCTGGATCTTCTCCCACGAGATCCCGCCGCGGCTCTTGATGAGATCCACGAGCGGCCGCGCCGCGACTCGCTGGCCGAAGCGGCCGGCCCGGCCTTCATACTGCTTCGTGGCCGCGGCGTAGAACTTCCGCAGCGGCGTTGACTCGGCCCGGTAGTAGTCGCCCTCTCCCGGAGCTCGCTTGTCGACGATCCTGGCGATCCCATCCTTCCCCATCGTGTGATTGTATTCGATCACCCATCCATCTTTGACGAGCTCGCGGGCCCGCTCCCAGGCCTTGCCGTTGATGTTGTCGAAGGTCATGAAGCCGTGGCTCTTGAAGGGCTTCGGATACTTGAGCCCCTGCTCCTGCGCCGGCGTCGTCTCGCCGATCGTAGCCTTCGGCGCCGGGCCCACCCCCGGCACTTCCGGGGCGGGGGCCGCGGGAGCAGCTTCGGCCGGACGTTCCGACTTCTTCTTGATGGCCATAAGCCTCTCGGCTTCAGCCACGTTCTCAGCCACGACAGAACGAAACTTGACCTTATTCTCTCCGAGCTGCCGCTCGATATCGGTAATCCGCCCCTGGAACTGCGCTGCAGATTCTCCGGGCTTGGATAGGACAATGAACTCATCGCTACCGCCGCCGCGACGATAAGCGTCAGCGCCGCTACCTTTGAGCACGTCTCCAGTTGGCTTGAAGATATTCTCGTCGGTCCAGCGGTATCCTCGCTGCGGATCATTATTCGCCTCCTTGACGTCCATGAGGTCGAACCAGGCCTGGGGCCGCTCGCCGCGATCGGGGACTTTGCGAAGGGCACGATCGCTGCCGACGCCGGTGAGGACGTCCGTGTAGAGCTGGCCCTTGTAGCCTTCGACGAGGCCCTTCAGCCGCTCGCTCCGCTTGGCCGCCGACGTCAGGGCGGCGACGTCTTCGGGAGATCCTT